>Ga0172365_10000341_pt1 | contig 30374 bp, 34 predicted proteins | sample LakKivSesite48cm_FD_114535 | JGI IMG/M metagenome (GOLD analysis project Ga0172365, IMG submission 114535) | Sediment microbial communities from Lake Kivu, Rwanda - Sediment site 48cm | ecosystem: Environmental > Aquatic > Freshwater > Lake > Sediment | place: Rwanda: Western Province, Lake...
AGGGCGAAGACAAAGCGTCCGGGGTTTTCGGGGAAGAAGGCGGCGGCGAAGACGGCGTAGACCGGCAGCCGCGCCCCACAGCTCATCATCGGCACCAGGAAGCTGGTGAGCTTACGGTCGTCCTCGTTCTCCAGCGTCCGCGTGGCGTAGATGGCTGGCACGGTGCAGCCGAAGCCGATGAGCATGGGCATGAAGGACTTGCCGTGAAGGCCCAGTGTGTGCATCAGCCGGTCCATCACGAAGGCCGCGCGGGCCATGTAGCCCGAATCCTCCAGCAGGGCCAGGAAGAAGTAGAGGAAGAGCAGCACCGGCACAAAGACCAGCACCCCCCCCACGCCAGCGATGACGCCGTCCACCATCAGGGACTCGAACCAGGTGGAGCCCAGGCCGGTGAGGTTGAGGATGGCTACCACCCAGCGGGTGATGGGCCCGCCGATGACGCCGTCCACCCAGTCCAGGTAAAAAGCGGAGACGTTGGCCGTCATCTGGAAGATGACCCACATGGCGACCAGGAAGATGGGGATGCCCAGGACCCGGCTGGTAACGATCTTGTCGATTCGATCCGACAGGGTCACCCGCTCCACGGCCGGGCGACGCACAACCTCCCGCACCAGGCCGCTGATGAAACCATAGCGGCGGTCGGCGATGATGGTGTCTACGTCGTCGCCGTAGACGTTTCGCAGGTGCGCCACGCTCCTGCGGGTCTGATCGAGGATCGTCTTGCCGCCCGTCACCGAAGCCTCCAACTGGGAGACGATCTCAGGATCCTGCTCCAACAACTTGACGGCCAGCCAGCGAGAGGGATAGCGCCTTGAGAGCGCTGGCACCTTCTCGATGACCTCCTGCAAACGGGCGATCTCCTCCTCGACTTCGCGTCCGTAGTCAACGAGGGAAACGCCCCTAGTGTAAGCGAGTTCATGGGTTGTCATATTTGTCCTCCTTCGAGATTGGGTCATTTGTCATTGAGCGCCGGCTACCCGGATGGCCGCCTGCAGCAAGTCGTCAATGCCCTCTCCCCTGTTGGCGACCGTGCGCACCACCGGCGTCCCGCTCAGCCCCTGGGATAGCTTCTCTGCGTCAATGCGCAGGCCCCGCGAGTCGGCGATGTCGCTCATATTGAGGGCGATGACGAGATTGGCGCCTAGTTCCAGGAGCTGAACCGCCAGATAGAGGTTCCGCTCCAGGTTGGCGGCGTCCACCACGTCGATCACCACGTCGGATTTCTCCTCTAGGATGTAGTCCCGGGCGATGACCTCCTCCAGGGAGTAGGCCGTCAGGCTGTAGGTGCCAGGCAGGTCTACCACCTGGATCTCGTCACCGTTGCGCTTGCAAATGCCCTCTTTCTTCTCAACGGTCTTGCCCGGCCAGTTACCGACGTGCTGGCGGGCACCGGTGAGGGCGTTAAATACCGTGCTCTTGCCGGAATTGGGATTACCCGCCAGAGCAATTATGAATTCCTTTGCCATTTGATCCTCCCATCTGTTCTCATGTTTCTACCTACTACAATGGCTCCACCATCATCTTGTGCGCCATGCCGCGGCCCAGCGCCAGCCGGGTGTCGTCCTTGAAGGCCACGATGAGCGGGCCCCAGGAGTCCGCCTGCATCACGCGCAAGATCGTGCCCGGCGTCAGGCCCAGGTCCGCCAGACGCTGGCGGATGCCCCGTCCGCCATAGATGGCAACCAGTTTGAGATCCACGCCAGAAGGAGCCATGGTAAGAGGCATCATATGCACTCCTTCCCACTAGACCTTAACCTGTATGTGCTGGGCCTCGCTTTTGCGCAGCGAGAGGTTGTATCCCTTGATCAGGAACTCAACCGGATCGCCCAGGGGGGCCACGCGCACGACCTCGATCTCGGCCCCGCTTACTACGCCCATATCGAGGATGCGGCGTCGCACCGGCCCCTCGCCACCCACTTTGACGATGGTCGCCCGATCACCGGGCTTGAGTTGGTTCAAAGTTTTGGTAGTCACTCTCGTATCTCCTTCCCGTTGTTTTCTTCTAATGTGCAGGACCATCTCCTGAAGGGCAATGTCTCCTCATACATCCTGGCTTCTTTGTCCTCTGCATCACCTCCCTCCTGTGACCGTGGTTTCAACCCTTCATTCCAATGAGTGATGATGATAACGCCAAGGTACACCGCTGCATCGCGGAAAGCAAGAAAATCAGCCAAAAGCGCTTTGGATACAGCTATGGCTTTATTGACGCCCATCTCCTTTACATTCGGCGCAATAGCCTACCAGGTGCAGGTCAACCCCTGTGATCTCGAACCCCCATGCCTGCCCCGATTGGCTCAGGAATTCCTGGAGGAAGGGACAGTCGAACCCGACCACCGTGCCACAACCCTGACAGATAAGTATGGTAATGCTCTTTCTCGTCCCGCAATTTGTAGCGGCGGGGCTCTCCATTTAGGCGTAGTTCCTCGATCATCCCAACCTCTTTAAGCACATTGATGGTTCGGTAAACGGTGGAGAGGCTCAGGTTGGGGGCCTTTCGCCTGGCCCTGCGATGAATCTCGTCAGCATCGAGGTGTCCTTGTCCGTCGCGGATCGCCTCCAGGATAACCAGGCGCTGCGGAGTGATGCGCTTTCCAGCCCGCCGCAGGATTCTCTTGAGTTGGGCTCCTTCTCGATCACGCGTACCCATAGGCCTGAAGTATACCGGTTATGTGTCCCAACAACCTCGGCCTGCATATTCGCGGGACAGGTCGGCACTTCACCCATGCAGGAGGAGGTCATCATGTTGATATTGGAATCGCAACGCATTTGCAATAAGCAGAACGAAAAAAATTACGGCGAGAGGCGTTGTCTCATCAACCCTCGTGTTCCAACTCTACCAGAATCTGAGCGGCTTCCTTCTTACGTAATGAGAGGCGATATCCCTTGACCGTGAACTCCACCGGGTCTCCCAAAGGAGCCATCCGCTCCACAGTTATCAGTTCGCCGGGCACCATTCCCATCTCCAGGAGCCGATTTCGCAGGCGAGGGTTGCCCCTCACCTTGATGATAATGGCTCGCTGCCCGATGCCCAGCTGACCCAGGGGTAGCTGGATAGGGCCTGGACCTGTACCCTCTTCCTCCGCCGCTGCCTCCGCAGACGGGGGCAATCCCTCACCGGCCTGTTGCCCATCTGGATTCACCTGAAGTGCACCTGCCAGGGAACGACTTAACGCCACCTGTCGTCCATCCACCTCAACCAGCAGGCTCTCCTGTGCCACGGCCATTAGCCGGAAGGAAGCACCGGGGCGCAACCCCTGGCCGGCCAAGAACGCACAGGCGGCCTCATCTGCTGTACATCGGACAAAATACCCTCTTTGCCCCGCCTCGAGCTCGACCAGAGGGCGGAGCAGAACCGAGGAGATCACGCCAGAACTGGGGGGAATAGGATCACCTTGTGGGTTTATCCGAGGATGGCCCAGGAAGACATCCAGCCGATCGATGACTTCATCCGGTGTGCTATGCTCTAATTGGCTGGCAGCCTCATGGGCCTCATCCCATGTCATCTGCAGCCTCTCCGCCAAGAAGACTTCCCACAGCCGATGGCGCCGCAGGATGCGAGCAGCCAGCCTCTCCCCCTCCGGAGCAAGAGAAGCCCCTTTGTAGGGGATATACGTCAACAGCCCCTCATCCTGAAGCCTGCGACACATCTGGTTCACAGAGATGGGGGAGATATCCAGAGCAGCCGCCAGCCGCGAAAGGGGGATTGGCTGCCCTTCTTCCCTCAGCCGTAGTATATTGACCAGATACGTCTGAACGCTTTCCGTCAGGAGGGAGGGATCAACTGTCATACTTGCGAGAGCCTTATCTTTCGGCTAGGTATATTTAAGGCTAACCTAATTATACTCCGTTTTCCCGGAATGTCAAATCGCATGTCTAGTAGCTAGGAGCCTCGATTCCGCAGGGGCTGCCGCCAATCAGGAGTGTGGTTCAAAGATGTTGAACGAACCATCGTTGGCTCAACCCTCAAGCTGATGCCCCCTTGTTGTGTATGGGGACTACTCTTGGCAACAATCCATACCAAGCCGCTTACACCAGCTTTCTTCGGACCATCCAGCGGGCCAGCAGGCTGGCGATCAGGCCGGTGATGGGCACGGCCAGGACCACCCCGATGCTTCCTGCCAGCGTTCGTACGATCTCCTCGGCGATGGGCTCGCGGTTGATCCGCTGCCCGAAGGGCTCCTGGCAGATGGTGAAGACCAGCATCAAGGGCAGCGAGGCCCCCACGTAGGCCAGAAGCAGTGTGTTGACCGTGGCCGCGATGTGGTCCCGGCCGATGTTGAGGCTGTGGCGAAAGAGTTCTGTCCAGCCCAGGTGGCGATTGACTTTGCTCAGCTCGAAGACCGCCGAGGCCCGCCCCACGCAGATGTCGTCCAGCACACCCAGGGAGCCGATGATGATCCCGCCCAGCACCAGCCCCCGGAGGCTGACCCCCGGCCCCAGCTCCATCACCAGGTACATGCTCTCCTCGGCCCCCAGCCCAGTCAGGCGGGTCCACCCCACGAAGAGCCAGGCCAAGACTCCCGTCAGTACCAGGCTCAGCATCATCCCCCCTACCGTTGCGTGGGCCTTGGGGTCCCAGCCGTAGATCAGATAAGTGGAGATGGCCAGAATTACGATGGAGCTGGCGACACTCACCGCTACCGGATCCCGGCCAGCCAGGATCTGGGGCACGACGAAAGCGAAGATGACCAGCAGGCTGAAGAGCGTCCCGCCCAGCGAACGCAACCCCTTGCCTCGGCCCACCAGCACCACGAGCCCCATGAACAGCGCCACGATGCAGAACAGCGGGCCGGTGCGCACGACATCGGAGATGTACAGCCGATCCCCCTGGGGACCTGCAACCCGTTCCAAATAGACCTGGTCGCCGGGACAGAGCAGCCGCTCCTGGGTGACGGTGGTGAAGATCCCATGCTCAGCGATGACCTCCTGCCCAACCAGGGAACCGCTCTCGATGTGCAGCAGGAGGCGCTGGTAGGGGGACGTGCCATCCATGCCCAGGTCCATGGTCCCCTCTTCCAGCACCTGGACCACGCGCGCGGTCAGGGTCTCCTCTTCCTCCAATGCGGTGGGCTGCTCAGGTGATGCGGCCTGCTGCGCCACCTGTGGCTTCGACGTCAAGAACAGGATGACCGCCACCAGCAGGACGTACAGCAACACCAACCAGACGAACCAGTACTCCTTGAGGCACTTTAGTCGAGACATCACCACCCCTCAGCAATTGGACTAAAGGAAACCCCTTCACCTGCGATCCCCCCTCACCCTGGCTTCTGTGCAAGAGCTGATGCGCGCCATATGTTGACCGAGTTGCTGATTGGCAGCTTATGCGCTTTCCGGGGGTCCACCCAGTCTCCGCGAGGCTGCCCTCAATGACTCATTGGCCTCCTCCAGACCTTGGGCCGCAGCGAGGATCTCCCTGGCTATCTCCACCTGACCCGCCCTCCCCGCCTCCTCTGCCCACCGGCGAAACTCGTCCGCGTGCTCGAGGTTGTGCTCGATCCAGTGGGGCAGAAGCACCCGCAGCTTCTCCATCTCGGTCCGTTCGCTCATTTCTCCCCCAGGGGCACCAAAGTCACGGTATGCTTGAGGAAATCAATGCGGTCGATCCGAGCCCGCACTACCCTTGGCTCCTCGAAAAAGGTGGATAGCTTCACTCCCTCCGGTGCGGATACCAGCAGGATCACATCCCGCATGATCTCCTCCTCCTGACCGTTACGGCTCAGATACACTGTGGCTTGACACATAGGACATCTCCTCCTCTAGCTCAATCTTTTCGATGTGGTCTCCTTCATCAATGCCTCAACCTGGGCTCTGCCCACTCCTCCAGTGAGAACCCCGTAAATGTCAGCGCCAGCACCACCAGAGTGATGCATATCCCTGGCGGCATCGCCCACCGCACCCACACATCGGAGATGAAGATGGTTGGATACTCAAAGGCATAGTGCAGGATGGCCCCCCAGCTCTTGACGGTGGGATCGCCTAAACCAAGAAAACTCAACCCCGATTCGGCAAGGATCACGTGCTGGAACTCCATAATGAAGCGAACGAGGGCGATGGAGATGGAGCTGGGAAGGAGGTGGCGACTCAGGATGCGGAGATCGCTGGCACCCACCAGGCGGACCGCGTCCACATATTCCCTGTTTCTCTCAGTGAGGATCTGAGAGCGTACCAGGCGGGTGGCCCTCGGCCAGCCAAGGAGGACGAAGAAGAGGACAAGGGTCCTGAGGCCGGGCTTGAGGAAGGCAGCCATGAGGATGATCAGTGGAAAGCGCGGGATGGCCAAGAAGACATCCACCACTCTCATGACGGCGAAACCCACCCTGTCGTAGTATCCTGAGATGAGGCCCAGGCAGAGGCCGATAGCTGTGGAAGCCATGGCGGAGAGGAAACCGATGAACAGGGAGAAGCGGGCACCGTAAAGGAGCTCGCTGAGAATGTCCTGACCAATGTCGTTAGTCCCCAGGGGATGCGGTCGGTTCGGCGGCAACATCGGCGTGTCCATCTCCGCAGGATCATGGGGCGACAGAGAGGGGGCGAAGGCAGCCAGAAGCCCGAAGAGGGCCAACATGGCCAGACCGACCAGCGCCAATCTCTGCTCTCGCATCGCATCCAGCAGCCGTCTCATGCTCTCCTCACCCTCGGATCCAGGCGGCTGTACAGGAGATCCGCTGCCAGATTGAACATCATCACAAAGGCCATGATGAGCAGAAAGGTCCCCTGGAGCAGGGGATAGTCCCGCGTCGTGCAGGCCTGGTAGATCAGGGTGCCCGTGCCCGGATAGGCAAAGACCACCTCCACAAACATGGTCCCCATGATCAGGAAGCCGAGGTGCATGGCGATCATGGTGACGATGGGGAGAAGGGCATTCGGCAGGGCATGCCTGAGCAGGATGTCCCGCTTCCTGAGCCCCTTTGCCCTGGCCGTTCGGATATAATCTTCCCCCAGCACGCCGAGCATGGAGTTGCGCATGAGGAAGTAGACCCCCGAAAGGTGGGTGAGCACCAGGGCGAGGGAGGGCAGAAACAGGTGATACGCCACCTCAGCGGCAAGCTTCAGGCCAGCGGCATTGGATCCTGTGGGGCTTTTGGCGCCTCCGATGGGGAAGGCGCCCAGCTTGACGCTGAAGAGGATGATGAGCAGCATGGCCAGGAAGAAGGGGGGCCAGGAGCCAAGGGAGAATACGGACACAAGCAGCCCGATGTCCGTCCTGGTGCCCCTCCTCCAGGCGGATAGAGCGCCAAGGAGGATACCCAGGGCGACGTAGCCCAGCGTCGCCGTCCCCATGAGTAGCAGTGTCCACCTGAGCCGTCCCAGGAGCACTGAGGAGACAGGGGCATTGTAGTAGATGGACCACCCCAGGTTGCCGTGGGCGAGGTTGATTAGATAGTCCGTGTATTGTCTGGCGAGGGGTTCGTCGAGGCCGTAGTAAGCCAGCAGCTTCTCCCTCACCTCCTCGCTTATGGCTACCGGCATGTCGGCGGTTGGGTCGCCGGTGAGGTAAGACAGAGGGTCGCCCGGCATCATCCGGGGCAGGAAGAAGTTTAACGATAGGACGATGAACATGGTGAGGAGATACTGGGCGACCCTCATATCTATCATCTCTTAAGGAAGACCAACTTGTTCTGCTCGGTTGGGATGCCGGTGGCTATCCCGCCCTTGGTATAAAACCATGTGTCCAGCTTGGCGGGGTCGTACACACACCAGATCTTGGGGTGATAGAGGGTCAGGACAGGCAGCTTCTCGGCGATGATCTCCTGAAGCCTCCAGACGAGAGCCCGACGCCTCTCTTCATCTAAGGTTTTTCCCTGTTCCTCGAACAGGCGATCAAGTTCCTCGTCTTCATAGACCATGGCCGGCCAGGTGGGTGTGTCCAGCATGCCAGGATCGGCGATGCCTCCATGGCCGCTTATCGCCAGGTCGAAGTCGCCCTCTCGCAGGAGCCCGTCAATGGTTCCCCAGTCTGCGGATTTGACCTCCACCTCGATCCCCACCTGCCCCAGGTCGGCCTTGATGAGCTCCGCCTCCCGCACAAATTCGCCCGTAGTGAGGAGGGTGAGGCTGAGCCCCCTCACCCCCACTTCGTCGAGGATCTCCTCAGCCCCGGAGGGATCATAGTCGCAGGGGGATAGCTGGGGGTTATACCAGTCCGTCCCTGGGGAAATGATACCCAGGTTGGCCACGATGGCCCCGTCGTGGGTCACCTGCTCCACGATCCTCGACCGGTCCACAGCGTGGGCGATGGCCCTCCTGACCTCCACCTTGTCGAAGGGGGGCCTCTCGTAGTTGAAGATGAGCTGCAGGACCCAGAAACTGGGGCCCTCAATGACCTCCAGGTTGGGCTCCGCCTCGAGCTCCCTCACCGCTTCGATCTCCTTGCCCCAGAAGAAGGCGGCGTCCACGGTGCGCGTCTTCAGGGCCAGCGCCTCGTCCTGCACCTTGGTGAAGACGAGACGGTCTATCACCGGTTTTCCCTTGAAGAACTCGCCATTTGCCTCGTAGATGTAGCGGCACTCCTCCTTGCTGTACTCGACCAGCTTAAAAGGCCCTGTCCCGATGACCGCCTCTTTCCCGGTAAACCTCTTTGGATCCTCCACGCCCTCCCAGATGTGCCTGGGGATGATGGGCACTGACCCCGCTACATCGCTCAGGAAGCCCGCGATGGGCTCTTTCAGATACAGGACGATGGTGTGCTCATCCTGCGCCTCTACCCTCTCGATCTGCTCGCTCAAGGCTTCGAACCCGGGGGCGAGGTGTTCCTTGAGGTAACCGAAGGTGAAGGTCACATCCTCAGCAGTGAGGGGCTCCCCGTCGTGCCATCTGACCCCCTCTTGCAGATAGAAGGTCCACCTGGTCCCGTCCTCTGAGACCTCCCAGCTATCGGCCAGCCAGGGGATCATCCCCCTCTCGTCCTTCCAGGCGAGAGTGTCGAAGAGGAAGGACATCTGGATATAACCGGGGCCACGGGGGTAGCGGGTGAAGGGGGAGGGATAGCCCCAGTCATCCCCCGGCAGGGTGAGGGTGCGGGGTGCGGAGGTGGGGCCTGGGATGAGCATGGGGGCTGCGGACACGGGCGTGGCAGTAGGCGTGAGCGCAGGCTTACACCCGACTAGCAGGTTGGCCAGGACAAGCGCCAGAATCAGCACACTCACTGTCTTCCTCATGATGAGCCTCCTCTCTCCACCGAGATGCCCGCACCATCCAGCAGGTAGTGCTCAGCGGTAACACATTCCATACAGATCGGCTCGCCGTCCCTTACCCTCGCCCTCGTCTCCATAACGTTCTCTCCGCAGATGGAGCACCTCACAGAGGCGAAGATAGGGGCGAAGGGGGGTATCTCGATTTTCGTGTGCTTTACATTGAAAACCTCCTCCTCTGGCAGCTCCAGTTGCTCGAACGAACTCTCGGCCCAGAGCCGCATCAACTTCTCGTGTTCGACCTGTGTCGCCTCCTCGCGGTTGACGACGATCTTCTCGAACAGCGCGTGGGCCTCGGGATACCGCTCGTCGAAGCCATCGGCGTAGTTGGCTTTGACGACAACGCGGACGGCCTGGCCATCCCGCGTGGCCACGGTCACCGCCGTCTTTCCCAGGTCGCGATAGATGAGGGCGTTGTTACCGAAGGTGCAGCCGGTGACCATCTGAACGCCATCGCTGAAACAGTTGTTGGCCTCCACGAGGGCCACCACCTCCTCCATCCCCAAGTTTTGCTCGATGCCCAGGGCCTTCAGCGCCGTGTAGCCCGCCCTGACGCCCAGGGCTACGTAGGGGCAGAAATGGCCGTGCAGCTCCCCTGCCTTTCTGAGCAGGCCCTCGAGGTCACCTTGACGGATAAGAGCCTCGATCTCCTCCCGTGGATTTTGTGGGGTGTCCACACTTTCTCCTTTCTGGACTTCCTCTTGAGATTGAATGGCGGTAAGAACCAAACAGGCTGTGATGCCTCTTGGATTCCATCCAGGTACTGTCGGCCGTCACAACCCTTTCCAACACCAAGTACCTATAAGATGAAACGCCGTATCAAGCCGAACTGGAATCAGCCCCACACCCGGCACAGAGTCCGTGGAGTGTCAGCTGGGCCACGTCGGCCGTAAATCCATATCGCTCCTCCAACTGCGTTGCCAGGGGGAGAAGCTCCTCGGGACCCAGGTCCAGGATCCTGCCGCAGGAGCGGCAGACCCAGATGAGGGTGAGGCGAGTTGACGCCCACCAGCTCGTAACGGCGCTCGTGAGCTCCCATGTCAATCACGTTGACGAACTCTAGCTCCTGGAGCAACTCCAGCGTGCGGTAGAGGGTGGCGATATCCACTCTGGAACTCAGCTCCTGAACCCGGCTGTAGATCTCCTCCGCCGTGCTGTGGCCTGGCATATGGTGTAGGACTTCGAGGATCATTTCCCGCTGGGGGGTGAAACGAAACCCCCTGGCACGGAGCGCCTCCATAAATGCTTTCTCACAGGACATTCTTCCTCACATATGACTAATTGCTTTTGATTGCAATTACATTTTATAGCAACAACCGCTGATTGTCAAATCAGCGGTTGGGATCAGAAGGCGAGACTGCAAAGTCTAAAAACTCAACACTGTGCCAGTCGGGTAGGAGCGCACCCCTTCGCCAAAGGCCCTCACCAGGGCGAAACGGGCCTTCTCTCCCGTACAGTGGTTGAGGTGGAGACGTGGCGAGTTGTACTCCTGGCGCAACACGGTTGCTACATGCTCCAGATAGACTTCATCTGTGCTTCCCAGGTGAGTGCCCCCCGCCACGGCCACGAGCTCGCCTCCGAAGGTTCGACGCACATGGGCTAGGGTGTTTAGCAACCCGGCGTGGCAGCAGCCGCACAGCAGGACCAGGCCTTGGGCGGTGTGCAATACCAATGACAGGTCATCCCGGTATGGGTCGGGGGCCCAACCCTCCCCCTCGCGCACCAGGTGACGGTCGCTGCGCCCTTCCGGCTCGGGGCGGGATGTGATCTCCCCCGTGGTCCATACACCAGGAGTGATCTCGGCTGGCTCAGCGCTGAGGCGCACCTCGGCTCGTGCTGCCAGCGCCTCCCGCGCCAGGGACAGGCCGATGGATTCCACCTTCTCATCACGGCGGGCGAAGTGCCCCTGGAATAGGGTGGGGTGAGCGTAGAGAGGAAACCCCGGCGACTGCTCCAGCAGCACCTCCAGCCCGCCAGTGTGATCTTTGTGGCCGTGGCTGAGGGCCAGGGCCTGGATCTCCTTCGGATCTATCTTTAACTCCGCCAGGTTGTGCAGTAGCACGGTCCCGCTCTGTCCGGTGTCGAAGAGCACGCGACTGCCCTCCTCCGTTTCGATGAGAAAAGACAGCCCATGCTCGCTCCAGAACGAACCCCCGCCAGCGGTGTTATCCACAACGCAAGTGACTTTCACACTCCTCCCTCGCTTTCAGTGATTTGATCTCCCGATGGATGACCTACTCGGCCTCAACTGAGCCACCCTCTGCTCAATCTCCGGGCATAACGAAGGGCTTGATGTCCAGCAGCGGGGTGCCATTGAGGGCATCAAGCCCTCGCACCACCAACACCCGCCCCTCTTGTCTGACCAAGTCCACGAAGCTCACCCCCAATGGGATTGGGACGGCGAGGGCTACACAGGGCGAATACCCCTCGTTTGGGATGCGAGGCATCTCCTCGGGGGTGCTGTAACAATTCGTAGCTCTGGGACAGATGGAAATGAAACACCACCGTCAGCCTGTCCCCCGCCTGGAGGCCCCCCAGCCCCTCTGCGAACTCCTCCGCCAGGACGAGGCGCGATTCCTGGGCCTGGATCTCTTCCGGCGGCGCGGGATGGTGGAAGGTATTCTCCACCTGGCCAATGGGCCGGAAAATTATCTCCTCCTGTACCCGAGCGATCTCGTCGCCTCTCTTCACCCGACCCCCTCCAGCACGCGACAGAAGACCCCCTCGGTGGGCAGGAGGGAGAGGCCTTGGAAGTTGTAGGTGTGAGCCGCCGAGGGTGGCTTGCCCATCTAGACCACCTCCAGCAGGGCCTCGCCAACCCGCAGCCGATCCCCCACCCGCAGTGAGAGCAAATCCACCCCCTGGGTGGTCAGGTTCTCGGCGAAGGAGCCGGGGCCAGCGCGGATGCCATGTTCCCGGTTGGCCCGCGTGATGCTCTCCCACCCTCACCCCCGCGTGGGCATCCCCCACCAGCCCGTAGCCCGCCGGCGTCGATGTCCTCTTTGGGATCTGTGCGCTGCTGGCTGCGGCACACGGCAACAATGTGAACCATGGGTTAGCCCTCCTTCCCTCAGTTTGGACAGTGCCTCGTCCAGCGCTTCCGCTTCGGTCTCTCTCATCTCCGCCCCCGCGCCGCGGAAGGCGTACTCCGGCCCCTTACCCTGCGGGCTCTCTACGGTATTACTCCCCGACCAGGTGCAGCTCCCTGACCAGCTCCAGCTCCTTGAGCAATCCCAGGACACGATAGACGATAGAGGCTGATTCGGGGTCGCTTTTTCCGGGCCAGAGGGTAGATGCCATCAGCGCTGAGGTGCCCTCCGTGCTCCTGGATGATCCTCAGGATCAGCGCCCGCTGGGGAGTGATGCGCTCGCTTGCCGTCTGCGGGAGCCACACGGATATCACTCCACCTCTATCCCCTACTCCATCAGCGCCTGGAGCATCCGATGGCGAGCCATGGCCGGAACCTTCTCCCTGGCCGCCCGCACCAGATCCTCCTCCTGAACGACATCTGATCCCCGTTCGCGCGCGAATCCCTCGCTGGCCTCGATGATGATCCTCAGCGCCCTCTGCCGAACGAAAGGTGGCATTGGTGTGACGGCATCCTTCAGCCCTCGCCAGACTTCTTCATCCCAGGGCATCCCTCTCATCGAATTCCCCCTCAACACTCATGCTCGAAATAGCAATCGCTCGCGTCGGGATGGCAGAGGCAAGCCCGGCACAGGGGACAGGGGATGAAATGGCTCTTGCAGATCAGATGGCCACAGGCCTCGCAGGCCGCCAGCGGCTTCCCCGAGCAGTAGCGACAGGTTATGGCCTGAGGTTCGACGGCCCACTGGGCCAGGGCACCCTCCACCACCCGATAGAGGGCGGTCTCGGTCTGCCCGAACTTGCGAGGCCTGAACTCGGTGTCGAAAAAGCTCCTCAGCCCTAATTTCACGAGTTCCACGCGCCCGGCCAGCCCGGGTTGGCCGAGGAGCTGGCCGAGGGTCCGAGTGGGTAAAAAGCCCATGGTGAGCAGGATAAGGTGGCTGCTTGCGGGGAAGAGCGCCATCCATCCCTCCAGGTTGGGCCAGTAGATCGGTCCCGTGTGCTCTTTGGCGTCAATGACGAAGGGCTCCCCCTCTGCCACGACCTCCAACCAGGCCCGTTCCCCCCTTCGGGCCAGCCAGCCCCTTTCCCGACAGGAGGCGATCAGATGGGGGATGATCTCCGACAGGCGATGGATCATCGCTTGAGATCCTTCTCCTCTAACCAGCAGCTTTCGTCCTCGGCGGTGAGGGAGCCTGTCCTCTCGTAGACCTTGCAGCGGGCGCCGCCGCAGAGCTGTCGCCAATCGCAGCGGCCGCACTTGCCCTCCAGCCGGTCCCGATCCCGCAGGATGTGGAAGACCTCCGACTGAAACCAAATCTCCTGGAAGCTCTGCTCCCGGACGTTACCGGCCTCCTTCTGGAGCACCATGCAGGGGTAGACGGTGCCATCGTACAGGACGCAGCAGTAGCGCAGGCCAGCTCCACAACAGGTGCGCACGAAGCGCATCAGCACCTCTTCCTCGGGGACGCTCCTCTCCACCTCCACCCACAGTTGGGGGATGCCGATGCAGCGGTAGACCATCTCCTCGTCGGCCCGCTGGCGGGCGATAAAGTCCCTGACGAACTGCTGACGTTCCTTGGTTGTCAGCTCCAGCTCGCCGTGCTCCCGGCCCCGGCCCGCGGGGATGTAGTCGAAGGCCTCCACCGCCACCGCGCCCAGCTCCTTCGCTATGTCCGCGACCTCCCCCCACTCCTGCCAGCATCCGTGGCGCAGGGTGGGGGCGATCTGGAAGGGGATGCCCGCTTCACGAGCATTTCGGATCCCCTCCATCGCCCTCTCCCAGCTCCCCTCCACTCCACGGAACTCATCGTGCGTCTGAGGATCCACCCCATCGAGGCTGATGGCCAGGGCTCTGAGCCCTGCCTGGACCAGCTTTTCCGCCACCTCAGGGGCGATGAGGGTGGCGTTACTGCCCATCAGGGGGCGCAGGCCTGCATCTCTGGCGTGGGCGATGAGCTGGTAGATGTCAGGCCGCATGAGGGGCTCACCGCCATCGAAGATGATAAGCCGGGCGCCAGCCTCGGCGATCTGGCTGATGACCCGCTTGGCTTCGGAGGTGTCCAGCTCATCCGGATGTGGCGAGTCCACCGACTCGTTGTAGCAGTGCTTGCACTTGAGATTACACTCCCGAGTGACAGAGAAGCTGACCATGACTGGTGGCAGAACCCTCATAAATTGCCTCCTTTCGAGGTTGTGTACTGAGCGATCGTATTCGCCCTTCAATCAGCTCGATCGGACTACTCTCTGACCATCTTCGTACCACACTTGGGACAGCTTATCCAGTAGCAGGGCTGCCCTGCCCGATGAGACAGAGAGATTTCTTCTCGGAAAATGGGCTTGCGTCGAAACTGCTCCGTCGTGAGCGGGACGAAGGGCTTCAGCCTCGCCAGCAGGTTTCCTCCATCGAGCAGGGTGGGACATCGCAGCGCTCCTCTCGCCCGCAGCAGGTCCGTCCTGGAGGGCGCGATTTCCCGCTCATCACATAGGGGGCGGAGAACAGCTTCTCCAGTAGGGTGCTACCACAATTGGGGCACCGAGGCTCCTCACTTCCGGAGCGCACCAGCACCTCCACCCGCTCCCCGCAATTCCCACAGCGATACTCGTAGATTGGCATGTCGCTCTCTCCTCATATTCCCAAAAGCCGTGCAATTGCGCCACCCAGGACCGCCCTCTCATCCGCCGGGCTTAGGTCCAACATCCGGACCTTCTTCAGTTCCATGCGAGCGTACCCGACCGTATCGGGCGCCTCGTGGGGGCCATCGGTCCCGAAGATGACGCGGTCAGCACCGAGCTGATGCACCGCTTCCTGGATATTCCACGGGATAACGACACCGCTGATATCCAGAAAGAGGTTATCCTGCGCCTTGGTCAGGGCGATAAAGCGGTTGATGAGAGACTCATCGGTACAGAGGTATTTCCCCATATGCGCAATGATGATCTTCGTGCCGGGAAAGGTCTTTGCCATACGCTCGATAGCATCATGCCGGCCGGCGCAGTCAATGAGACAGGGGACACCCCGTTGTTCGGCTAGCTCTATGATCGGATCTACCACATACTCCGCCAGGCTGCACTCTCCGATGTGGATCTTGATGCCTTGAAACCCAACCGAGAGGGCCCCCTCGATCTCCTCAAGGACCGGGCGCTCATAGTTGGGCAGGGCGTAGACGTAGGGGATCAGTCTATCCGGAAACTGCTCAACAGCCGCTTGAGCCATCTCAATGGAATGGCATGTTGTGGTTGACATGGCGAACACAATGGACTTGTCAATCCCCACCTCATCCATGGTCCGCACGATGGTCTTCGCGCTGTACTCCGTCCGCAACGTATCTCCATGCTTCAGGTGAACGTGTGAGTCTATGATCATGGGGATATCCCCTCAACATGCACACCAACTGTCCTCTTCTGCGCCAAAACGCAGATGCCCACAGCGGAGGCACTGCACTCTGGCGACGGCCCCATTGATATCCACCTTGAGCACCCTCCCTTCAAAAAGGGCTGTGACCTCCCTGCGCAGTTGGCCGTATCCGTCACCCCTCCAGGGCCTGGCCTCGACGACGATGGGGTCTTGAAAGTCCATGGTCTGGAAGACGTTGAGAAAGTCGTCCCAAGGGATGGTGCCATAGGGAGGCTGGAGGTGCATATCGCGGGTGGAGTCGTTATCAGCGAGATGGAAGGTGATGATGAAATCCTTCAGGACCTCCATCCCCTCCTTGACCCCACCGGCCACATGCGCGTGACCTGTGTCAAAGCACACCCCCAGCCACTCGGACCCTATCTCCTCCACCACCTGACGCAGCTCCTGGAAGTCGGATCCAGGGTGATGGGGCAGCATGTTCTCCAACCCCAACCGCACCCCTAATCGCTCCGCGACTGGAAGGAGCTCCTCCAGGCTGTCCAGGAGCAGGGGGATCATTCGGGGGATCTCCTCCTCTCCGGCGTCAGCACCGGGGTGGATGATGGCCATGGAAGCGCCTGCCAAGGCTATCCTCTCCAGGACATACTTGTGGTACTCCACCCCGCGGCGTCGGGTCGGTTCGTCGAGGTGGGACAGATTGTGAGCATCCCCAAAGGGGGCATGCACCGACCATATTTGGATCCCAGCCTGGCGAAACAACTGAGCGTTCCTCTCCACCACCGATTCGGGATAGGTGACGAAGAAGTGATATCCGGCCTCGATGGCTGTCACACCCTCTGCCTTTAGCTGAGGGATCGTCTCCTCCGGCTTAGGCAGGACAGGGACATCCCACGTATGCACTGCTACCTCCATGTTTTCCCCCTCCTTTCAGTTTAGCGAAGCGCCTCATCGAGCATGGTGAGGCAGTTCTCCACCGGCACGTAGCTGGGGATGGAATGGCCTGAGCCGATGACAAAGCGACCCCTGGCCAGGACGGGCAGCGTCCCCAGCCTTTCAGCGACCGCTTCCACCAGATCCGGGTTGTCTTCAAACCCGTGGTCATGAGGATGAAGGACTCTACAGCCAGCGCCTGAGGTAGAGTTCATTGATATACCGGTCGAGGAAATCCTCCTCGGAGAGCTTGACATGTTCGATCCGGGGGGCTATCCGCTCGGCATCCTCCCTCCTCTCATAGGAGAGAAGCATCTGCCTGGCCCCGGTTAGCGCGCCGTTGCCGACCTTGACCAGCTTGTCCCTCCTGGCTGGCAGGACACCGATGGCCATGGCGCTGTCCAGGTTCACGTAGTTGCCGAAGCCCCCGGCCAGGTAGATCCTATCCAACCCCTCCAGGTCAACTTCATACTTTCGCATCAGGGTCTGCTGGTTGAGAGCCGAGCCCGCCTTGGCCAGCCTCAACTCGTTGATGTCCTTCTGGGAGATACCGATCTCCCCTCTATCCTGGACGATGATGAACTCATTGGCCCTCTGGTAGGGCTCTGAGAACCTTCCATTTTGGCCAATGATCCCCTCTCTCAGCATCTCAGCCAGCAGGTCGATAAGGCCGGAGCCACAGATACCCACCGGTGGCCTCCCGCCGATAGTCTCATAGTGGACCCTCCCATCTCGTATCCAGATGTTCTTGATGGCCCCTTCTATGGCACCTATGCCAGAGCTGACTGTGGCCCCTTCAAAGGCGCCGCCAGCGGCATTCGAGGCCGCCAGGATGCGATCCCTGTTTCCGAGGGCGACCTCACCGTTGGTGCCGATGTCCACCGCCATGGAGGGCCTTTCCCCCTTGTACAGATCGCAGGCCAGGATCACACCCAGGCAGTCAGCCCCCACCTGGCCGGCCACCAGGGGCGCGCCGTAGACATTGGCCTCGGGATGGATCTGCAGCCCAAGCCTCCCCGCCCTCTCGTTGACCGGCGATGTGTCCTCCGGCTCGTAGGGGCTGGTGCCCAGGGAGTGGACGCTCAGGCCGAAGAAGAGGTTGCGCATGGTGGGGTTCCCTACCACAGTGGCCTCGTAGATGTGCTTCCTCGGGTTATCACCCCTCTTCTCCTCGAAATCGCACAGCACGGAGTTGACCGCCTCCACGACTGTCCTCTGAAGCCGGGCCAGGCCATCCTGGTGCTGATCTGTGTAGCCGATCCGTGAGATCACATCATCCCCATAGGCTGCCTGCGGGTTCTTGCAGGCCAGGGTGGTCACCACCTCTCCGCTTTCCATATCCACTATCTGGGCCACCAGGGTGGTCGTCCCCACGTCTATCGCCAGGCCCAGGAGCTCCCCCTCATATCTCCCCACGGGGTCTTCCCGGATGTCCCTCAGGAAGACCCAACCCTCTCTCCGAGATATGAAGGGATCGAGGGGGACAGATCCTTCTATGCTTTCGGTCAGGATGGTATACTCCCCGGCGGCCTTGACATAGACGATGATATCCCGGTTGCTGGAGATGACCCTGGTCTGGCAGGCCAGCCGCTCCTCCTCAGCCAGGGGGAAGTTTCGCTCCGCCTCTGTCCTCTCCGCCAGCCCCTCCGAGCCCTTATCCACCCTGACCACGCACTTGCCGCATTCACCGCGGCCGCCGCAGGCGCTGGAGATCTGGATGCCCAGCCCCCAGGCGTGATCCCACAGGGTCGCCCCCTCCTCAATCTCGATGCCCTCCCTCCCCCTGGCGTACTGGGGGAATACCACTCTGTGCTTGCGTCCCATAGTCTGTTCCTCCCGTGTGCAACTAGCTATCTCCTCAAGCGGATCATCCGCTGAAGCAGCTCGTCTAGCTGCTCACGCAACGCTTGACTTTCGCAGACCTCGATGGCCTGCTCGATATCGCTGACGGCCTGATCGTATTGTCCCAGGGCACTGTGGGCGAACCCCCGCATCACGTAGAACCCCACATCCTGAGGGCTGAGCTTGATGGCCCAGTCGAAGTCCTCGATGGCCCGCCGATGCTTCCCCAGGTTGCCATAGGCCGCCCCCCGGTTGTAGTAGGCCTCGGCGTTCTGAGGCTGAAGGGCTATGGCCTGGGTGAAGTCCTCGATGGCCCGCCGATAGTTCCCCAGCTCACCATGAGCCAGCCCCCGATGGTAGTAGGCCATGGCGTCCTGGGGAGCCTGGTCGATGGCCATGGTCAGCTGTTCAATGGCCTGTTCATATTCACCTGACTCCAGGTACTTCAGCCCCAAGTTGAATGGCCCATCCTGTGACCCGGCACAGGAGGTCCCTCTCTCATCGCATACCATTGATCATCCCCCTTACATCTAAGCTTCGACACGAAACGCCTTCAAGCGGTGGCGCGCTTGTCCCCCTCCCCTTGCCAGAGGCCGATTCACCCACTCCGAGGGGGATAGCTCCGTCCCTCCAGCTCAGCGATGTACTTCTCCACCTCCATCGCCGCCACCGCCCCTGATCCGACCGCCGTCGCCACCTGCCTCAGCACCCCCTTCCGCACATCGCCGGCGGCGAACACGCCCTGCCGGCTGGTGTGACCCTGCCCATCGGCCACGATGTATCCCCGCTCGTTCAGCTCCAACTTCCCCCTCAGGAATTCGGTGTTGGGGATGGAGCCGATGTAGATGAAGACCCCGTCCACAGGTACCAGCGAGACATCCCCGCTCCTCACATTCTCCACCCGCACCCCGGTGACGGCCTGCTGGCCCACGATCTCCTGCACCACCGAATCCCACAGGAAATCGACCCTCTCGTCCTCGCAGGCTCGCTGCTGCAGGACCTGGGTGGCCCGCAGGCGGTCGCGACGATGGATGATGGTCACCTGCTTGGCGAAGCGGGTGAGGAAGATCGCCTCCTTCACGGCGGAATCGCCCCCTCCCGCCACCGCCACCCGCCTGCCCTGGTAGAAGAAGCCGTCGCAGACGGCGCAATAGGAGACACCGCGCCCGGTGAACTCCTCCTCGCCCGGAACTCCCAGCTTGCGGGAACTCACACCAGTGGCGATGATCAGCGCCTGGGTCTCGTAGGTGTGGCCGTGGGTTTCGACCTTGAGGGGAGAACTCGACAAGTCAAGTGCAGTGGCCTCCTCATACAGGATGTGGGTGCCGAAGCGCTCCGCCTGCCGTTGCATGAGCTGAGCCAATTCCTGCCCGGAGATGGGCTCAGGGAAGCCGGGGTAATTCTCCACAATATGAGTCAGGATAGGTTGCCCGCCCAAAAGATTGCCAGCGATCAGAAGCGGTTCCAGTTGGGCCCGACCGGCGTAGATCCCTGCTGTGAGACCCGCCGGCCCACTGCCAAGGATGATGACCTTCTGCATACTGCCTCCCGTTGATCATCTACAGGATTCAAACGCGTCACCTGACCCCAAAGCCCGAGTGCATCGGGAACTGGACTCTGTCTTACCCTGTCATGCGGATCGCCTCCAGGGGGCAAGCCCGAGAGCAGTCACCGCAGCTAAGGCAAAGGTCCTGCATGACATAGGGGTAATCGCCCGGGGCCTCTTGAACGAATATCTCATCAGGGTGCGAACACGCGGAGAGGGCAGCGCAGACCCCTTTGTCGCACCTCTCCGGATGACATCTCTCATAGTCTATCATAGCAAACCGCTTTGGCATCAGCCCTCCTCTTTCGCCTTTCTGAGCTCCTCCTCCAATTCCTCCAACTGCTCAAACATGGCCGGTGGCACGGAATGGACAGGCCATCGGCGCTTAAGATCCTCTATCTGTTTTTCCAGCTCCTTGATTCTATCGGTCTTAGTGCTCATCTCTCAAACCTCCTCTAGCCTTCTCCGCTCTCAGCATCCGCACGTAGCCCCACAGGAAGGGATAGCTGACAAAGCCACCAAACCCTTGACCGGCCAGCATCCCCTTCAGGTCGAGGGACAGGAACTCCCTCGCCAGCTCGCACTCAAAGCGGCGGAAGGCCCAGCGGAAGGGGAACCACTGGCGGTTCAGGTCGAACTCGTTGTAGTCCAGGATCCAAAAAGTGCCACCTGGCCTCAGAGCCCGATGTGCGTTGGCGATCACCCGCTCCTTGTCTTCGTCCTCGAAGCCGTGCAGGGTGAAGGAGATGGAGACTTTGTCGAACTCCTCGCAGAAGGGGAGCGGCTCCTCGATGCGGTGCTCCAGAAAAGCCACCTGAGGGTAGGCCCGACACCGCTGCCGGGCCTGCCGGAGCATCTCCTGGCTGATGTCTACCCCGACGACCCTCCCGGTGGAGCCTAGAGCCCTCACCATCACGCAGATGTTGCGCCCGGTGCCCGATGCCAGGTCCAGGATCGCATCCCCCTGGCGGATACCCATCCGCTCGGTGGCCTCTTCGATGAAGGACTGATAGCGCCCCATCCCTATCAGGTCCATCATCAGGTCGTAGTGGCGTGCTCCCCATCCCTCGACTTCGATATGGCTCCGCTGCGGCATGATACCCCCTCCAGAGCCTAGCGAGCCGCCCCCCTCTCCAGGGCGAAGCCCAGCAGGCCCGCTTTTTGGAACTGGTGGACAGCCTCGATCCCCCCGGTCAGATTGCACACCCTGTCGAACCCTCTCTGCATCAAGATACGGCACCCAATATAGCTCCTGTAGCCGGTGAGACAGTACACCACAATCTCTCTATCCCTGGGGATCTCTTCCAGCTGGGAGCGCAGCTCGTCGAGGTAGATATGGATGCACCCTGGGATGTGACCACGCAGGTATTCCCCTCTCGTGCGCACATCCAGAACCAAGGGAGAACCGCCGATCTCTCCAAGTTGATCTGGTGAGATATGCCTCACATCCCCCCTCAGGTGATTGGAGGCCACAAAACCGGCCATGTTCACCGGATCCTTTGGAGAGCTGTAGGGGGGAGCATAAGCCAGCTCCAGCTCCTCCAGGTCCCCCACACTCATCCCCGCCCTGATGGCGGTTGCCAGGACATCAATCCGCTTGTCAACCCCCTCGCCACCCACGGCCTGGGCTCCCAATACTCTCCCCGTTCTCTCCTCGAACAGGAGCTTCAGGCTGATCCTCTCAGCTCCGGGGTAGTAGCTGGAGTGGGATTCAGGGTAGATGTACACCTTCCCGTATTCTATCTCGGTCCCCCTCAGCATCTTCTCGTTGGCGCCGGTGCCGGCCGCCGTCCCATCGAACACCTTCAAAATCCAGGTGCCAAGCCCGCAGGGATAGGTGCGCTCCCTCCCCAGGGCATTGTCGGCAGCCACCCGGGCCTGTTTGTTCGCCGGCCCGGCCAGAGGGATATTGACCTCCCTACCGCTCACGCAGTGGCTCATCTCCACTGCATCTCCGATAGCGAATATGTCCGGATCTGAGGTCTGCATCCTGTTGTTGACTCTAATCCCCCTCGCACTCCCTATCATGAGGCCAGCATCCTTTGCCAGCTCCACCTCTGGCCTGACTCCGCAGGCGAGGATGAGCATATCCGCCGAGATCTCCCTCCGGTCTCTATCAAATATGCACAGCTCACCCTCTGACTCCCTGCACTCAGCGCAGGGATAGTTCAGCAATACCTCCACCCCGTTCCCCTCCAGCCGATCCTGGACCAGGGTCGCCATCTCGGGGTCAAGAGGGGGAAGAAGCTGATTGACCGCCTCCACCACAGTGACCTTCAGCCCACGTTCCTTCAGGTTCTCGGCTATCTCCAGGCCGATGAACCCGCCTCCTACCACCACTGCTCTGGAGGGATCGTTCCTCTCGGTGTAGGAGATGATGGCATCCATATCTGAGATGGTCCTGAGGGTGAAAACCCGGTCAGAGTCAATCCCCCGGATGGGGGGCCTTATGGGCTCAGCCCCCGGCGAGAGGATGAGCTTATCGTAGGGCTGAAGGTAAACCTCCCCGGTGTCCACCCTTTTCGCCTCTACTGCTTTTCTACCTCTGTCTATGCGCAGGACCTGTGTCCTGGTCCGCGGGTCAATGTTGAAGCGGGATCTGAGCCTTTCCGCGCTGGTTACAAGAAGTTCGCTTCTCTCTTTTGTCCTGCCCCCTATGTAGTAGGGGAGTCCGCAGTTGGCGAAGGAGACATACTCCCCTCTCTCAAAGAGGACTATGTTGACTTTCTCATTTATCCTCCTGGCCCTTACAGCAGCGGACGCGCCTCCTGCGACCCCTCCAACGATGATGAGGTTCCTGATTGGCACTGTTTCAGACTGTCTCATCCCTTCCTTCTCCTTTCCAGGTAACGCGTTGCATGCCCCTCAAGTGGACAACCCGCACTTCGCCAGCTCCTCCGCCACCCAGCCTATCCCCATGTCCTCCAGCCTGGCCTGCGTGGGAATGCCGGTGTCCACATCCCAACCCATCATGTGGTAATGGTTTCGCTTCATGGAGTCAAGATAGTCCTGGTTGATTCGAGCACCGACCAGGAGCCCGGACTGGAAGGGCATGGTAAAGCGGAGCGGCATCCTGTCATCCTCGGCAGTGAAGCCCTCCCGTCCATTGAAGGCCCGCGCCATGTCCATCCCCCTCTGGCCCACCCTCTCCAGCTCGTACATCGAGATATCCCACCCGGTGATGGCACGGACCATGTCCACGAGTTGTTCGTCGCTGTATCCGGGCACGATACAGAGCCCGGCGCAGTTCTTGAACACGGTATGGGTGGTCACATGGATGTGGTCGGCCCCTGTGGGGGAGATGGCATAGCCCAGGCCCAGGACAGGGGATCGAGCACGCGGATCGTGCATGGGCGCCTCCTGACCCTTGATGTGCACTGCGAACTCCTCCGAGCCCTGCCCGATCCTCTGGCTCATCCGGCGCACACCCTCGGCCACCAGATTGCCAAACCCCTCCCGGTGAGCGATCATCTCAACGAGCTCTACCAGCGCCTGGCCGTTGCCAAAGTTGAGCTGCAGGCCGCCTGTATCCTCCTCGGTGATCAGCCCCCGCTCGAAGCACTCCATGGCGAAGGCGATGGAGACCCCGGTGGAAATGACATCCAGCGAATGGGCATTGCACAGCTCATTGGCCTTGCAGATGGCCACCAGGTCGTCCACTCCGCACAGGGAGCCCAGGGAGGCCAGCGCCTCGTACTCCGGGCCGCCGTACAGAGGGTCTATTCTGTAGGGTTCCTCCGCCCGCACGGTCTTCTTGCAGTGGATGGGGCAGGCGTAGCAGCTCTCCATGCCGGCGCCAATGGTCCGGGCCAGGGTCCGGGCATCAATTTTCTCCACGCCCTCGAAGATGCCCTCCCGGAAGTTGCGGGTGGGAAGCCCGCCGCGCTCGCTCATCTCGATCATGCCCGAACCCATGCCGTACCTGCTGAGGTCGCCGTGAAGCGCCTCTACATTGTCCCGCAGCCACCTGGCCAGATTGTGTACACCCTCGGGCTCCGCCATCGGGGGAACCCGGTGACCTCGGGCCGCGATGCCCTTGAGGTTCTTGGAGCCCATCACCGCGCCCAGCCCGCATCTCCCTGCGGCGTGGTTCAGGTCATTGAGGACACAGGCGTAGCGCACCATCCTCTCGCCGCCCATCCCGATAAGACAGGTGCGGATGTGACGGTCCCCCAACTCCTTGCGGATCAAGGCCTGGGCCTGGCCGGTGGTCTTCCCCCACAGGTGCGCCCCATCCCGTATCTCGGCCTCGCCATCGTGGACCCAGAGGTAGACCGGGCTCTCCGCCCTGCCCTCCACGATGACGGCATCGAAGCCGGCGTGCTTCAGCTCCGCGCCGAAGAATCCCCCCACATCCGCCTCGCCAAATCCGCCGGTGAGAGGGGATTTGGCCCCTATGGCATTCCGCCCGCTGCCGCCCAGGGGCATCCCGGTGACCGGCCCCAGGGCGATGATCAGCTTGTTTTCGGGACTCAGGGGATCTATTCCTGGCTCAAGCTCTTTTAGCAGATAATAGGCCACGAAGCCCCAGCCGCCATAGGTGGTGCGGTAGAACTCCTCCTCTGGCTCCTCCACCGAGACGGTTCCTCGTGAGAGGTTCACTCTCATGATCCTGCCATTGTAGCCGTATAGCATGAGTTTCCCTCCTTCTGGGACTTTGATGAGGCGTTCTCCTCTGAGCGTTGTGCTTCAGGACTCTCACACTTGTCCATAAGAGTCGGCATCTGGCCGGCCAGGATCATCGTCTGCCCGCGCACCTCCTGCCGCAGGATATCGAATCCGGCATCGGCCATCCATCCCGCCACTGTCTCAATAGCGAAGTACCTCTCCCGGACCCCCGTCCTCGCCCCTCGAGCCCAGTCCATGATCAACAGCACCCCGTCCGGCTGCAAGACCTCTTTGGCTTCCCGCACGAACTGCTCCGGTGCGTCGAACTCATGCAGTGCGTGGAGGGTGTAGACCAGGTCGAACTGCTCCTGCAGGGTGCTGATCTCCTCCGCACGCAGGCGCCGGCAAGGAGCCCTTCCATAGGGATGGGGATCTATCCCTATCCCCTCTACGCCTCGGCGGGCCAGTGCCCTCAGTGTGTGTCCCCCACCGCAGCCCACATCCAAGACCCTGCCGCCGGACGAAAGGTGTTCTATGATCAGGTCGGCTACCGCCTCATCCCCAAGCACTTTCCGATCTCCAATTCACCTTCACATCGGGGTTGCATCCTCATGAAGGCTTGGTGTGGCACAACGCTAATTCACCTCTATTCCGTCACCCTCCACGATATGGCCGATGAACCAGTAGGATTGCCCTTCCCGGTCGAAGAGGGCAGTGAGCTCTTCCAGCTTGCTCTCAGGCACGGCGATGAGCAGGCCCCCTGAGGTCTCCGGCGTGTAGAGCAGCATCTGCATCCACTCGGGGATGGAAGGTGCGAAGCGGACATGCGGGGCATAGTACCTTTGGTTCCGGCCGGCGCCGGCGGGGAAGATCTGGCGCTTGGCATACTCCTTTGCTCCCTCCAAGAAAGGCAGGCTCTCCAGATCGAGATGCATCCCTACCCCGCTTTTCTCGGCCATCTCCTGGGCGTGGCCCAGGAGGGCAAAGCCGGTGATGTCGGTTACGGCGTCTATGCCCACCTGTTGCATCAACCGGGCGGCTTTTCGGTTGAGCATCTTCATCACCTCCACCGCCGCCTTCACGTGATCCGGTTGGGCCATCTCCAACTTGAGCGCGGTGGCGATAATGCCCATGCCCAGGGGCTTGGTCAGGATCAGCACGTCGCCGGCCCTTGCTCCAGCCTTGGTGGCGATATGGTCGGGATGGACAAAGCCCACCACCGCCAGGCCGTACTTCGGCTCCTTGTCTATCACCGTATGCCCCCCGGCCAGGGCCCCCCCTGCTTCGGCGATCTTCTCCGCCCCTCCGCGTAGGATCTCACTGACCATCTTAGAGGGGAGGTCCATGGGGAAGCCGCAGATATTGAGGGCCAGGACCACCTCGCCGCCCATAGCATAGACATCGCTCATGGCGTTCGCCGCAGCAATGGCTCCGTAGTCGTAGGGATCATCAACCACAGGCGCGAAGAAGTCGAGGGTCAGGATCATCGCCAGCTCATCGCTGATGCGATAGACGGCGGCGTCATCGCTCACCTCCAGGCCGACGAGCAGGTTGGGATATGCTTTGGCGAGAAACATCTCGCTCAGAGGGCGCAGGACCTGCGCCAAGGGCTCAGGGCCCATTTTGGATGCTCAGCCCGTGCCGCTGGCCAGCGCCGTTAAGCGGATTTCCTCCATCGATTCTGGTCTGTAGGCCATTGCCACGCTAATCCTCTGTCCTCAGCGTCTCCGGGATAGTGGTCAACAGAGGGATCCTCAGAAGCAGGTCGGTTGCCAGGGGGATGAGGAAGACGTAGGCTGGCCCCAGCCCCCTCCATATCAGGCCGCCGATCACCGGGGCGGGGATGCTCACCAGTCCCCTGAAGAGACCCAACAGGCCGCTCCACCTGCCCATCTGCCCCACCGGCACTAACTCCAGGGTCATGGAGCTGGTCACGACGGAGGAGACAGAGTAGAAGCTCTGAAGGGCAGCCGCCACGATCAGGAAGGTCGCATTAGGTGATAGGACGAACAGCAAACTGGAGGCATACCACAACGGTGTGAGCAGGTAGATGACCCTCTTGCGGCCGATCCGGTCCGCAAGGCGGCCCATGGGGATGCCAAAGAGAAGGTACGGCACGATCCCGGCCGTGCTCATCGCGCCCAGTATGTACTGATCCGCCCCCTTCACCTCGTGGGCGAAGAGTTGGAAGAAGGGGCTGGCCACCGCCATGGGGAGCTGGGTCAGGGAGGCGACCACGATCCACTGCCGCAGGACGTGACCTCCTTTGAAAGCTGCCGGAAGTCACTTATGAAGCTGGGATTAGCCCTCCCCCTAATCATCCCCTCGCGGTGGGGCTCCCTGAGCTGGGCGGCGATGAAGAGGAAGATGAGACCGTACCCCACAAAGCGGATGGTGTACAAGGGGCGGATGCCCTCCACGCTGATGCCACCAAAGGCGGTGATCAGGTAGGCAGCGATCAGGGGAGATATCATGGAGGCGATGGAGGAGAGCGTGACGCAGAGGTTCTGTCCCGTTGCTCGATCCTCATTGGGCAGGGAATCGGCGCAGATCACGCTGCAACCCGTGCCGATCAGCCTCATGGAGAGCGCAAGCAGGATGGCGGCGGGGATGATGGCCTGCCAATTCGGTGCCAGTCCATAGGCCAACACTCCACCAGCCAGCAATCCGATGCCCAGCAGGTAGAATCGCCTGATGCCGTAGCGGTCCACCAACCACCCCACTGGGACGGAGATGAGGGCGCTGATCCCACTGCCGATGCTGCTAATCGTCCCCAACTGGACCGAATCAGCGCCCAGGGCCACGGTGTAGATGGAGTCGTATTGGGCAGTGAGGTTAGCCAGAAAACTGCCCGTTGCCGCACGCGTGATCGCCACTCTGTAGTTGTGTTTCTGTCGGGTGACGAATACCCTGGCCTCTCCAAGCGCTCTCTCAATGGTATATGCCATGAGCTCTTTCCTGCCGACTATCCGACCACTGGACTATTTGGCTCCTTGGATGACCGAAGGAAACTTCTCCACATCGGTGTGGGGGATGAAGAGCGAGCGGGTGAAGTCTTGCATGAACTTGGGGTCGGTGGACAGGTCGAAGTAGGTCATCGCCTCGGCGATGCGCTCCACCTCCGCCAAAGCCTCCCGCGACAGCAGCACCATTCGTGCTCCGGCCAGTGCCCCATTGCCGATGAAGTGGAACTTCTCAGGCGGAAGATCCGGCATCAAGCCAATCGTCACCGCGTTGGCGATATCCACATAGTTCCCAAAGCCACCGGAGATGTACACCCGTTCCACATCCTCGAAATCCAATCCCAGATAGGCCAGTAGCGTCTCCGCAGCGGTGTAGATGGCCCCCTTGGAACGCACAAAGATGGCGATGTCCGGTTCCGTGACCACCACTTCCTGCCCCGTCCCCGATTGCTCGGCCGGCACCAGCACGAACTCCCTGCTATCCTTCCCCTCGCGCAGGTGGGGGCGTCCACCCATCTGGAAATGCCCCGCTTTGTCTATGTAGTCCGCTCGGAAGAGCTCAGCCACTAAGTCTATCAGCCCGGAGCCGCAGATGCCCCGAGATCGCGCCCCACCAATGGTCTGGTAGACGATCCGGTCACTGGGAGTGACGGCCACCCGTTCGATGGCCCCCTCCGTGGCCCGCATCCCGCACTCCATTCCCCCGCCCTCGAAGGCCGGCCCCGCCGAGGCGGAGCAGCAGATGAGCCATTCCCTGTTCCCCAGCACCACCTCCCCATTGGTGCCGATGTCAAAGAGCAGCGACAGCTCCTCATCCTGGCTCATCCCCGAACTCAATACGTCGGCGACCACATCGCTTCCCACGTAGGCCCCCACCCCGGGCAGAGGGCACAGTAACCCCCGGCCGCTGATGGTCACCCCCACCTCAGCGGCGCGGATGACCGGCGGATGGGTGGCGGTGGGGATGTAGGGTTCACGGCGGATGTTCCTCGGCTCCATCCGCAGCAGGAAGTGGATCATGGCTGTGTTGCCCACCGCCACCATGTAGGTCACATCATGCAGGTCTACCTCCGCCTCCTCCACCAGGGCCAGCACCAGGGTGTTGATGTCCCCTGTGACGGCCTCCCCCAGCCGGTCCAGGCCATCCTCCTCAGCCGCGTGGATGATGCGGCTGATCACATCCTCCCCGTAGCGCATCTGGGAGTTGTAGCAGGCCTGAGTGCCCAGGATCTCCCCCGAGACCAGATCCACCAGGTTGGCAGATACAGTGGTGGTGCCGATGTCCACCGCCACGCCGTAGTTGTCCCCCCTCTCATCGCCTCCCTCAAACTGCACCACCTCCAATGTCCTGCCCCGCTGGCCCAGGGTAGCAGTGACTTGCCAGTCGTTTTGCCGCAGCAAGCTCGCCAGCCGCCGGAGATTGACCAAGCCGGTCTGCATCACCGAATAGTTGTGTTTCTGACAGATGGCCCGGAAGACCCGCTCCAGATCGGCCAGATTGTCCTGCAGGGTGGGCGGGCTCATCTCCAGCAGTTGCTTCTGGCAGAGGGGATCGAACTCGTAAACCTTAGCCCCCTCACGGCGGGGGGCCACACCGGCGAAGCGGAGGGCCTCCTCCTTCACGAGCCGAGGCCGCCCCTCCAGTCGCGACTCGGGTGGCACCTCGACCACCACATCGGAGTGTACCCGCGTCTGACAGGCCAGCACATAGCCCTGGCGGATCTCGTCGCGTGTCAGCAGAGCGGTGGGCTGGGAGTCCACCTCCCCTCGCTGGAGGACAAGCCGGCATTTCCCGCACAACCCCTCACCACCACAGATGCTGTTGACATATACGCCCGCCCGCTCGGCTGCCACGAGGAGGGTCTCCCCATCCTCGACGGCGGCCAACTCTTGAGAGGGCATAAACAGCACGACGTAGCTCATGGCCCGCTCCTTCCTCACATCCTCAGAATATCATCACTCGGAATACATCATCGGCCGGAGGTGTAGCGCCTCTCGCTTCCCGTTGATGTGATCGATCATCAGGTGAGCGGCCTTGACCGGATCTGACTCGAAGGCCCACTTGCCGCCCACGATCTCCTCCAACTCCTCAGTGAGGTAACGGGTGACAGGCGGGCTGCCCAGCACGTTGAGCGGCGTGCCGAAGACGGTGAATACACCCGAGGCGACGAAATAGGTGCCGATGGCGATGGCCTTCTCGCTCATCCATTCCGGCGCTGCACCGGCCACCGGCAGTTCGCTGATGTCGTTGCCAATGCCGCCCTCCTTCACCATCTCCGTGGCGGCGGTGAGGATGCGGGAGTTATCCACACAACTTCCCACGTGCAGCACCGGAGGGATCCCCACCGTCTCACAGATCTCCTGCAGTCCCTGGCCCGCGTACTCGAAGGCGGCCTCCGGCATCATCAGCCCCGCTTTGGCGCAGCCCAGGGCTGAGCAGCCGGTCTGCAACACCAGGACATCGTTCTTGATCAACTCCTTCACCATCTCCACGTGAGCACCGCCGCTCATGTTCTTGGGGTTGTCGCAGCCCACCACCCCGGCCACGCCCCGGATCCGCCCGGCGATGATGGCATCGTTGAGCGGGCGGTAGGTGGCTCGGAAACGGCCGCCCAGATGGTGGAACACATTCTCGGTGGTAAAGCCAGCGATGAGGTCCATCCTCCCATCGGGGATGAAGACCCGATCCGGGTTTCTCTCCCCATAGGCTTCGATACCCCGCCTGACGATCTCTTTAGCGATCTCCAGGGCCCGCGACTCATCCAGTTCGATGTGCTCCGCCCCCTCGAAGTGGCCACGAGGGTCGTGGAGATGACTTTGGTGTGAAAGCACTCGGCGACGACAGACA
>Ga0172365_10000342_pt1 | contig 30359 bp, 29 predicted proteins | sample LakKivSesite48cm_FD_114535 | JGI IMG/M metagenome (GOLD analysis project Ga0172365, IMG submission 114535) | Sediment microbial communities from Lake Kivu, Rwanda - Sediment site 48cm | ecosystem: Environmental > Aquatic > Freshwater > Lake > Sediment | place: Rwanda: Western Province, Lake...
AGTCAATATCTTACAGGATATTTTTCAATTACGCTGCGATTTTCGGCGAGTCGACGGGGCAAAGTAGAACAAAGTTCACTTTGCCCCTTGACAAACCCCTATAAACTGTTACAAAATGGTAGAAAGTGGATTAAAGTGGTGAAAAGTGTCATATGATAATCGGCCAATATAAATCAAAAGTCAGTTTAAAAGGAAGAGTTTCTTTTCCTAAAAAGTTTAGGGAAGAAATGGGAGAAAAATTGGTGGTTACTCTTGGATATGAAGGCTCTTTAATTGTGGTTTCAGCAGAAGGTTGGCGAGCTTTACTTGAAGGAACAGAAAATAAACCCTTCTTTTTTGGTTCTGCCAGAGATACAAGTAGATTCTTGCTTGGAGGAGCTTCGGAAATAGAATTGGATGCTCAAGGAAGATTTGTTATTCCTCCATTTTTAAGGGAATATGGCAAGATTGGAAATGAAATAGTGTTTTTAGGTTTAAGCAAATATGTTGAAGTTTGGGATAAAAATCGCTGGGAAGAACATCAAAAATATTTAGGGGAACATATTGAAGAGATAGGGGAAAAGCTGGCGGAAATAGACTTGAGTAAGAGACAGAAATAGAGACAGAGTGAACTATGAATTATGATGAATATCATGTTCCAGTTCTTTTAAAAGAGACAATAGAACTTTTAAATATCAAAAAAGGCGGAAAATACATTGATGCCACCGTTGGAGGGGGAGGACACTCAGAAGCGATTCTGAGGGCCTCAGGGGTGGTCTTAGGTATTGATTGCGACCCTGAAGCATTAGAGTATACCCGGAAGCGCCTAAGTCAAGCCTGCCCTTCCCGCACCAAACACTGCGGGACTTTAGGCGCTTTCAGGTGGACTTTAGTCAAAGGGAATTTTGCCAATTTAAAAAGGATCGCTCAAGGTCATAAGTTTGAGAAGGTTGAAGGGATTTTGTTTGATTTAGGGGTTTCTAGCCATCAATTAGAAACTCCTTTTAGGGGATTTTCTTTTAATACCGAAGCGGAATTGGACATGAGGATGGATCCGGAGTTGAAAGTGACTGCCGCCGATTTAATGAACGGATTGAATGAAAGAGAATTATATGAACTTTTTACTAAATTGGGTGAGGAAAACTATTCTCGGGCAATTGCTCGCGCTGTTTGTCGCGCCCGTAGAATAACTCCGATTAAAACTTGTAATCAATTAGCGGAAATTATTCTTAGAACTGTTCCGCCAAGGGGGAAATTTGATCGGACCCACCCAGCAACCAGGGTTTTCCAAGCACTGAGGATTGCTGTTAACGATGAATTAAATAATCTAAAAGCAGCTTTACCTCAAACGCTTGATCTTTTAAAACCAAGAGGAAGACTAGTTGTTCTGAGTTTTCATTCTCTTGAAGAGAGAATAGTTAAGGATTTTTTTAAAGAAAAAGAAAAAGAAGGGATGCTTAGGATTTTTTTTAAAAAACCATTAGTTCCATCCATGGAGGAAGTTTTAAAAAATCCAAGATCAAGAAGCGCCAAGCTAAGAGCGGCGGAAAAAAAATGAAAAAAATAATTATTTTTTTGATCATAGTTTTAACTTTTTTAGGAATCGTTCAAATATTTTTAAGTGGGAATATTAGTGCCCAAGTAGGAGAAGTGGATTTGTTAGAAAAACAGACAGAAAATTTTAAAAAAGAAAATCTAAAGTTAGAAAGAGAAATTGCTTTTTATTCTTCTTTGGTAAGGATTGAAAAAGAGGCAGAGAAATTAGGATTTAAATCTGGTTATTTTTTAATTGATTATTCCTTAATAGAGCCAGTGGCTTTAAGGCGAGAATGAATTTAAATAATCATAAAAATAACCTGTGGCTGGTAGAATTAGGATAATAATTTTCTTTTTTTTAGTAGCCTGGATAGTCTTAGTCTACAGGCTTTTTTATTGGCAAGTAGGTAGCTTTAATAAACTTTTTTCTTCTGCAAAACTTCAGCATCAAGCTCAAAAAGAAATTGATTCTTTGAGAGGCAAGATTTTTACATCCGATAATTTTCCTCTTGTTCTGAATAAAGAATCTTATCTTGTTTTTGTTGATCCCACTAAGATTAAAGATAGTCTTAAGGATTATGAGAAAATTAGTAAAGTTATTTCTTTCGGAAAAGATGAGTTTCTTAAGATTGTAGAAAATAAAAAAATTCAATGGTACCCAATCGCTAAAGAGGTAGATCTTAAGGTAAAAGAGCAACTCCAAAATGAAAATATTGAGGGTATTGGTTTTGAACCTCATTGGGAAAGAGAATACCCCGAAGCCTCCGCCGCCGCTCATCTTTTAGGATTTGTTGGTTCTGATGAGTTAGGAGAAGAAAAAGGATATTTTGGTCTGGAAGGATTTTATAATCGTGAATTAAAAGGAACTCCAGGAGAAAGATCTTGGGAAAAAGATTTATATGGAAGATCGATCGTCATTGGGAGTGATTTAGAAAAAAAACCAAAACAGGGACGGGACCTTTTCCTTTTTTTAAATCGAAGTCTTCAATTTTTAGTAGAAAAGGAGTTAAAAAATGGAATCGAGAAATATGGAGCCATCTCTGGTTCAGTAGTGGTTTTAGATCCTCAATCTGGAGGAGTTTTAGCGATGGCTTCTATTCCTTCCTTTGATATAATTAATTTTTCTAAAGAGGATCAGGAAAAATTTTCCAATCCGATAATTTCTGGGAGTTTTGAACCTGGTTCAATTTTTAAACCCTTAGTGATGGCGACGGCAATTGATTTAAATTTAGTTAATCAATCAACAATTTGTGAAGAATGTTCCGGACAGGTTCAGATAGGAGAATATACCATTAAAACCTGGAACGAAAAATATTATCCGAATTCAACAATGAGGGAAATTATTCAGCATTCTGATAATGTCGGAATGGTTTTTGTCGCCAAGAAAATTGGGGTGGATAATCTTTTTCATTATCTTACTTTATTTGGAATTGGCCAAAAAACTAATGTTGATTTGGAAGGAGAATGGTCACCAGTTTTAAGACCAAAAGATTCATGGACCCAAATAGATTTAGCGACTTCAGGCTTTGGTCAAGGAGTAGCCGTCACTCCAATTCAGATGATAAGGGCATTTGCGGCAATCGCTAACGGGGGAAAATTGATGACTCCAAAAGTCGTAGAAAAAATGAAAGAGGGAGAAAAAGAAATTTTTATGAAGGAAGGAAGTCCAAAGCAAATAATTAAACCTGTTACTGCAAAAGTAATGACAGAGATGTTAGTTAATGCGGTAGAAAATGGAGAAGCTAAATGGGCCAAACCTAAGGGTTATAAAATTGCGGGAAAAACAGGAACAGCCCAAATCCCTTTCGCCGGTCATTATGACAAGGAAAAAACAGTGGCATCTTTTATTGGATTTGCCCCAGCAGAAAATCCTAAATTTGCGATGCTCGTAACCCTAAAGGAGCCAAAGACTTCTCCGTGGGGTTCAGAAACAGCTGCTCCTTTATGGTTTCAAATTGCTAAAGGAATTTTTAGCCTTTGGGGAATCCCTCCAGGCTGAGAAATTTACTTTAAGGTGTATAATTATTTTTACAAACTGAATACATGAATTCGTGTCCGAAAATTAAGGAAAATCTTAGAAGAGGAATTCATTCTTTTATCCCTCAAAAAATAATTAATTTCGGAAAACATCTGTTAACCGCCGTTTCCGCCTCAATTTATTTTAATTTTCCTTCAAAAAAACTAAAGGTGATTGGAGTGACTGGTACCGACGGAAAGACAACGACAGTTCACTTGATTTATCATATTTTGCATCAAGCTGGATTAAGGGTGGCGATGGTTTCTACTGTCTTAGCTAAAATAGGAGACAAAGAAATTGATACAGGATTTCATGTGACCACCCCTAATCCGTGGAATTTACAAAAATTTTTAAAAATGATGGTGGATAAGGGAATAGAATATGCCGTTTTAGAAGTGACTTCTCATGGTTTGGATCAATTTCGTCTGTGGGGAATTGATTTTGAAATCGGAGTTTTAACTAATGTTACCCATGAGCATTTGGATTATCACAAGACTTATGAAAATTATCTTTCCACAAAAGCCAAGCTCCTTCAAAAGGCAAAAATAGCCATTATTAATAAAGATGACGAGTCCTTTGAAAATTTAAAATTTAAAATTAAAAATTTAAAATTGATAACTTATGGTATTCAGAACGAGGCGGATTTTACACCCAAAAAGTTTGATTTTAAGACTTCACTTCCTGGCGAATACAATCAGTATAATTGTCTGGCGGCAATTGCCGCTACTTCTCAATTAGGAATTTCTGTTGAAAAAATAAAAAAAGCAATCTTAACCTTTAAAGGAGTTGTTGGCAGAATGGAGAAGATTGAAGAGGGGCAAGATTTTAAAGTAATTATTGATTTTGCTCATACGCCAAATGCTTTAGAGCAAGTTTTAAAGTTTTTAAAGTCTATAAAGTCTGGAAAATCTAAACTAATTGTGGTTTTTGGATGTGCGGGATTAAGAGATAGTGACAAAAGACCAATAATGGGAGAAATTGCTTGTCGGCTGGCTGACTTAGTGGTTTTAACGGCTGAAGATCCAAGAACCGAGGATGTTAATGATATTTTTGATCAGATAGCTGGTGGGTGTGAGGGAATTGGAGGAGTTGAGGGAAAGGCTTATTATAAAATTCCTGACCGGCAGGAAGCGATTAATTTTGCTATTCAAAAATTAGCCAAAAAAGGTGACACCGTGGTTATTTGTGGAAAAGGCCATGAAAAATCAATGTGTTTCGGCCATACCGAATACCCTTGGTCAGACCAGGAGGCGGCTAAAAAAGCCTTAAAAGAAAGGAGGTCAACCTAAATGAAATTATTTTTTTCTGAATTTAAACCAAATTATCAAAAATATCATTTTCCTTATCAAGTTTGGTTACTGAAAGAATCAACTGACGAGATAGAAAAAATTTATGAAAATGGCTTTCTGCCGATAAGAAGCGTTCCTAATGTTTATTATTTGACGAGGTCTTTAAGGGTGAATTTAAATAAATTTGAGATTTCTTCAGAAAATCGCCGAATTTTGAAAAAAACAGAGGATTTTGAAGCAGACCTTCTTCCATTAGCGGAGTTTAAATATGGACCAAAAATCCAAAAATTCTGTAAAGAATATATGGTTAAAAAGTTTGGAGAAAAAAGTATGACCGCAAGCGGAATTCGCCGTATCTTTAAAAGCGGAATTTTTAATTATGTTTTTGTTTGGAGAGAAAGAAAAAACCAAAAGGAAATAGGCTATGGTGTTTGTTTCATCTCTTCTTCCTTGCTTCAATATGCCCATGCTTTTTATAATCTTGAATATTTTCAACGCTCATTAGGAGCAAGGATGATATTGGAAGCAGTTAATTGGGCTGCCAAGAGCGGTAAAAAATACATCTATTTAGGAACTTGTTATGAAGAAAGCGCATTATATAAAACTGAATTTAAAGGAGTCGAATTTTTCAACGGATTTAGATGGTCAGAAAACTTGGAGGAGCTAAAAGAATTAGTAAGAGATAGAGATAGAGAATATTTATTGAAAGATAGAGAATATTTGGAAAAGTTTTATCAACGCAATTTATTAACAATTTTGAATAATTATGGTGTTCGAGTAATTTTTTGATTCTTATGAATAAAAAGAAAGCATATTTTATTGGAATTGCTGGCAAAACAATGGGAGCATTGGCAAAAGCATTAAAAGGTTTAGGGTGGAAGGTTTCTGGTTCGGATCATCAAGGGATTTATCCGCCAATGTCGATCTATCTTCAAAAAAATAAGATTCCTTATGTTGAGGGTTATGCAGCAGAAAATGTTCCTGAAGATGTTGATTTGGTGGTTGTGGGAAGAAGCGCCCTGATGGTTGATATTAAGAATCCGGAATATTTTAAAGCCAAATCATTAGGGATACCAGTACTCTCGCATCCGGAAGCCTTAGAGAATTATGTAATTAAAGATAATTCAATTGTGGTAGCCGGAACATACGGAAAAACGACGATTTCTGCCCTAATTGCTTGGATACTGGTTAAAGATGGAAAGGATCCTTCATATATGACAAGTGGAATTTCTCTTGATCTAAAAGATGGGGTGAAGATAACTAACTCAAAGTTCTCAGTGGTTGAGGGAGATGAACCCCCTTCTCTTTTTCCAAATGATCCTCCCAAATTTATGTTTTATAAACCAAAATATTTACTTTTAACCGCCACTCATTGGGACCATCCGGAGATTTATAAAAGTGAAGAAGCCTATCGACAGGCCTTCGTAAATTTAGTCAAGCTTTTACCTCAAGACGGATTGTTAGTTTATAACTTGGACAATGTCGACCAGAAGGTAACTACGGAAGCCAGGTGTCGAAAAATTAGCTATTCTTTAAATAATCATCGGGCTGATTATTTTATTAAGAACGCTTCACCTAAGGAGAGTGGCACCAAAATCGAATTAAATAAGAATTTAAGAAAGTTAGAAACTCTTTTATTGGGAAAAGCTAATTTAGAAAATATTTGCGGGGCAGTAGCTTTATGCTTGGAGATAGGAATACCAAAGAATTCTGTGGAATTAGCGGTAAAATCTTTTAGAGGGATTAAAACCAGACTTGAATTTTTAGGTCGATTTTCCAGGAGATATTTTTATTGGGATATTGCTCAACACCCCCAAAAAGTTAAAGGAAGTCTTGAGGCTTTAAAAGAGCGTTATCAAAATAGTCGGCTGGTTTGTGTTTTTGACCCGGCGATGACTGGATTGAAGTATAAAGAAACCTTGAAATGGTATTCCGGAGCTTTTGACTTAGCTAATTTAGTAATCGTGGGGAAGGTGGGCTATTTGAGGGATCTGACTGGAGAGGGGAGAATTTCTGGAGCTGATATTGTTAAGGCGATTTCTCAAACTCAAAAAAAGGTTTTTTACCAGCCAATTAATGAAAAAATTTTTCAATATTTAACTAAAGAGACAAAGTCAGGTGATATTATTGTTTTTATGTCTTCCGGGGGTTTAAGATTTGCTGATTTGATTAAGAAAGTAGTCGATTATTTTAAATTAAGCGCAGACTAAAGTCTGCTAATGCGTGTTGTCAATGATTAAAAAGTACAAAGAAATTATTAAAAAATTAGGAAAAGATGGGGCGAAAATTAATGAACCGATGGCGAAGCATACTACCTTTAAAATTGGTGGTCCAGCGGATTTGTTTTATGAAGCGAGAACGGAGGAAGAGATTATTAGGGCGATTAGGGAGGTTGGGGTACCATATTTTATTTTAGGGAGAGGGTCGAATATTTTAGTGGGAGATAAGGGGTTTAGGGGGATGGTCATAAAAATGAAAAATGAAAAATTAAAAATTAAAAATGACAAAGAAAAAATTAAAATTTTAGCGGATGCTGGTGTTTTATTGGCTAATTTGGTTAATTTTGCGGCGATGAATTCAGTTGGCGGATTGGAGTTTTTGGCAGGAATCCCAGGAACAGTAGGAGGGGCTGTAAGAGGAAATGCTGGTGCTTGGCAGCAGAATATAGGAGATAAGGTAGCCAGAGTTAAAATTTTGACATTAGAAGGACAGATTAAATGGATTAATCAGAAAGATTGTCAATTTTCTTATAGAAAAAGCCGTTTTAAAAGGAATGATGAGGTAATATTAGGGATTGAATTTAAATTAGAAAAAAAAGATAAAAAAGAAATAGAAAGAAAGATAAATGAAATTTTAGAAAAGAGAAAAAATCAGCCAAAAGAGCCATCTGCAGGATGTGTTTTTGTTAACCCTAAGCCATTGCATGCGGGGGTCCTTATTGAGCAGTGTGGATTAAAGGGAAAACAGATTGGAGGGGCTAAAGTTTCTGAGAAACATGCAAATTTTATTGTTAATTTAGGAGGGGCAAAGGCAAAAGATGTAGTAGCACTAATTTCATTGATTAAGGCAAAAGTTAAAGAGAGATTTGGAATTGAATTAAAAGAGGAAATTATGAAGGTAGGTGAGTTCTGAATTATGGATAAACAACAAAAATTTGTTATAAAAGGCGGGAATCCTTTAAAAGGTGAGGTAAGCTTGTGTGGGGCAAAAAATTCAGGTTTCAAATTAATGATTGCTTCACTTTACTCTAATGAACCCTCAGAGATTAGGAATTTCTCAAAGATAGGAGATACTTCCTCAACCGGCGAAATTATAAAATCTTTGGGAGGAGAAGTTATTTTTGGCAAGAATCATATTGTTACGGTTTCAGGAAAAAATTTAAAGAAAAATATAATTTCTGAAAGACAAGGCAAGCTTTCGCGGGCGGCTACTTATTTTATTGGTCCACTTCTTTACCATTTTGGTCGGGTAATTGTCCCGAATCCTGGGGGATGTAAGATAGGGAGAAGACCCCTTGATAGGCACCTTGAAGGGATTAAAGCGTTAGGAGCGAAAATAAAAGTTTTAGGCAATAATTATCAAATTTCCGCCGATAAACTTGAGGGCACAAGATTTAGATTTAACAAAAGTACTCACGGAGGGACCGATGTTATGGTGATTGCCGCTTCTTCAGCTCGGGGAAAAACAATTTTGGAAAATGCTGCCCAAGAACCAGAAGTTGATGATTTAATCGCTTTTTTAAATAAAATGGGAGCAAAGATTAAAAGAGTTAAACCAAGAATAATAGTGGTGGAAGGCGTGAATAGGTTTAAGTCGGCGAGACACACAGTTATGCCCGATCGGAACGAAGCGGTTACTTTTGCTTGTGGAGCCTTGGCGACAAGAGGAGATATTTTTGTTAAGCAGGCTGATCCTCGAGTTTTAAGGGTCTTTTTAGATGAGTTAAGAAAAGTTAATGGTGGTTATCAAATTAAAAAAGATGGAGTGAGGTTTTTTTATCAAGGAGAACTTAAGCCTTGCAATATTCTGACTAGACCATATCCTGGCTTCATGACAGATTGGATGGGTGTTTGGAGTGTTTTGATGACTCAAGCTAAAGGTGAGTCAATTATTCATGAAACTATTTTTGAAAATCGGTTTGCCTTTGTAAATGAATTAAAGAAAATGGGGGCCAAAATTGAACTTTTTAATCCCTATGTTCCAAAACCTCAAGAAGTTTATAATTTTAATTTAGAAGATGATCGTCCTGAATACTTCCATGCGGCCAGAATTTTTGGGCCGACAAAGCTGAAAGCCGCCAATTTAGAGATTACTGATGTTAGAGCAGGGGCGACTTTAATTTTGGCTTCGCTGGTAGCTTCAGGGAGAAGCGAACTGAGGGGGGTTAGTTTGGTTGATCGAGGTTATGAAAACCTGGATCAACGGATGCATTTATTAGGAGCAGATATTAAAAGGATAGATGATAAAGCAATGTTTCCATAAACTCAAAAGATCTTTAGCTAAATTTTGGCTTGAGGTTAACCCTCAATTAAAGATTGTGGGAATTGCCGGAAGTTATGGAAAGACAAACACCACAGTTGCTATTAGCGAGGTTTTATCAAAAAAGTTTCCCATCGTTCGGACTGATCTTAATTTAGATACTATTTATAATTTGCCAATCACCATTTTGAAAGTGAAGCCTTGGACTGAAGGTTTAGTTTTAGAAATGGGAATTGACCATCGAGGAGAAATGGATTTTCATTTGTCATTGGTCAAACCCCTGGTTGGGGTTTTAACAGGAATTAGTCCTGTTCATTCTGAGAAAGAACAGTTAGGATCGCTTGAAGGTATTATTCAGGAAAAAGGAAGACTTTTGAAGGCCTTACCTGAAGATGGATTAGCCGTTCTTAATTATGACGATGAAAATGTTAGAAAAATGGCGAAATTATCCAAAGCACCAGTTGTTTTTTATGGTCAAGAGGAAAAAAATTGTCATGTTTGGGCAGATAAAGTGAAAGTTGATTTTAGTGGTTTGAGATTTAACCTCCATCATCAAAAAAAAATTCTTCAGATTACCACCGGCTTGATTGGTTCTCATCATGTTTATACTTGTTTGGCGGCTTATATTGTTGGAAATTATTTTGAGATTAAAGATTCCAAAATTCTTGAGGCCTTAAAAGAATTACAGCCATTACAAGGCAGATTAAATATTGAACCTGGTCCTAAAGGAACAATTCTGATTAATGATTCTAAAAGGGCTAATCCGGTCTCAACCGTGGCTGGATTGATGACCCTTTCTGACCTTCCGGGAAAAAGGAAAATTGCTATTTTAGGAGAGATGGGAGAGTTGGGAGATTATGCTCAAGAAAGTCATCGAATGGTTGGGGAAAAATTAGCAAACTTAAAAATTGATTTTTTAGTGGCGATTGGACCGTTAACAAAATTTATTGTTGAAGGGGCAACTAAAGCCGGTTTTGAAGAAAAAAAATGTTTTTGGGTGAAGAATGTGGCTGAGGCGGCTGAAGTTTTAGAAAAAATTTTAAAGAAAGACGATCTTGTTTACCTTAAAGGCTCTTTATTAAGACACTTAGAAAGGATAATTTTAATCCTTAAAGGGGAAAAGGTTGGGTGTAATCTTGTTTGTTGTCACCATTATAGTCCTTGTCCAACTTGCCCTTACTTAGTAAAATTAAGATAATATAATAAACTGATTAATTCAGGCCTTACGGATTTATAATTTAGTTGCGGATTTTTTTAAAATGAGTCTTTATTTAGGATTGTTACTTTTCTCTTTTTGTATTTCCAGTGTTTTAATTGTTCCTTTCATTAATCTTTTATATAAACTTAAATTTCTCAGGAAGGTTCAAAAAACAAAAGATTTTTTGGGTAAAAGAACCCCGATTTTCGATAAATTTAATCAAGGGAAAGCAGGAACTCCTATCGGAGGAGGTCTTTTAATCGTTTTGGTAGTTTTTTTTCTTTATCTGATTTTATTTCCCCTTCTTCGACCACTTGGGGTTTACATCTCCGCTCTTTACCCAATTGCCGATGAAATAAACATAATTTTTTTTACCTTTGTTTCTTTTTGTCTTTTAGGACTTTATGATGATTTGATGAAGTTTTTTGGTTTAGCAAAACAAGGAATTTTCGGACTAAGGATGCGGCATAAATTCTTAATTCAGTGGATATTAGCCTTGATTATTGGAATAATGCTTTACCAGAATCTAAAGATTGATTTTGTTTATATTCCTTTTTTTAATGTTTTTAAATTGGGCTGGCTTTATATTCTTCTTTCTGCTTTAGTGATTGTTTCTTTTACTAATGCCTTTAATATTACTGATGGTCTTGATGGATTGGCCTGCGGTTTGGCGATGATTTGTTTATTTGCTTTTTGGATCCTTTCTCATACTACATTGGATACACCCTTATCGGTCTTTTTGGCTTTATGGATAGGCTCATTAATTGCCTTTTTGTATTTTAATGTCTATCCGGCGAGAATTTTTTTGGGAGATAGTGGAGCCTTATCTTTTGGGGCCACCTTAGCCGTAGTTGGCCTTTTGATCGGGAAAATTGTGGCACTTATGGTGATTGCGGGTCTTTTTGTGATAGAGATTCTTTCCAGTCTTTTGCAAATATTTTCCAAAAAATTTTTAAAAAGAAAATTTTTTACGGTTGCCCCTCTTCATCTTTGGTTGCAAAACTTAGGCTGGGAAGAACCAAAGATAGTAATGAGAGCTTGGTTAGCAGGGATTATCCTGGCTATTTTTGGAATTTGGTTGGCGGTCATCTAAGTTTTAAATTTAAAATTTCAAATTTTAAATAGTTGATGATTGAGAAATCAAAGTCATTAGAAAAACTTTATTATGAATATACCCACCTTCCTGTTGGAGGTAAAAAAGTAAAATGTCCATATTGGGCAAATCAAGCAACATCTTTAACTTTTGGTCCTTATGGGGGCAAGGGACTACCAGAGGAAGTGACTAAAGCAACAGAAGAAGCGGCAAAAAGGGAAAGGATTAATTTAGCCAAGCTTACTGCTGAAGAAATAAGAGAATTTATGGAGAATCAAAGGATTGGGATAGATTGCTCAGGATTTGTCTTTAGACTGTTAGATGCTTTAGACAAGGAAAAAGGTGGTGAGGGGATTGGGAATAAGGTCTACGGAGTAAAGGGATATGGAGTAAGAAAAGTGAATGCCTATTGTTTGACAAATAAAAGAAATTCTACAGAAGTTAAAATGGTGAGAGAAGTTAGGTTAGGCGATCTTTTAAGAATGCATGGCGGAAAACATATAATGTTAGTTTTAAGGATAAAAGAAGACAGAAAAGGAGAGATTAAAGAAATTATTTACGCACATTCAAGTTGTAATTCAAGAATTACAGGAGTTCACAGTTCGTTTTTCAAAGTGAAAAACTTAAAAGGAGGATTAGAAGAGCAAGAGTGGGTAGAGAAGGCTAAATCTGGGGAGAATTTTTTTCAAAAATATTTTTATCTTAATAAGGGTGATGGGTTAAGAAGGTTAAGGGTTTGGAAAGTTAAAAAGTAGTATAAAGTAGCTACCATGATACAGTGTATGGTAGCAATTAATGGGATGTGTGAAGCCCAATGTACCAGTCCCGCTGAGCGAGACGGTCCAGGGCCATGAACCAATCTTTGATTTGGTTCATTGTTATTCCACATGGGATGTGGAATACAGGGATACATTTTTACCAGGAAGGCCTTCGACCCTGAGCTCAGGCCGAAGGGTGAAATCTGAAAATCTGTATTGATTTTTTTTAAAAAAGTGTTAAATTAAAAAAATGGACAAAGATCAGTTAGAAAAAACAATATTACCCGAAGAAGAAAGATTAGGAGAAGATCTGATTTCTCCAAAAGTATTAGAGAGAATGTGGAAGAAATATGAAAGGCAAACAGCGGCGGGAGACATGATCAGGTTTACTCTTAATAAGATTGGAGAGGCAGCAGCCATAATTAAAAAAACCTCTTTTGCGGTTGGTATTTTGGGTGTTTTAGGAATTGGTTATTGTGTTTCCCTAACTGCTCATTTTACTGGTCCAGAAGTAATCCACCTCCATCATTCTCATCCTATAACTCCCGAAATGGTAAAGGAAAGTATGACTTTTCTCGCTTCTTTGTCAAGATTGTCAGCTAAAACCTCCTTCGTAGGTTCTTTAGGAACTGCCACAGGCAGTCTTTTGGATTTTGCATCAAAGAGAGGTTTAAAAGAACTTGAGCAATCTGTTAAGTAAAAACATGTTTGATCCATTTTCCGATCTTAAGCAAAAATTCCTTTTTCCTCTTTTTCAGGCGGCTGATATTTTTCCTCAAGACGCTGAAATTTTAGTTGAAACTTGGGTAAAAATTATTTTAGCTGAGGCAATTATGAAAGCAGTTGAATCATTTCCTCAAACTGAGGCCAAAAGCCTGATTGAGAAAATCAAATCTCTTCCTTCACAAGAGGAAAAGATTAATGCCTTTAATAAATCTATTTCATCCATCTCGGTTGCTAAAGAAGCCGTTGAGAAATATTTTAAAGACGAATTACCAAAGACTTTAAAATTACTTAGCAATTGTTTTGTTGATAACGCGACTCCCGAGCAGAAAACAAAATTAAAAGAATTACTTCTCCAAAAGAACCATTAAATATTTTTTCTAATTTCCTGAGACCTCCTAGATTGCTTCGGTTGGACCAAAGGCGCCATAGGAGTTTTGAAAATATTCAAAAATTATGTTTTTGGTTCTTTCCAATAATCTAACCAGATCATCGTTTCCTGGAAGATTTCTAAGAAGATTTTCTCTGATTTTGCTTACTTCTTCTTCGGATAATCTTTCTCTTGACACTCTTCGTATTTTTCCTTTCTGGAGGCACCTCTTTAGGCTGAATATTGGTAAAGCGGGATCTTCATTTAGATGATAAATCTTGTTACGAAACCAGCCAGATAAACCATCCCAAATATTTTCGATGGGGAATTTCAAGAATTTGTCTTAAAGCTTGTTTAAAAAAATTTTGGAAAGGTAATCTCTCTATCTCAGTTAGAGTCGGTTGATATTCTGTCATTTTTCTTCTTCAATTAAGGAAATTTCCAGAGGTTCAAGATTAATAACCTCCATTTCCGCTCCACAGTTTTGACATTCAATAATTTCGCCGATCTCAAGTTCTTTGTTTATTTCAATAGGTTCGTTACAGTCTTTGCAAAAAACTGATTTAACGAATTTTGTGGTTGGTTCCATATAACCTCCTTGCCTTATGACTTTGTATTAATTTCACCTTCCAGAAGTCCCCTTCGACTTCGCCCCGCACCAGACAGTGCAGGACTTCGCTTAGGGCAAGCCGGCCACCTGGAAGGTGCTGGTTTGTATAATGTATAATTTAATATAAGTATGGTTGATCTTCAAGTGGATGTTACTAAAAAAGGGATTTGGAAATATTGGCGGCATCTTCCGGCTGTTAATGAAAAATTCTGGCTTAGTTTAGATGAAGGAAATACTCCAGAAGTAACAATAGATGGAATTATTTTTAAACGAGAAGATTTAAACCCAACAGGCTCACTTAAAGACAGAGGATTAGCTTATCAAGTTTCCCAAGCATATTCTGAGGGTCATAAAAATTTAGTTATCTCTTCTTCGGGAAATGCGGCGATTTCGGCGGCGGCTTATTGTCAGTTGGCAAAAATTAATTTATTTGCTTTTGTTCCCAAAAATATTAATTTAGAAAAATTAGAGAAGATTAAGGAGCTTGATGGACTGATTATGATTTCTGACCGACCGGTAAGCGATTCAATTAAATTTGCCAAAGAAAAGGGTTTTAAAAATTTGAGACCGTCGGTTGATCCTTTAGGAACCGAAGGTTATAAAACGATTGCTTTTGAAATTTTTAAGGAATTTGGGAAAATTGATGATATATTTTTACCTGTTTCTTCGGCAACATGTTTAGTAGGAATAGCAAAAGGATTTAGAGTATTAGGATTTTTGCCACGGATTCACGCTTGTCAGTCAACTAAAATTTTTAATATTGCTGGCGAATTTGATAAGGATTTTAGGAAAACAAAGACAAGTTTAGCCACTGCGTTAGTGGCCAAAATAACGCCTAAAAAGGAAGAAGCGATAAAAATAATTAGGGAATCAGGAGGTTGGGGGTGGGTGGTGGGTGATGGGAAAGAAAGGGATAAGAGGAATAAAAGGGATAAAGGCATTAAGGAGGCGATGGAGTGGTTGGAGGAAAGAGGACTGGAGACTTCAGCTGAAGGAGCGTTAGGTTTGGCAGCGATTTGGAAAGCTAAAAGCAAGGGATGGAAATTAGGGAAAACTGTTTGTTTGTTAACGGGAAGAAAATACGAAAAAAGATAAAAGTTATAAATATTATAAAGATGAGAAATTTAAATTTCTTAAGATCAATAAAAGAGCCGATTTTTTATATTACTAATGACGTGGCCAAGGGAATAGGCTTGGAAAATTTACTCCCAAATTATCACATTGTTTGTCTTGATGATCATCCCTTGGTTGATTATTTACTTAATGAAGGAATTAAGATCTTTTGTTTAGAAAAAGAATTAAAAAGAAGAAATGAGATTTTTCGGAGTACCAGCAAAATCATTAATCACCCTTTAGTTTTAGAATATATAAAAAAAGAAAGCGGCAAAAAGACTCCAGCTGTTCTTTACTTCAAACCATCGGCCAAAATAGATCTTGTTTGTAAAAAATTTGGTTTTAAAAAGTTGGGGAATTCCGCGGCCTTAAACAGAGTTTTTGAGGACAAAGTTATTTTTTATGAAAAATGTCTTAAAGAGGGGATTCCTGTGCCGGAAGGAGAGTTGGGGAGATTGGGAAAGTTAGGAATTTTCTGGGATTTGGTTAAAAAATATGGCTCACCTTTAGTAATTCAATTTGGTAGGGGATGGGCGGGGAGCACCACTTTTTTCGTAAAAAATAGAGATGAATTTAACAATCTACAAAAGAGATTTTACGGAAGAAAAGTAAGAATTACTAAGTTTATCAAAGGAAAGACGATCTTGAATAATGCTTGCATTTTTGGGAAGAAAATTTTTGTCAGTCCCCCGGCGGAGCAAATAAATTCAGTTGGAGATTTTACTTCGACGGTGGCGGGAACCTGTGGTCGGCAATGGCCGGCTGATATTTCTTCAAAATCGGAAAAAGAAATTGAATTTCTTACTAAGGAAGTTGGTAAAATGATGGCGAAATTAGATTATAAAGGTTTTTTTGGTTTAGATTTTCTGGTCGATGAGAAAACTGAAAGAATTTTTATTACAGAGAACAACGCCAGGTTGACAGCTTCAGTCCCGTTTTTTACCAAATTAGAAATTGAAGCAAGTAAAGTTCCCTTATTAGCTTTTCATCTTCTGAATTTTTATGAAGATAAAAATTATAATTATTGTCAAGACTACAAAATTAAGAGATTAATTGGAAGCGAGATTTTGGCCAGGAATAATTTAATGACTCCTGTTAAGGTCGGAGGAGAATTAAAACCAGGAATTTATCGGAAAGATAATATGAATTTTACTTTTCTTCAAGCAAAATATTATCCTCAGAATTTAAAAGAAGAAGAATTTTGGTTAACGACCGTAGCCCAAGGAAGGATAGTGAATCCAGAGATTGAAATAGTGAGAGCGATTTTTAAAAGAAAGGTTTTAGATAAAGAAGGAAAATTAGATCCTTCAATTACAGATTTAATTTTAAAAACTAAAGAAAAATTGAACTTAAAAAAATGTTGAGTTTAAAACCGCAAAACCTAAAATTTGATAAAACTTTGCTGTTTTTAGTTTTTGGGCTTACTCTTTTTGGGATTTTGATTATTTTTGACGCTTCTTCGGTAATGGCCATGGAGAATTTTGGTGATAGGTTTCATTTTGCCAGACTCCAGTTGTATTGGGCAGTTTTGGGGATCTTGATTTTATTCTTGACGATGAATCTTGAATATAATTTTTGGCGGAAGTTTTCTTTCCCAATTTTTTTGGCAGGATTATTTTCTTTGATTTTAGTTTTAGTTCCTCATATTGGGATCAAAGCCTTAGGGGGAAGAAGATGGATAAGTTTTAAAGAATTTACTTTTCAGCCAGCGGAATTGGCGAAAATTAGCTCTCTTATTTATTTTTCTTCTTTCTTGGAAAAAAAGAAAAGTTTTTTTCACTTCATTTTCCTAATGGCTATTCTTTCATTTCTTTTGATGGCAGAACCTGATTTAGGAACAACAGTCGTTTTAGTGCTTTCTTCTTTTATTATTTATTTTTTGGCGGGTGCCAGTTTTAGCGAGATATTTGTTTTTGGCTTATTGGGATTAGTTGGAGGAATTATTTTTATTTTGATTTCTCCCTACCGACTCTCAAGGGTAAAAGTTTTTTTGAATCCTAATCTTGATCCTCAAGGGGCCTCTTATCATCTCCGCCAAGCTCTTTTGGCTTTAGGTTCTGGTGGACTTTTGGGTAGGGGAATTGGTCAGTCAAGACAAAAATTTCTTTTTTTGCCCGAAGCGGCCACCGACTCAATTTTCGCCATTATTGGTGAGGAAATGGGATTTATTGGAGGATTAGGAATTCTAAGTGCTTTCTTGTTTTTCCTTTTTAGGGGACTTAAAATTGCCAATCAGGCTAAAGATAGGTTTGGTCAAATTCTGGCCGGCGGGATTACCAGCCAGATATTTATTCAAGCTTTTTTAAATTTATCTTCTATGGTTTCTTTACTTCCCTTAACAGGAGTTCCTTTACCTTTTATCTCTTACGGAGGGTCTTCTTTGATTGTGAGCCTGGCGGAAATAGGAATTTTACTAAACATCTCTAAACATAAACTTAAAAAAGAATGATAGCTCGAAAGATTATTATTACTGGTGGACATTTGACTCCTGCCTTAGCGACAATTGAGGAACTAAGAAAGCAAGGTGATTGGGAAATTTACTATCTTGGAAGAGAGCGTTCATTTGAAGGAAAAAAAGTTTCTTCTCAAGAAGCGAAAATTATCCCTGCTTCGGGGATTAATTTTATTCCCATAAGAGCGGGAAGACTTCAGCGGAGATTTACTCTTTACACCATTCCCAGTCTTTTAAAAATTCCCTTTAGTTTTTTTCAATCATTATTAATTATTGGCAAGATTAAGCCTGATTTAATTCTTTCTTTTGGGGGTTATGTTTCTGTACCGATAGTGATTGCTGGTTGGATCAAAAAGATTCCGGTCATCACTCATGAACAAACTTCCTCACCGGGTTTAGCCAATAAAATCAATTCTCATTTCTCAGACTTAATTGCCGTCTCTTTTAAGGAAACCCTAAATTTTTTTTCAAAGAAAAAAACCGTTTTCACCGGCAATCCGTTAAGGGAGGAAATTTTTGAAATAAAAAAAAGTCCTTCTCCTGGTAAAGTTGAATTTTTACAAGAAAAACTTTCTTTACCTTTAATTTATGTAACTGGTGGAAGCCAGGGGGCTTCAATAATTAATAAGTCTATTATGGAATTAGCCCCTTTTCTGCTTGAGCGAGCCTTAATAATTCACCAGACAGGAGAATTAGATTATATAAGGGTTTTTGAATTTTCAGAAAGATTGCCGGAGAAATTAAAAGAAAGATATTTTGTCAAAAATTATATTTCAAAGGAAGAAATTGGCTGGGTTTTAAATAGAGCTGATTTAGTAATCTCCCGCTCTGGTGCAAATATTGTTTGGGAATTAGGAGCTTTAGGAAAACCGGCAATTTTGATTCCCCTACCCATCGCCGGAGCTGATGAACAGATGAAAAATGCGATTTTGCTTAAAAAGATTGGTTTGGCAGAAATAATTCCCCAAAAAGATCTTTCTTCAGAAAAGCTTCGTCAACTTATTGAAAAAATGATTTTAAATATTAAGGAGTATAAGACTAAGGTTAAAGAGACTGAGAATATCTTTTTTCAAGATGGGGCTAAGAATTTAGTTTGTTTGGTCTATGAGTTACTTAAAAAAAGAAAAACGAAAGAAACACAAGTTTAAACGATTAGTAATTTTTTTTCTTTTCACTATTATTCTTCTTTTAGTAGGATTTTTTGGAAATCATAACTTTTTAATCTTTAGTTTTCCTAAAATTTCCTCAAAACAAAAATTAGTGACTCCTTTAAGTTCTTTAGACGCCACTGAGAAATTAAAGAAAGATCTTGAGTTTTTAGGAATTAAGATGGTGGGTGAACCAGAGCAGATAAAAGATGAAGTAGTGGTCACTCTTTCTTCAGGAACAAGAGTTTTTTTTAAGAAGAAAGAAGATTATTCTTCCGAACTTGACTCTTTACAATTAATTTTAAGAAACATTAGAATAGAGGGTAAATGGCCGTTAAAGATTGATTTGAGATTCAAGCGGCCAGTTTTAGGTTTTTAAAAATGGTAAGTCGATCCAAAATTGTGGCCGGTATTGACGTCGGCAGCTCAAAGATTGCGACCATAATTGCCCAGGTCACGCCCGGCGAGGAGAATATTAATATAATTGGGGCCTCCTCAATCCCCTCAGGCGGAATTAGGAAGGGGCAGATTGTAAATATTGAAGAAGCTTCTCAAAAGATTATTGAAAGTGTTGAGGCGGCTGAGAGGATGGCCGGCTACTCTATAAACCGAGTTTTGGTTTCCGTGGGCGGAGCTCATATTTCTTCTCAAAATTCTCATGGAGTGGTGGCAGTGGCTGAACCAGAAGGAGAAATAGCGGCTCAAGATGTTAACCGGGTTTTGGAAGCAGCCAGAGCTATTTCTCTTCCTTCTTCCAGGGAAATCCTTCATGTCATTCCCCGAGCTTACACGGTTGATTCACAAGAAGGAGTAGCTGATCCAGTAGGAATGAGTGGGGTTAGGCTCGAGGTAGAAACTCATATAATTACCGGTTCCACCACTTCTTTGAGGAATTTAACTAAATGTGTTTCTGAAGTTGGGGCAGATATTGAAAGTTTAGTTTTTTCGGGCGTAGCTGCGGCTAAAACAGTTCTTTCAGAGACAGAAAAGGAATTGGGAGTAGTTTTAGCTGATATTGGCGGAGGAACAACCAGTTTAGTAATTTTTATTGAGGGTTCTCCTGTTTTTACCTCTGTTTTACCGGTGGGAGCAAAAAACGTCACTAACGATTTAGCTATAGGCTTACGGATTTCCTTGGAGTCGGCGGAAAAGTTGAAATTAATCTTGGGTAAAAAAGAAAAAGAATCAAGCGAGAAAACCGAAGGAAAAGAAGAAGAAAAGGAATCTGATGAGATTGACCTTTCAAAATTGGGAATAGAAGAACTAAAATCTGTTTCTAAAAAAACGGTAGTTGAAGGAATTATAAAACCGAGAATGAACGAAATTTTTACCATGATTGGTGAGGAGATTCAAAAAAGTGGTTTTGCAGGAATGACCCCTTCGGGATTGGTTCTTTGTGGAGGGGGAGCCTTAACGATTGGGGCGATTGAAGCCTGTAAAAGGACACTGGCTCTTCCGGTGAGAATTGGTTTTCCTACCGGAATAACTGGTTTAATTGATGATGTGGATAGTCCCATTTTTGCCACCGTGGTTGGGTTAATCATTTATGGAAAAAATGAAGATTTTCCATCCCAAAAATTTTTTTTGAAGGGAATGGGAAGAATTGTTAAAAATATTCCTGTAAAAGGGACTTTTAAAAAACTAATAGAAGTAGTAAAATCTTTTTTACCTTAGTTTGTGATATAATATTATGTTATTGTGAACTGCCCCAAGTTTTCTTCAAAGGAAGGTAAAAATGGCTTTAGTTAAACCTGATGTAGGGAGATTTGCCAAAATAAAGGTTTTGGGAATTGGTGGAGGTGGGGGAAACGCCATTAATTCCATGATCTGTACAAATTCTATTGTTGGGGTTGATTTTGTGGCCTTAAACACTGATGCTCAAGCTCTTTTGGCTAATCAAGCCCCAGTTAAAATTCAGCTTGGGGAAAATTTGACAAGAGGACTTGGAGTTGGAGGAGATCCAGAACTTGGAGCGAAAGCGGCTGAAGAATCAGCAGAAAGAATTAAAGAGATTTTAGTTGATACAGATATGGTTTTTATTACTGGGGGAATGGGAGGTGGAACTTGCACCGGAGGATCTCCGATAATTGCCCAGATCGCCAAAGAACAGGGAGCTTTGACAGTGGCGGTGGTGACTAAGCCTTTTGGCTTTGAGGGCACAAGAAGAATGGTAATTGCCGAGGACGGAATTAGTGTTCTTAAGGAAAAAGTTGATGCCTTAATAGTTATCCCCAATCAAAGGTTATTGGAAACCATCGATAAAAAAATGACCTTGCTTGAGGCTTTTAAAGTAGCCGATTCAGTTTTATCATCGGGTGTTCAAGGAATTTCTGATTTAATTACTCTTCCTGGATTAATTAATCGTGATTTTGCTGATGTTAGGGCAGTCATGAAGGAAGCTGGGTCATGTTTTATGGGTATTGGAACTGGAGTAGGAGAGAATCGGGCTCAAGCGGCATCCAGAGCCGCCATCGCCTCTCCTCTTTTGGAAGTTTCCATAGATGGAGTCAAAGGAATTCTTTTTAATATTACCGGTGGACCGGATTTAACAATGGCCGAAGTGGATGAGATTGCTAAAATTATTTCCGAACATGCGGATGCTGATGCCAATGTTATTTTTGGAGCCACCATTGCCGAGAATATGATTGACCAAGTTAAGGTAACGGTGATTGCTACTGGTTTTGATGAGTCTAAAATGAGGTTGCAAAGAATGATAGTTAAACCAAAAGCTGAAGAAGAGAAACCAGCCTTGGTTAAAAAAATAATTGAAGAAAAAATGAAGACAAAAGAAGAAGAAATTCCTCCAGAAATACCTCCCGAAGAAATGGGTGAAGAATTTGAAATTCCGGCCTTCTTAAGACAGGGACATTAAATATAGTAAATTGTAAATAGAAAATAGTAAATAGAATTTTCTTGAAGATTAAATTTCTCCATAAAATTAGTAGAGTCTCCTTATTTATAGTTATAATCAATTAAAAGTAGTATTTTTTATTTTTATTTAGTAAAATTTAAATGTTTAGTTTTGAGTTTTGAGCTTTAATTTTTGAGAATAGATTATGTTTAAACCAGTTGATGCCAAAGTTGATTTTGTCAAACTTGAGAGAAAGATTTTGGATTGGTGGTATTCTTCTGGGTTGGTAAAAAGATATCTTCATAAAAATGATACTTCTAAAAAAAGATTTTCCTTTTTAGATGGACCAATAACGGCTAATAATCCTATGGGTCTTCATCATGCGTGGGGAAGAACATATAAGGATTTGTTTCAAAGATATAAGAATATGCAGGGCTATAAGCTTAGATTTCAAAATGGATTTGATAACCAAGGTTTATGGGTGGAAGTGGAGGTGGAGAAAGATTTAGGTTTTAAATCTAAAAAAGATATAGAAAAATTTGGAGTTGAAAAATTTGTCAATGCTTGCAAGGAAAGAACTTTAAAGTGCACTCAAATTCAGACAGACCAATCAAAAAGATTAGGCTATTTTATGGATTGGGAAAACTCATATTACACAATGAGCGAGGAAAATAATTACATGATTTGGCATTTTTTAAAAAAGTGCTATGAAACAAAATGGAAGGGTGAACAAGCTTTGTATAAAGGCAGGGATTCAGTCCCTTGGTGTCCAAGATGTGGGACGGCTATTTCCCAACATGAGATTCTGACTGAAGAGTACCAAGAATTAACCCATGATTCAATTTATTTTGTATTACCGATGGTTGATCGGAAAAATGAGCGATTTTTAGTCTGGACAACGACTCCCTGGACGATTCCTGCCAATGTGGCCTTGGCGGTCAATCCGGATTTTGAGTATTGGTTAGTGACTGGTTCAACGGGCATAAATTTTTGGGTAGTTGGTGATCTTGCCAAAGAGATTTTTGGTCAAGAAGTCAAAGTGGTTAAAAAAGTTAAAGGGAAGAAGCTGGTTGGCTTAAAATATGTTGGACCTTTTGATGAATTAGAGGCGGTTGCGAAAGCAAAAAAAGAAAATCCGGAAACTTTCCATACGATTGTTGATTCCAAGGATTTAGTAACGAGTAACGAAGGAACAGGTATTGTCCATATTGCTCCTGGTTGTGGACAAGAGGATTTTGCTTTAGGGAAGGAAAAGAACCTTCCAGTTATTGCCGCCATTGACGAGGAAGCTAATTATCTTGAGGGCTTTGGGGATTTATCAGGGAAAAATGCCAAAGATGACCCAAATCTTATTTTAAATCATCCTTTACTTAAGGTTGAAACCGGAGATCTTCCCGCAGATTATATCTTTGAAATTAAGCCTTATACTCACCGCTATCCGATTTGCTGGCGTTGTAAAACTGAATTGGTTTGGCGGGTGGTTGATGAATGGTATATTGCTATGGATCCATTTAGAAAAAAAATAATGGAGATAGTCAAGAAGATAAATTGGATTCCAAAATGGGGAGAAGATCAGGAGTTAGATTGGTTGAAAAATATGGATGATTGGTTAATCTCCAAAAAAAGATATTGGGGCTTGGCTTTGCCGATTTGGGAATGCTCTTGTGGCCATTTTGAGGTTATTGGCTCAAAGGAAGAATTGAAAGAAAAGGCAATTGAGGGATATGAGGCATTTGAAGGACATTCTCCTCATCGGCCTTGGATTGATGAAGTCAAAATTAAATGTTCCAAGTGTGGTAAGAAAATATCCCGTATTAAAGATGTAGGTAATCCTTGGTTGGATGCAGGAATTGTTTCTTTTTCTACTTTTATAGATCCGAAAACTAAAAAGGTTAGTTATCTGACAGACAAAGAATACTGGAAAGAATGGTTTCCGGCTGATTTTGTGACAGAATGTTTCCCTGGCCAATTTAAAAACTGGTTTTACTCATTACTGGCGATGTCAACAGTTTTAGAGAATAAACCACCTTTTAAGACTTTATTTGGTCATGCGTTAGTTAGGGATGAAAAAGGAGAAGAGATGCACAAAAGCAAAGGAAATGCCATTTGGTTTGATGAAGCGGCGGAAAAAATGGGAGTTGATGTCATGCGTTGGATGTATGTTACCCAAAATCCGGAAATAAATTTGAATTTTGGTTATAAAATTGCCGATGAGACAAGAAGAAGATTTCACTTAATGCTTTGGAATGTTTATAACTTTTTTGTGACCTATGCCAATATTTATAAAACTCAAAACTCAAAACTTAAAACTCAAAGCCAAAACTTAAAATCCAAAAATGTGTTGGATAAATGGATCGTTTCAAAACTGAACGAATTGATTAAAACTGTGACTAACTCACTTGATAAATATGATGCTTTTACGGCTTCCCACGAAATTGAAGATTTTGTGATTAATGATCTTTCCTCATGGTATGTTAGACGGTCAAGAGATAGAGTTTCGCCCTCCTCTTTGGACACAGATGACAAAAAAAACTGTTTAGATACTTTGTATTTTATCCTAAAGACATTGACGAGAATTCTGGCGCCTTTTACGCCTTTTTTATCAGAAGAGATTTATCAGAACTTAGAAGGACAAGGGGGAAAAGAGGGACAAGAAGGGAAGAGTGTTCATTTGGAAAATTGGTCGATGTTTGATGAAAAACTAATTGATAAAGAATTAGAGGAGGAGATGGAACAGGTTCGGAAGATATGTGAGTTAGGACACGCAGGCCGCAAGTCTTTAGGGATTAAAGTAAGACAACCATTAAAAAAATGTCAAATGTCAAATGTCAAATGTCAAATGTCAAATGATCTTTTAGGTTTAATAAAAGATGAATTGAATGTGAAAGAAGTGGAGATGAAGATAGGAAAAGGGGAGACGAAAGTAGAATTTGATACGAAAATAACCCCCAAACTTCAGGTTGAGGGAGAAGCAAGAGAAATTATAAGACAAATTCAGGAAGCAAGGAAAGAGGCAGGATGCAGATTGGATGAATTTATTGAGGTTGGTTTGCCTTACTGGCCAAAAGAATTCGAAAAAAAGATTAAAGAAGAAACCTTGGCCACCGTCTTGATAAAAGAAGACAAAATTACAATAAGGAGATCTTCCTCATGATTTTTAAAAGGAATTTTGATTGGTTGTTATTTTTGGTTATTATTCTAATTCTTTCCTTAGGAACAATCACAATTTTTAGCGTTAATCCCTTGGTTTTTCAAACCCATCTTATTTATGTTTTTATTGCCATTTTTGTCTTTTTCTTATTTTCTTCATTGGATTTTTTAATTTTTGAAAAATTAGCAACCCTTTTTTATTTTTTAAGCTTATTTTTGCTCTTAATTCCTCCTTTTTTTGGAATTTTCTCTCGGGGAGCAGTTCGCTGGATTCAAATCGGAGGCGTAACTTTTCAACCTTCTGAGTTTGCTAAGCCATTTTTAGTTATTTTTTCTGCAAGATTTTGGCTTAAAAAAGGATTTTCTTTCAAAAGATTAATTGTTTATTTTTCCTTGATTTTCGTCCCTTTTATCCTTATTGTTCTCCAGCCTGATTTAGGAAGCAGCTTAGTAATTTTAGGCTTAGCTTTGGGAATGATTTTACTAACAAACATCAATTTAAAAGAGATTTTGGGTTCGAGTTTTCTTTTTATTTTGTTGGCTCCTTTTGGTTTTATGATTTTAAAGGATTATCAGAAAGAAAGAATAAAACATTTTTTAAATCCTTTTGCCGATCCTCTTGGAGCTGGTTATAACATTATTCAATCAATTATTACGGTTGGTTCAGGAGGATTATTTGGAAAAGGATTTGGAGCAGGAACTCAAAGTCACTTGGCTTTTCTTCCAGAACGCCACACCGATTTCATTTTTGCTTCATTTGCCGAAGAATTTGGTTTTTTAGGTTCTCTTTTAGTAGTTCTTCTTTACTTTTTTTTATTACAAAAGATTTTAAAGATAGCGAAAACAAGTAGGGATGATTTTGGTTCTTATCTTAGCTACGGCATTCTTTTTATTATTTCTTTTCAGACTTTTGTAAACATTGGAATGAATATAGGAATCTTGCCAATTACCGGGGTGACTCTGCCTCTTTTTTCTTATGGGGGAAGTTCTTTAATTTCTACCATGATTTGTTTGGGTCTTATTGAAGGCGTCAGTCAGTTAGGTTATAAAAGTTCCTCATTTGAGATAAATTAAGAAATTCATATTGAAAATTATAGTAACTTTGGAATATAATTCAGGTTATGAAATATGCAGTGGTCAAAATTTCTGGTTCTCAATTCATAGTTTCTGAAGGAGACGAAATTGAAGTGAATAAAAGACCCGAAAAAGAAGGGGAGAAAATAGAAATTTCAGAGGTTCTCCTTTTAGTTGATAATAATAAAATTTCCATAGGCCAACCTATAATTGATAAATCTGAAGTAAAAGTAAAAGTCTTAAATCATTTTAAGGGAGAGAAAGTGAGAATTGCTAAATTTAAGGCGAAGACAGGCTACCGGAGAGTAATGGGATTTCGGCCTCAAAAAACTCTTCTCAAAATTGAAAATATCTCTTCGTCTTAAAAGAGTCCTTCATTTTTGAAAAAAATTTAATTTTGCCTCTTGATTTTCGTGAAAAGTTTACTTATAGTGTTAGTGTTAAAAGAATTATGGCGAAGACAAAAGCTGCAAGTAAAACTTTTCAAAAACCTCCCCGACCAGGAAAAAGATTAGGAGTAAAAGTTTTTGGCGGACAAAAGGTAAATCCCGGCAATATCATTGTAAGGCAAAGAGGAAGTGTGTTCCACCCAGGACTTGGGGTAAAAATGGGAAAGGATTTCTCTATTTTTGCGACCAAAAAAGGAATCATTAGGTTTCGTCAACTTAAAGGAAAAAAAATAGTTGAGGTAGTTTAAGATGGATGACCAGGAAGAAAAAGTGACCCAAATGCCTATTGATGAGCTTCAGGCTAATCCTCTTCAACCAAGAGGAGTAATTACTCCTGAGTCATTAATAGAGTTAGTTGATTCTATAAGAGAACATGGAATCTTAGAGCCATTAGTGGTGGCCAAGACACCGGCCGGTTATCAAATTGTCGCCGGTGAACGCCGGTGGAGGGCCGCCAAGATCGTTGGCTTGAGAGCGGTTCCAGTAATCATAAAGGAGACTACTCCCCGAGGAATGTTAGAAATGGCTTTAGTAGAAAATGTTCAAAGAGTTGATCTGAATCCTTTGGAGAGAGCAAAAGCCTTTCAAAGATTAATGGAAGAATTTGGGCTTAACGCTACTGAAATTTCCCAAAGAATTGGGAAAAGTCCTGCTTACATCTCCAATTCATTAAGACTTCTGACCTTGCCTGATGCCTTAAAGGACGGTTTGCTGACCGGATTAATCACTGAGGGACATGCTCGGGCTTTGGCCGCCATTCCAGATCCGAAGCTAATGGTTGAAACTTATAAAATTGTTTTGAAAGATTCTGCTTCAGTTAGAAGATCAGAAGATTTAGCCAGAAGAGTGAAAGCAAAAATTGGAATTGTTCCTACCGCACCTAAAAGTAAAATAGTTCGGGAAGATATCGATAAAATGCGAGATGAAATTGAGGCCACTTTGGGAGGAGCCCCACAAACTAAGGTAAAATTAACAAGATCACAAAGAGAAACAAGATTAATTGTTATTCTCAAGGGAGGACTTAACCAAACAGAAGGAAGACTCCAAAAAATCTATAAGGGAATTTGCTCCTAATCTTGATAATTAACTTTCTTTATTATTCCTAACCGATCTGGCGGCCAATATCTAAACCAAGCTTTGCCAATAATACTTTGTTTGGGAATTGTTCCAAATTCCCTTCCGTCTCGGGAGTGACTGCGATTATCGCCTAATGGGAGATATTCATCAGAAGGGATTTCTTTCTCTATCCCTTCTTGTAAAAAGCTACCTTCAGAACTGAAGATGGTGGCTGAAAGATAAGACTCCTTAAGAAGTTTTCCGTTTATATAAATTTTTCCATTCACTAATTTTACCTTATCATAAGGGACTCCTATAATCCTTTTAATATATTCGCATTCAACTTCGGCACAAGGTTCAGAAGGAGGAGCTTTAAAAATTATGACGTCTCCTCTTTGGGGTTGACTAAATCTATAAGAGATTTTATTGGTTAAAAGAAATTCTTTATCTTCAAAGTTTGGATACATTGAGCTTCCTTTAACCTGATGAGGTTGAACCAAAAAAAGATACATAACCACAAATAAAGAGAGGGCTAAGACGATGGTTTGAATAATGTCCAGAAAAAAGACACAGATTTTTTTCAAAATTTTCAGCATTATAGAATTAGTTTAGACTTAATAGTATAATTTGGTCAAGAGGAAAAATAGGAATTTGGGCTCATGGCTCAGTTGGTTAGACCTGCCCGATTTTGCTTGGACCCGTAGCTCATCGGTAGAGCGTTCGGTTCACATCCGAAAGGTAGAAGGGTCAGTACCTTCCGGGTCCACAGGTCAAGCAGGCGGGGCGATCGCTTCACATGCGATAGGTCCCAGGTTCGAATCCTGGTGAGCCCACAGATTTTCCAGAATTAGGTGCAAAGCTATTTCACCTGGAAGGTGAAATACGTTTGCACCTTCAAAAAGGTGGAGTAGCTTTTGTAAGCTAATTGATTATTAAGGATTCTTGAAGAAGGTTTTGGGTGGTAAAAAGAAGAATTTCCGCTAAAGGAAAATTCTTTCCTTCAAAATTATCTTTAGCTTTTTCAAAATGAGCTTGAGCCAATTCAAACGAGACGCCATTAGAAGGTTTAAGTTTGCCTTTTTTATTTAAAACTTGAAGAAATTTCTCGGTTGAATTGATTTGAGTCTGGATAGCTTTAATTTTCAAAATAATTTCTCTTTGAGTTATTTTTTTATTGACTTTTTTAAATAAAATTTCATAGGTTTTTTCTAAGAAATCAATAGCCTCAAAAGAAAGATTTCTGACATATGGAATTGAATTGTCTTTTCTAAAGACGAAAATTAGATCAATTAATTCTTTAATATTTTGTGAAGCAAGGGGGTATTGGTTGCTTTTGATTAATCTTTGACAAATATTGATTTGCGTAAGAATTTGATTGAGAATTGGATGATGATAATCGTTCTTCAAAAGAAGGATCTTCTTTTTGGCTAAATCAAGATAAGTATCTCCTGTTGAATCAACAAGTGGAAATTCATTTGCTTTCCGAGGGTCAAAAGATATCTGATAAAATAAAGAGAAGCCACTAATTGTCCCGTTAAATTCATCCCATTGACTTCCGCCTTCTGTTTCCTGGCCGACAATTAACCGAAAATCACCCAAACTCTCAGGTAAGATTTCCAAATTATAAACTCCTTTAGGAGTATCTGGAATAAAAATTAGTTTTTCTTCACCATTTTCAAGAATATCTCCAGATGGGGTAGTTACTCTTATATTTATTGGTGAACCTAAAATAAAAATTAAAGATGGAGTAATTTCAAGCTTGTCTCCTTCTTCAATAGCAGTTTCAGGAATATTTAATAATTCCAAAGTTTTTTTAATTCCCTCTGTTTTTCGGACTAACTCTCCATGGTCTAAATTTAAGGATTCTGCTGAATCGTTAGGAATTTGGCTACTCTTACTTAAAACTGTTAAGTCTCCGTTTTCAAAAAAAGTTTCTGTGGGTTTTCCATCTTCCCATTTACCCAAGAGCTGATCAAGCCAATTACGGTTAGTTATTTTATACCAAGCAGGAGTGTTGCCTTTTTCTCCGATTAAGGCAGTCGTTTTTTCTAAAAATGGGGGATCGGGGAGAGAATTATTAAGATTATAAAGCCAATCATTTTTCCAAGACATCTTTCGGAAATTTTTTTCCGTACTATTGGCATATTTTAAAAAGTTAAAAGTAGGGAAGAGGTCTAAGATTGAAGGGGTTGTTTTTCTGACCGTTTCCACACTACTAGTAAATCCTCTTTTTTGCGCTTGAATTAAAATTTGCCAAGCAAACCATTCGAAATCTTTTTCGCCAGGTGGCTTCCCTCCTTCCCAAGCATAATATGATTGAATTGCACCTTTATTAGGTGAACCAATAGTAATTAATCTTTCAAGATTTGATCCATCATACTTTTGGGCAAAAGAACGACCAATTAGGCCGCCCATAGAATGACCGACAATTTTTACTTCATTTGTATCAATTCGATTAAATAAAACTTTATTTAAAATGAAATCTTTAAGAGCTTCAGTGGTTTGTTCAATTTTCTTCCGCCAGTCATAGCAAAAAAGATAAAGGTCTTGATTTAATTGATAACCGGAGTTTTTAATAGACTCTATCATTCCATCATATTCATGCAAAAAAGGCCAAAGCTTCCATTGATCTTGAGGAATATTTTCCTCCCCATGAATGATCGCTTCATGATTGAAACAGGCTCCATAACCAGGAACAAGAATAACTGGAATTTTGGGAGTAGGTGTAGGAGTGGAAGTTGGGGTATTTGTGGGAGTGGGAGTATTTGTGGGTGTTGGGGTAGGAGTAGGAGTTGGAGTAAATGTAGGCTCTAATTCTAGTTTTGTAACTACTATATTATCAAAGTATGTTTCAGAATTTGGATCTTCACCAGTACTTGCTCTTAACGCGATCCTTCCCTTCGGAAATCTATCAACATAGGAAGTATAATCTCTTACTAGAACACTATCTATATATACCTTAATATTATTTTCATACAAAATAATTTTAACATGGTACGTGCGGTTAACTGGAT
>Ga0172365_10000348_pt1 | contig 30221 bp, 30 predicted proteins | sample LakKivSesite48cm_FD_114535 | JGI IMG/M metagenome (GOLD analysis project Ga0172365, IMG submission 114535) | Sediment microbial communities from Lake Kivu, Rwanda - Sediment site 48cm | ecosystem: Environmental > Aquatic > Freshwater > Lake > Sediment | place: Rwanda: Western Province, Lake...
TAATTATCGGATAGGCTGCCTCTATTATTTCTAACGGTTCGAAGACCGAAAATCAGAACATGGTAGCGCGCACGCAACTGGTGACGATGACTTGGTCAGCGAAGTAGGAAGAACTGTTTGCGCCGCTGCAGATTTCAGAAAGATTTTTGCACAACTGTTAGAACTTCAACTTTCTCTTTTTTCGGTATGACTATTTCGAGTACGCAGTTCCTGTAATTGTAGTAAGCCTTTTCTTGTTCTATACTGTGCGCTGACAGGTCTATTAGTTTGTAAAAGTCTCTAGCTGTAATTTCAAGTCGGCTTTTTTTGACTTCTAGTTGCATCTCATTCTTGATTTCGTTTAGCAGTTCAACATAAATCCTTATCGCACTGGCTTCTTCGAAAACGTCTATTAGCGGTTCCAGTTTCTCTGTTTGCTTGTCTTCAGAAACTATAAGGGAACTTTCAGTTTCCAGAGACAGCTGGTCTTCCTCATGGGTCTCTATCGTGAATACGTAATTGCACAGTGTGCAGCGAAAAGTAGGGCCTTGCCAGAATTGCCACCGTAAACAGCTTTCTTGCGCATTGCATCTTGGACAAATGGTCATTGATCAATTCACCTCGACGCGCGTGCGGCAATACTATATATGAGTATATATGGTCATATATTCTTTGCGGCACGTTTGCGTTAGATGTGACACAAAACGCTGCTTGAATTCGATTCGTGAGAGGTGAACGGTATTGGCGAAAACATTTCATGATTGTTTACATAAGGTCTGCGTGGCGTATTTTATATATCATATATACCCTGCCTTACACTATAAGCTAAAAGTATATTTGACTTAAAACGGTAAATACACATGGGCGACAAAAATGACCGAGGCAAAAACTATCCAGCTTGAAGTGGGAAAAAAAGCAAAATTTGGAAAACCCAAGATAATAGGAATGAGAAGCCGCGTTTGTTCCAATGAAAAAGTCCATAATATCAAGGTCGTCAAGTATGATGATGAATCCGTGTGGGTCGCGTGTCCTTGGTTTGGCTGGTATACCGATGATAAGAACACATCCCAGCTGGGATGCTTTGACAGGAAGAAACGTTGTACGTGGTATCTATCTACACATTAGATAGTGGCGTCCTATTGATAGCCTTAGTAAACTGAAACTTTAGCCACACCATTTACCATAAGAAATTCAGAAATCAATTCTCCAGGAATTTTCTTTTCCACAATCAACGTGAGTTTTGGTTCGGGTGATAGCTCTGGATCGTCCACAATTGCCTGTCTGATGCTCAGACCGTTCTTTGTGAGAATCATCGCCGAGTTAGCCAGAATACCGGGTATTTTGGCGTCTACAGGCGTTATTTCAAGAACTCCAAGGTTCAAGTGTTTTGCAATTTCTTTTAGTGAATGTCCGGCCGATCGCATTTTTTCAAATATTAATCTCAATTCACGGTTGGCGTTGATCGTATTCAGTGTTTCATTTACTGTCCGTCTGTCCACTTCGGCAACGCGGGCAACGCGAACTGGAGGGACCTCAATTTCGTTAAGATAGATCTTTCCGGTTCTTACACTCAACCCATTTTCGACAAGGACACGGGCTACTTTAAGTCGCTCTGGGTATCCTTCCAGATATTTTTTAATATTATTCCACATGTTCGTTTCTCTGCGTACATTTCTGTACAATAAAGTATAAATATGTTGTTCGTAATCTAAATAGTTTCCAATGAGCGAAAACGTACATAGAGGCATTAATTGAAACGTTAGTGAACAAATATTGCCTTAATAAGGGGGTCATGATGTCTGTTGTTGCCCGTCACCAAAGAAATAGATTACAATTACTGCTTCAATGTTCGAGTAGTTGAGATCTCTCTTTTAAGAGGTCACGAGAGACTGGATGCAAAACGGCTTAACAACCTGAAAGCCGACATCAAGTCAGATGGCATCCTGAAAAGACCTATAGCAGTGGACGTAAATACAAATGTGGTTCTTGACGGACACCATAGAATCGGAGCACTGAGACTTCTAGGATGCTTCAGAATACCTGTCCTTTTTGTCGATTATGAATCCCCCAGAATAGGCGTGAAGACCAGCGAGAATGGCCAAGAATACCCAAAGCAGAAGGTCATCGAGGCTGCTTCAAAGGGGAGGCTGCTCCCGCCCAAATCTACGTGGCATTACGTTACGTTTTCCAAAGAAATAGTCCACATTTCCAAAATACAAGAACGAGTCGATGTTCCACTCGAAGATTTGAAGTAGAGGCGATCGTCCTATTGGAATCGTGTCTTGAAGGAGATCTCTGCGTCGCATTCCCGGTCGGTTTAAGTACAAATCTATGCACAAAAGATTTAAATATAACATACATGTACGATTTACAACTCACACGATAGGAGACATACAACATGCCAAAGAGAAAAATAATTCTAGACGAGGAACAGATACCAAAACAGTGGTACTGCATACTGCCCGACCTGCCTAAACCACTTCCCCCAACCATAGAGCCGGAGACAAGGTCACCTGGACCTGGAATCGTCCCAAGAATATTCCCTAAGCAGATACTATCGCAAGAAATGAGCACCGAAAGATGGATCGAAATTCCCGAAGAGGTGCGAGATATCTACAGGCTCTGGAGGCCTACCCCTCTTTTCAGAGCCATTGGTTTAGAGAAGACGCTGAAGACTCCGGCCAAAATCTATTACAAGTATGAGGGGGTCAGCCCTCCAGGCAGCCATAAACCGAACACCGCCATCGCCCAAGCCTACTACAACATGAAGGAAGGCGCAGAACGCATGGCCACTGAGACAGGAGCAGGCCAATGGGGATCCGCTTTAGCCTTCGGATGCATGACGTTCGGATTGAAATGCACAGTCTACATGGTCAGAGTGAGCTATGACCAAAAACCCTACAGAAGAGTGATGATGGAATCTTATGGTGCAGATGTCTATTCAAGTCCCAGCGAGCAAACGGAGAGCGGTCGAAAGATCTTAAAGGAAGATCCCAATAATTCAGGGAGCTTGGGAATAGCTATAAGCGAAGCCGTTGAGGATGCCCTTACTCACGAAGAAGCAAACTACGGCATAGGCAGCGTCTTCAATCACGTTCTCCTGCATCAAACTGTAATTGGGTTGGAGTCTAAGAAACAGCTAGAAATTGCAGGAGATTACCCAGACGTGATATATGGCTGCATAGGCGGGGGCAGCAGCTTCTCTGGACTCTTCTGGCCCTTCTATTACGACAGAGTTACTGGAAAGGCGCCTAAAGACGTTCGTTTTATAGCAACTGAGGCTACAGCTTGTCCTACGGTTACAAAGGGAGAATACACTTTTGACCACGGTGACACGGCAAAGATAACTCCCTTAGTTCCAATGCACACTATAGGACATGATTTCATACCCGCTCCCATCCATGCAGGGGGCCTGCGCTACCACGGAATAGCCCCTACGATAAGCAGACTTGTCGCAGAGAAGCAACTGTCGACAGAAGCCTACAATCAAGTAGATGTCTTCGACGCTGCAAAGCTCTTCATTCAAACTGAGGGTGTAATTCCCGCTCCAGAACCGGCCCATGCCATAAAAGGAGTAATTGATGAAGCCTTGAGGTGCAAAGAAACAGGAGAAGAAAAAGTCATTCTCTTTCTGCTCTGCGGTCACGGCTATTTCGACATGCAAGCCTACGATGATTACCTGAGCGGTAAATTGCTCCCATACGAGTATCCAACAGAAAAAGTTGAAGAATCAATGAAAAAACTCAGGAAACTTTATCCTTGGCTAGATGAGGTCAAAAAGACGTATATCTGAAAACTTCCATAGGCAAAAAAAGCTTGAGCTACGGAGAGATGACATGGGAGCGCGCAACTTCTCAGTTTTTTACGTTTCAAAAGATCTTGATACGCACCTTTGTGATTATTGATTGCTCTCACTCATCGTTCACTCAGTGTTCAGTTGGAGAAGGAATAAGTGTTGTGTGGAAGAGTTCAAAATGAAGTTTCTCTGAAGACCATCGGATTAATCGTTAATCCCGTCGCCGGAATGGGTGGCGCTGTTGGACTCAAAGGCACTGATGGTAAAGCAATTCTGAAAAGGGCTATTATCCTCGGGGCAAAACCCATAGCTCCTAAGAGAGCCGAATCCTTTCTCTCCGAATTGAAGATTGCTGAAAGAAAGATACGGCTTGTTGTCGGAGCTGGAAAAATGGGCGAAGAAGAAGCTGTGAACTGTGGCTTCCCTTGCACAATTTTCGGAAAGAGAAAGAAAGAAACTGCCACTGAAGACACAAGGGAAATTGCTGAAAAAATCGCAGCCGCAAACGCTGATCTTCTTGTATTCTGCGGGGGGGATGGAACGGCTCGAAACATACTGGAGGCGGTCAACAACGATGTTCCTGTGCTGGGAGTTCCAACAGGGGTCAAGATGCACAGTTCTGTTTTTGCAGTGGAGCCTAAGGCTGCAGCAAAAATAGCCATAGAGTTTTTGTTGGAAGAACTGCCCCTAAGAGAAACGGAAGTAATGGATGTCGATGAAAAAGCCTTCAGGGGGGGTCGGATCTCTGCAAGGCTTTACGGGTACCTATTAACTCCTTACAAGCCATATCTGATTCAAGGAGCAAAAGTAGCGAGTCCAGTAACGGAGGGTGAAATGCGCAACCAAGCGGCTATAGCAATCTATATCATTGAAAACATGAAGACTGATCTGAGTTACATCATTGGCCCGGGAACAACAACTCGCACCATCGGCGACCTCCTAGACGCAAAGAAGACTCTCTTAGGGGTGGATATTTTCTGCAACAAGGCAATAGTGGCACATGACGTAAACGAGCGACAAATACTAGAGAAAATAAGAGGAAAGCCCGCGCAGATTATTGTCACGCCCATCGGAGGCCAAGGGTTTATATTCGGAAGGGGAAACCAGCAGATAAGCCCAGAGGTAATTCGTCAGACAGGCTTGGACAACATAATAGTGGTCGCTACAGAAGGCAAATTGAGAAGCCTGAAAAGTCTAAGAGTCGACACTGGCGACTCAAGCCTAGATGATGCTCTGCGAGCACGCGATCTCAAAGTCATAACCGACTATAAAATCGAATATAAGATGCCCGTTGAATAATTGACGGCAGAATCTCTTAAGCCAGTACGTTTTCAGAAAACACGTAGATAAATTGAAATATAGAAGTTCACGAACAATACTCAGCTATTGTCAGAGGATGATAAGTTGATTCCCATAAATCTTCCCCAGATCGGAGAAGAAGAAGTTGAGGCAGTCGTAAAAGTTTTGAGAAGTGGCTTACTGACGCATGCACTTGGCGAAGGACCAATGGTCACGCAATTTGAGCAGAAATTCGCCAGGTTCGCCGGCGTAAAATACGCCGTGGCGGTAAACACTGGCACAGCGGCGTTGCACTCAGCCGTTATAGCAGCAGGCATAAAACAAGGCGACGAAATAATACTGCCAAGCTTCACTTTCGTGGCTACCGCCGAAGCCGTCGTCCTGGCTGGCGCCAAACCCTGCTTTGTAGACATAGATCCAGAAACATACAACATTTCCTTGAAGGGAATTGAAAACGGCATAACAAAAAAGACCAAAGCTGTAATGCCGGTGGACGTTTATGGTTTGCCAGCGGACATGCAACCTATCAAGGAAATCGCTGACAAGCATGATTTGCTGATTATCGAAGATGCAGCCCAAGCCCATGGTGCAGCTTACAAGGGGAAACCCGCAGGAGTGCTGGCTGACGCTGCCTGCTGGAGCCTTTACGCAAGCAAAAACATGACTGCGGGTGAAGGCGGCGTGATAACAACAGATAATGACGGCATGGCGGGAACTATGCGGTCTCTTAGGACTCATGGTGAAAAGGAGAAGTACATGTCCCTCATATTCGGATACAACTATCGGATGTCAGAAATACAAGCTGCCGTTGGCTGTGCGCAACTGGAGAAACTTCCTAACTTCTTGGCTAAACGCCGCGAAAACGCGAAAAGATTAACTGAAACGTTTAAAGAAACAGACAAGCTGCAGTTGCCGAATGAACCAAAAGGCTTTAGCCATAGCTGGTATCTTTACACCGTCAGGCTTAGGGATTCCACGGAAGAAGAAAGAAACAGAATCGTCGATGAATTACGGAAGAAAGGTATAGGCGCAGAAGTTTACTATAAGAACCCGGTGCATCTGATGCCTTACTATAGCAAAACTTTTGGAAAGCACAGGCTTCCGGAAACGGAAAAAGCAGCAAAACAAGTTTTCTCGTTGCCAGTTCACCCTGGCGTCACAGAGGAACAAATAGACTACATAGGTAAAACGCTTTTGCATGTGCTGGGGTAGATTTTTGACGTTAAGGTTTATATGGAATGGTTAGGTAGTATTGATTCCCCTTCAGCGTTTCTAGCAGGGGATTTCATGCAAAAAACCAAAGTTATTATAATGGGCGCCGCTGGTCGGGACTTCCACAATTTCAATGTCCACTTCAGGAATAATGACTCCTATGAAGTTGTGGCATTCACAGCCACCCAGATTCCTGGCATAGAAAGCAGAATTTATCCATCGGAACTTGCCGGATGTGATTACGCAAGCGGCATACCTATCCATGAGGAGGAAGAACTGCCCAAATTGATTGAGGAACATGGCATCGACCAAGTTGTTTTCGCTTACAGTGACGTTTCATACGAATATGTTATGCACAAAGCCTCCTTAGTGTTGGCAAGCGGCGCAGATTTCCGCTTGATGGGACCGAAGACGACAATGTTGAAGTCAAAGGTTCCTGTTGTTTCTGTCGGTGCTGTGAGAACAGGCTCAGGGAAAAGTCAAACTTCGCGGCAAGTTGCGAAAATTCTGAAAAGTAAAGGCCTAAAAGTCGTCGTCATCCGACATCCGATGCCCTACGGAGATCTGAGAAGGCAAGTTTGGGAACGTTTCGCTTCATACGAAGATCTGGACAAATACGAATGTACAATTGAGGAAAGGGAAGAATACGAACCTCACATCGACAACGGCATAATAGTCTACGCAGGGGTAGATTACAGGAAAATACTCAGCGAAGCAGAAAAAGAGGCAGACGTGATCGTTTGGGATGGAGGCAACAACGATTTGCCTTTTTACAAACCTAATTTACACATAGTTGTTGCCGATCCTCACAGAGCTGGACATGAACTGACTTATTATCCCGGCGAGGCTAATTTGCGAATGGCAAACGTCGTGATAGTGAACAAGGTTGACACAGCAGATCCGGCTAAGGTGACCCAAGTAAAAGAAAACGTGAGGATGGCTAATCCAAAGGCCACGATCCTAGAAGCTGCATCACCAATAACGGTTGACAAACCAGAATTGATCAAAGGAAAACGAGTTTTAGTTATTGAAGACGGTCCGACGTTGACGCATGGCAACATGCCCTATGGAGCCGCAACAATTATTGCCAAAAAATTTGGGGCAATGGAAATTGTAGATCCGAAGCCATACGCCGTTGGCTCGATAAAGGAAACCTATAAGAAATATGTGCATCTGGGACCGATCCTCCCGGCGGTGGGATATGGAGAAAAACAAATAGCCGAGCTCAAAGCAACCATCGACTCCACTCCGAGCGATGTTGTTGTTATAGGCACGCCGATAGACTTGAGAAGAGTGATGAGCCTCAGCAAACTCAGTGTAAGAGTTAGATATGAACTCCAAGTGTTAGGCCCCGTCTCGCTCGAAGAGATATTGAACGACTTCGTCAAAAGAGGTACAGGACGATGAGCAACGAAGAGACAATTTCTCGCGTCAAGGTAAAATTCATAATCGAGGGATTAGGCGAAGCGGAAGGAGAGCTCGTGCGTTTCTTGGCGCCAAGAACGATAGATACGATAGTGAGAAAACTCCCTGTTGAAGGGAGAGCAGCTTTGTGGAAGGAAGAGGTCTATTTTGAAATTCCGGTTAAGATGGGCGAAGAAAAAGCCAAAGGGGCCGTCGAAAGTGGAACTATCGCTTTTTGGCCTATGGGAAGCGCCATATGCATATTCTATGGGCAGTCCCAACCGTACAGTCCCGTGAACATTCTGGGGAAGATCACAAAAAATCTGGAACTGTTTAAGCAAGTAAAGAGTGGGACAATAATTAGGGGTGAGCTATTAGTAAACTAAGTAGCTTTCACTCCACATTTTTAGAAGCCTTTCGCATTCTTCTCTTACTTCTTTTTCTTTGCTTTTACTTTTTAGTATTTCAAGGAATTTTATTCGTTCTTTGATTGAGCGTTTTTCTGCGGAGCCGCCGAAGTAAAGTTTACCTTCAAGATATTCTTTCATGCAAGTGGCTTTTTGCACGAAAAGGCTAGCCGCGTCCACCGGGTTTTCGACAGCAAATTTGTTTGCCCAGATTGTTGCTTCCGCCTCGCGAAGCTGGGTTAAACCATCAATTTCGACTATTCGACGAATATATGTTCTTAGGAATTCATAATAGTTAGCGGTTTTTGTGAGTTTGAGCGCCTGCATGACTTTTTGTCTGAAGTTTGGGCTGCCTTTCGCTCTTAAGCGGTGTTTATAGCCGTTATCAATGAGTTCTTTGGCTTTTTTAACCTCTTCAGCTGTGTAGACTCTTTCCGGAAATTTCAATTGATTTTGTAACTCCTAGCTGCTGACAACATACGGGAAGGTTAGCGTAAGTCGCTGCAGTCAGCTTCCTATTGGTTTGTATATTTTAATGTTGTGGCTTCCGGACACCAACTGGACGGCGCCGTTTTCTTCAAGTTGTTCTAGGAAATCCTTAGCCGTGCTTATCCGTATGTTGAAGCGTAAAGCCACTGAGTATGGGGTCAGAACGTTCATTTTCCTTATTTCACCGACGATTTTTTCATTTTTTGGATCTGGCATGGTTATTCCTGAAGACTTCTTTTCCTTTATCGGTGTGGCCTTCTCTTTCTTCTTATCTTCCTCGTCTCTTCTGCTTTGCATGCGTTCGATCTGCTTCAAGCCAAGTTTCTTTTTTCCACCCATCCTTTCTATCAACTCCGAATAACGAAAGTTGCCTTGTGATTCTTTAGGTTTTCTTCGTTTAAATTGGCTGAGCTATTTCAACTTTATGCTTGTTCTGCCACTCTTTTATTGGCACTCCAAGTTTTCTTTCAATTTCTGGGCGATGAATGGAATTCATTGTGCAGAACGGGATTATGCGTCCGTCTGGCACGGCATAGTGGATTACACAGCGTTGGACTCTTTCCAAGTCAAAGTTGTACGGATCCATGAAGTGCATTGAGGAAAGCAGAATAGACTTTCGTTGTAGATCGCCAAGCGCTTCGTAACTTCCCTCTTTCAAGACTCGCAGAACATATTTTCTTAGGAAACCGAATTTTATGTATCTTAAGGCTCCAACTAGGCGTAGTTTGGCTTTGTTCTTGTTTCCTTTCGAAGCATCTTCGTAAACTTTTTTCATGGTCTCGACGAATTTGTCCACGTTCCCGTAGCGCGTAATCGGTGTAACTTTGCCGTTTTCAACAAAGAAGTACGTTGCCATGCCACAGTGGGGATGCGCAGTGAATTCCACGTAGCGTTTATCCTTCAAAGCCCCGACGGCCTTTGAGACCGGCACAACTGTGGGCACCGGATAAAAATCTGAAACCTTTATTTTACCGCTTGTTTGCTCCTCAACAAGCCGCATAAAATCAGGAATTGTGATGCGCATTTTATCGCGTTCTTCTGGCGGAAGTCTCCCACAAAGGGAGACTGGCTGGACATTTATACATCTTATCACATCGAAGTTTTGAACTGCGAAATCTATGATGTCGCCGAGCTGGCCGTCATTAACCCCTTTGACTAGCGTGACAACTAGAACTATGCTGTGAACTCCGGCTTCACGGCAGTTTTCAATAGCCTTCATCTTCGTGTCCAAAAGGTCTACTCCGCGGATAAACTTGTAAATCTCCGCGGCTAAACCGTCAAATTGCAGATATATAGTGCTCGTTCCCGCTGCTTTCAACTCTCTGCAATAGTCTACGCTCTGCGCAAGTCGAACACCGTTCGTGTTGACCTCAACATGACGGAAGCCAACTTCTTTAGCTGTTCGAATGAGTTCGAAGAGGTCGTCACGTATTGTCGGTTCTCCACCAGAAAACTGAAGGGCTGTGGCTGGTACAGGATCATTTTTCCGAAGGTTTTCCAACATGCCCACAACTTCCTCCCTGCTTGGCTCGTACACGTATCCGGCGGCGGCTGCGTTTGCAAAGCAGACGGGACATCTAAGGTTGCACCGGTTCGTGACGTCGATTATGGCCAGGGCAGTGTGGGATTTATGCTCAGGGCATATGCCACAATCATACGGACAACCATTAACGGTCTTCGTGCGCGGATTGTTCAATCCGTCTCCGTCGTACCTGAGCTTTTCAGCCCGCACATACTGCTCATAATCTGACCAGTAAACGTCTTGGAAAAAGCCGTGTTTGGGACATTCCTTCTTGATGTAGACTTTTCCGCCATCTTCAAAAATTGCAGCATCCAAAACTTTCAGGCAGTCAGGGCATATGCTTTTGGTGTTCTTAATCAACTGCATAATTTCACCGTGCTATCCGGCGTTTAAATTTTGAAGTGTTTGGCAATAGTATAATAAGGTTTCCAAACCTTTCATAAGGTGACTGAGGGGATTTGATTGTCTGTTGGCGAAAACACTAGGCAGGCGTTGCGGGAAATAGGGTTGAGCGCTTACGAAATCGATGTCTACGTTGCGCTACTCGAAAGTGGACAAATGACCGCGATGGAAGTCAGCAAGAAAGCCCTTGTTCCTTACTCGAAGATTTACGAGGTTTTAAACTCGCTCAAAGAGAAGGGCTGGATCAAAACTCTAGAAAGCCGCCCAAGCAAACACTATCCAACGTCACCCATGGAAGCTATGGCATCCATAAGGCTCAGGCTTGAAGACAAATACAAGAATTGGGAACAGATTATTGTCGGTGAATTAGAACCACTGTATGAAAAGCGGGAACTGGTGGAGCGGCCGGACATACTTATACTGCGTGGTCAACAAGGAGTTAGGGATAAATTGACGGAAACTTTCGCAAGGGCGAAGAAAGAAATTATGATCGCATTCCCTGAATTCGCTAAAACCATGATTGCTTCGGCAGAATTTTCTTGGGAAGGGCTCGAGAAGACTCGGGTTGAGGTTAGGCTTCTGGCTGCAGGGAAGGCTGAGGATTGGCTTTTCCTTAAAAGGTTTCCGGGCATAGGCGAGTTGCGAATCAGAGACCAAATGTTCGGCGGGGGAATAATAGCAGACGGAAAAGAAGCCATGCTTTTTCTTGGGGAAGACAAGCCCAGTCTAGTCATATGGAGCAACCACGTAGGCTTAGTTGGGTTCGCCAGAGAATACTTCCAGTTTCTATGGGACTCCTCCACCACAGCCTGACAGCAAAGTCACAGGGGAAAAGCGCTTAATCCACTTAAAGCCTCACGTTAAAGTTCACACTACACAAAAAACAGGTCACACAAGAAACACAGTAAGCTCGACGGCAAATAGATTGACGTAATAGGAAGTAGAAATATCGATACCGAGAAACATTCTTTCGCTGATTGAAGCACCCTTAGAATCAACAATCTCCATTCAGATTGAACATGTATATACGGGGTATAGACCGCGGGAGCAACAGAGAAATCAGCCTCAAACCCCCCATACCGGAAATGCAAAACTCAAAACTCTGCGGAAAAAATAAAGTCAAGAAGCATCCTTAACATTTAAACAGTCAACATCAAATCCTTTGTCTTTGAGAACTTCACTTATCGCCTTAGCAATCTTCTAAGTATTTCTGTTCACGAAACTTGTATCGTTACTACTAGAATCTTCAAATGGTTCTCCCAACCGCTAGTGTCTGTCAACCACTTTTTAACCTTCTCACAGCACGCTATCAAGCTTAGCCTAACTGGACTAAGCGCAAGGTCTTTCACCGTCATTGTTAGCTAATATCACCTGATACGTTTAGGCTGGTATTCAACATTGGACCATGCGAGGAAGCGAGAGATATCTCCACTTGAGGCTAGGAGCAAATCCTAGGGACTTCACCATTTAAAAAATTAAGCTAAGACTTCAAGCGATTTTGCTTCATTGGATCTCAATGGGCAAGTCAATTTTCTGACTCTAAATAGGAAAAGACATCCTTCCCAAGAAACATTGTTTTTATACAGCAAGCTGATTTCATTACCGGTTGAAGCTAACCACAGAGGGAATGAGAATGGGGAAAATAGCAGTCGTCGCCATCGGCGGCAATTCGCTGATCAAAGACAAGAACCACCAAACCATGCGTGACCAGTTCGAGGCCACCAGGGAAACTTGTATTCACATCGCTAGCATGATCCAAGGGGGTTGGAGAACGGCTATAACCCATGGAAACGGACCCCAAGTAGGATTTGTATTATTGCGTTCTGAACTGGCTAGCCAAGTTCTACACACGGTACCACTAGATTCCTGCGGGGCTAACACTCAAGGAGACATCGGCTACATGATCCAACAGTCCCTCTACAACGAACTCAAAAAACGACACATCAAAAAACCAGTAGCCACCGTCGTAACCCAAGTAGTAGTCAAAAAGAACGACCCAGCCTTCAAAAACCCCACAAAACCCATCGGACCATTCTACGACAAAGACAAAGCGAAAAGATACAAAATAGAACGACGATGGAAGATGATGGAAGACGCAGGTCGTGGCTGGCGACGCGTGGTGCCCTCTCCAATGCCAATACGCATTATTGAGCAAGATGTCATCAAGATTCTGATCAATCAAGGAGTTGTGGTCATCGCGGCAGGAGGTGGAGGCATCCCCGTTATTGAGGACCACGGAAAATTGAAAGGCGTAGAAGCAGTCATCGACAAGGATCTGGCCTCAGCTCTCCTCGCAATCGGGATAAATGCCGATCTCTTCCTCATATCTACGCCTGTGGAAAAGGTGGTTCTAAACTTTGGCAAGCCCTATCAGAAGCCGCTGAACAAGATGACTTTGGCTGAGGCTAAGAGGTATTACGAAGAAGGTCACTTTTCTCCAGGCAGTATGGGGCCAAAAATCGAAGCCATAATCCGCTACCTTGAGGATGGAGGTAAAGAAGCTCTGATCACAAACCCAGAAAATATTGAACTTGCTTTGCGACGAGAAACTGGCACGCGTATTACGCCTTGAATCGGAGGGCTACTTATTCGCGTTGTCTAGCCTTTGGTTCCAGAGAATAGCCATTCCGGATGGGAACTTTGCGGATAAAGCTAACAATATCTTGAAATTCTTTTTCAGCTTCAACCTCCGAAGCTTGTTCCAACGCACAATTTGTCATGTGTTTTGAGCTAGGAAATTTTCTTTCTCTCTTTCGGGAATTTATCATACTCTCTTTTGTCGATTATTTCTCTCAGATGTTGGGCAATCTGCCAGATTTCATGGTAGGTATCGTACAGTGCTATGGGCGCGATTCTCATCACATTTGGAGGTCTGAAGTCAGAAATTATACCTCTTGCTCTCAAACCTTCAGATATCCGCATGCCTTCTTCATGTTCAATTGCAACATGTCCGCCTCGTTGTTCTGCTTCTCTGGGGGTTCCAATTCTGAAATTGTATGGCGGCTCTGACAGGGTTTCGTCAACTAGATACATCAAATACGAGGTCATTTTCAGGGATTTCGCTCTAATTGCTTCCATTCCTGCTTCAAGAATAATCGTGAGAGAACCTTCAATTGGCGCCAAACTCAAAATTGCGGGTGATGAGATTTGCCATCCTCCAGCACTTCGGGCATGTTCAAAATCAAGAGACATATCGAATTGTCTGTCTTTGATGTAGCCAAACCAGCCGGCAAGGGCAGGTTCACGGTCAAAGTGTTTTTTGTTTACGTATAGGAAAGCTGTTCCGCCGGGTCCTCCATTCAAGTATTTGTAACTGCACCAGAGGGCAAAATCTACGTTCCATTCGTCGAAGTGATGTTGTACTGCGCCTACGGAGTGGGAGCAGTCGAAACCTATCAGTGTGTCCTTTTTGTGTGCTTCCTTCGTAAGATGTTGCATATCGAGAAGTTGTCCGCTTCTGTACAAAACTGATGGAAGGAAGACCAGCGCTACATCTTTATCCATCATCTTAACAATTCTATCTTCATCTAAGAATCGGCCGTCTTTGCTTGGAGTGAGGATAAGATTTTTTTCTGGATCTAATTCTCTCAGTTTTATTATGCTGTTCAAGGCGTATATGTCGGTTGGAAAGTTGAGTTCGTCGGCAAGGATTCTTGTCCTTTTTGCCTTGGGGTGGTAGAAAGTGTTCACGAGTGAGTAAATGTTTATTGTGGTTGTTCCGGTGGCAATTATCTCTTCTGGTTCTGCGCCCACTATTTTTGCACATTTAGCGCCTAGTTCTTCAGCCAAATAGAACCATGGGTGTTTTGCCTCAAGCCATCCTTTTATGCCGAGGGTTTTCCACTCGTTCAACACTCTGAGAACCGAGTTTTCGGAATCTGTGGAAAGAAGGCCGAGAGAATTTCCATCCACGTAGATAGTTCCTTCTGGAATGTGAAATCGGTTCCGAAACTTTGCGAGGGGGTCATCTGAATCGAGCTTTTTCGCAAAATCTTCACTTGCTTCAAATTCGTGGTTCGCCATTAAGCATGCCTCTTGTTCTGCATATTCTCAACATAGGTGCATGTTTCGATATTTCACTTTCGTTTCAGACATGCAAAGATCGCGTTTCCAAGGAGAGTCTTCTCCAGCAGATCACCAACTGCATTTATTGCTTCGCAAACGCCTTTTTCTGCGTCTTTTTTCAATAATTAAAGTGTAAAACGTCTCTTTTACAGTTAAAAGCCGTTTTCGTATGGGGTTATTGAGGGGCGTCATGAAGATACGTGATTAGCAAATTTTAAATACAAATTGAGGACAATTATACTGTCGGGGTTAATATCGTGCCCAAGACAGCAAAAGGAAAGAAGAAAAAGGGCGGAAAGAAGAAATAAAGGGCTCCGAAGCCTTACTCAACTCCCATTTTTCTATTTTTTCCCATAAGAAACCATGATTATTCAGGTTGCTTGCGGTATTATTTATGACGCCAAACAGAATGTTGCTAAAGGAGAAGCAAAATACAGATTGAACTTTGGTGAGTAACCGCAACATGGTGGTTGTTGCCTCTTATGCTTCATGTATAATGCGCCTTGCATGAGTCACTGTCCGGGAAAGAGATGTGGCATCGAAATACTGTTTATTTCAATTCTTGGGAAAAAAAGGATAAAAAAATCTTTTTATATAGTAGTGATACTGTTTTTGTAGTTAGAATGGAGTGAGTTATTATGGCTGTCAAAGCAACATCTGATTATTTTGATCTGCTAAATCAGGCGGTTTCGAGAGAAATTCAGGTTTCAGTTCAATATATGCTGCAGCACGCAAAGATGGAAAAGTTGATTCGCAAAGTCATTCCCGAAAATATTCTCCTGGACAAAACGACGTATGAGGCAGTCGGAAAATTTTTGAAGGAATTTGCCATCGTAGAAATGAAGCACGCTGCGGACATCATGGAACGGATTTATTACATCGGCGGATCGGCGACCACAAAGGCGAACACAGTAAATGTTGGCAACACCTTAAGCGAGTTTGCCAAGAACGGCGTTAAAGCCGAGGAAGAAGCGCTTGCGCTGTACCGCAAGATAATTAAAGCTGCAAGAGAAATCGGTGACAGTCCAACACGGCGGATGTTCCAGAAAATCTACGGGGAAGAAGAGCAGCACCTGTTCAAGTTCCAAGAATACGTGAACTATAAAGATGAGCCTGAAGGCGCTGGAACTGTGCCTTTGTCTGAGTGGCGCAGGATATTCACCGACGATTATTTCGCGTTGCTGAACAAGGCTGTGGCGGCTGAAATTTCCGCCATAATCCAGTACACGAACCAGCATGAAAAGGCTGCTTTCCTTGCGTTGCGGATGAAGGATACGGCACTTGAGGTGGTCGCTGAGAGCAACAAGGCCAAGGTTGTCAGCGACCTTTTAAAGCCTATTTTCTTGGTAGAGATGGAGCATCTTGAGAAGATTACTGAGAGAATTTACCTGCTTGAAGGCGAAGCCGTAACTGAGCCAGAACCACTTCCGCAGGTCGGTGAGTCTGCTGATGACTTCTTGAAGCTGGACCATGAAGCTGAAAACTATGCGCTGGTGTTGTACCGAAAGATCATCGAGGAGGCAATGAAGCGTGGCGACAGCAAGACGCGTCGCATGTTCGAAGACATAGTAAACCAAGAAGAAGATCACTACTGGACATTCGACGATTTCGTAAGATGATGCTTTTTCCTCTTTTTCTTTTAAATCAACATCCTTTTTCGCGTTCTGCAGCGCAGTGCAGGTTACAGTGTGAGGGACCTATGAAAATCAGACTTCTATTCTTCTATCAGTTTTCTTAACTCGCAGAGCTAGTGCGTGGAAAAAACTATACCCCTCTATTTATAGGGAGAACCAGTGGTTGAAGGCCCGCGGAGCTAGTGTTTGGAGAAGACTAGGGCTCCCTTGCATAAGGACTGGAATATGTGTTGAACCATGGCGTAGAACTTAGTGCTTGAGGTTTAGACGCTTAGTCCTTACGTTAACTCTATTGCTTCTTTCTGGATGGAAATATTCGTTTGCCGTGATCTTTGATCAGAGTAGTTGAACCATAGCCCAAAGACATGAGAAGATTCCCTTGGTTTTTCTTTGCCTGCTTTTTTCCGAAAGCTTAATTCGGAAGTGTCCAAGTAGAATATAACAAGGGCGATTTAAATGACAGAGGAAGAAAATGAGCCTCGTTGCGACAGATGCGGCAACTTCATTGACGATTGCCAATGTGTATGCCCGTATTGCGGCGAGACTGCTGGCTGCGACTGCTGCACAGGCTACGGCAGAGCGACAGGCGGATAGCACCTCATTCTTCGCCCACTCTTATTCGGTTGTGAAAAGAAATGGTAAGAGACGGTATAAACTGGATGGCAGGCGGCCCGCAAGGAAGCGGTGTTGATTCTGCGGCGAACATTTTCGGACGAGCCTGCGGCTATGGCGGACTTTACGTTTTTGGAAGAAGAGAATACCACTCTAACATCAAGGGATTACACAGCTACTTTCATCTGCGCATCTCAAAGCATGAGGTTTCAGCTAACATTGACGATGTAGATCTGTTGGCGGCATTCGATGCTGAGACTGTGGTTCGCCATATCAGTGAAGTAGTTCCTGAAGGCGGAATAATAGTCGACAAGGACCAGATGGACACAAAAGTCTTCAACATAGCTACCTTACCTCCGGAGTTCAAAGATGAACTTCGTAAATTTATGGATCAAAAAGGCTTGGGAGATAGCTTAACTGATTTTCTCAATGATGCACGAAAGGCTGGCGTTCACGTTTTTCAAGTTCCTTACATGGAGTTGTTGAAACAGGTTGGAGCAAAGTTGGGAATAGAGAAGATGAGCAAGATCACGAGGATGATAAACGTATTGACGATAGGCGTCTCCTTCGCGCTTCTGGATTACGATGAAAATCTGGTTGAAAAGGCCATCAAGACGACTTTCTCAGATAAACCCACAATTGCAGATATGAATATTGTAGCTGTGAGAGAAGCATACAATTACGCAAAACAGACCTTCAAGGATGCTTTTCCGCACAAACTTGAAAAAATCGGCACCAGTGAACAGAGACTCTTCGTTTCAGGAAACCAAGCGGCTGCCATGGGCAAAGTTCTAGGCGGATGCCGAGTTCAAACATATTACCCCATAACTCCCGCAGCGGACGAAAGCGAGTACCTAGAAGCACATGAAATTCTCAAGACCAAAGCTGGAGACGGAGCAATAGTTGTTATCCAAACTGAAGACGAAATTGCGGCTATAAACTCGGTTTCAGGAGCCGCACTGGCAGGTGCAAGAGCGGCAACTTCAACGTCGGGACCCGGTTTTTCACTCATGGTTGAAGGGCTAAGCTGGGCCGGCAACTGTGAAGTCCCTGCAGTAATCACTTACTATCAGAGGGGAGCCCCAGCCACTGGGCTGCCCACACGGCATGCACAAGGCGATTTGCAGTTTGTTATTCACGCTGGCCACGGAGAATTTGCACGCATAGTGTTAGCATCAGGCGATATCAAAGAATGCTTCTACGACGCTGCAAACGCATTCAATTACGCCGAGAGGTACCAAGTGCCAGTCATACATCTGCTTGATAAAGCAATGGCTAACAGTTCCCAAACGTACCCAGTTTTTGACGCTGGCAATTTTAAAATTCAGCGTGGCGATATTCTCGACGAAACAAAGCTTCAAGATCAAGAGTACAAGCGATTCCGTTTCACCGAAACTGGAATTTCTCCGAGAGTTTTTCTAGGCACAAAGAATGGCGTTCACTGGTATACTGGAGACGAGCACAATGAGGTCGGGCACATCAGCGAAGAACCTTTCAACAGGATGAAGATGGTTGAAAAAAGAATCAAAAAACTCGAACTCATCGACAAAGAAGTACCCATAGAAGAGAAAGTCAACTTCTTCGGAGATAAAAACTCGAAAAACATCGTTGTAAGTTGGGGTTCACCAAAAGGAGCCATTATCGAAGCTCTTAACAGGTTATCAACAGAAGGCTTCAGTCTAGGATTCATACAGATTCGCATGCTACACCCACTTCCTAAGGATTACTTGGCGAATACTCTTAAAGCAGCGCAGAAAGTGATCGACGTTGAAAACAACTACTTTGGGCAGCTTGGACAAATAATAAAGGAGAAAACGGGAATTCCGATGAACTTTCACATTCTAAAGTATACAGGAAGGCCAACAACCACGACGGAGATATACGAAGCCCTCAAGCGCATTTTGCTTGATCAGGCGCCAGAAAGGCAGGTGCTAACATATGGTTCTTAAAATGTCAGATTTCAAGACAGATGTCTTTGCCGACTGGTGTCCCGGTTGCGGCGACTTCGGAATAATGACGGCGTTACAGATGGCACTCGCGGAACTAGGGCTAGAGCCCCATCAGGTTGTCATAGTTTCTGGCATAGGCTGCTCGGGCAAAGAAGCCCATAACGTCAAAGCCTACGGTGTTCACACGCTTCACGGCAGAACCTTGCCATTCGCGCTGGGTATCAAAGTTGCAAATCCCGAACTGGAAGTCTTAGCCATCGGAGGAGACGGCGACGGCCTCGGAATAGGCGCTGGACACTTTGTAAACGCTGGGAGAAGAAACCTAGACATCACGTACATAATACACAACAACGGCGTTTATGGATTGACAAAAGGGCAAGCTTCACCAACTCTGCGACTTGGTCTGCAAACAAAATCTCTTCCAAAACCCAACATCAACGAAGCAGTAAACCCAATTGGATTGGCCCTAATGGCTGGTTACACCTTCGTCGCAAGATCATACGCTTACGACGTCAGGCACCTGAAAGAAACGATAAAACAAGCCGTGCGACACAAAGGCACGGCCTTCATAGACTGTTTACAACCGTGCCCCACGTATAACAACATAAACACGAAAGACTGGTACTCAGGCGAAGACAGAAAAGACCCGCAGACCGGAAAACCGCGTTCCAGACTCTACAAGTTGGAAGAAACTGGCTACGATCCCGTCGTGCATGATTTGAATGAAGACTTCCAGAAAAAAGTGGCGGCAATGGACAAAGCCCGCGAATGGGGCGACAGAATTCCCATAGGTGTCTTCTACAAAAACGAGTTTGAACCAAGTTTTGAAGAGCGCGTTACCCAGAGAATACCTTTCTACCGAAGTAACCCGCCCGCAAAGCAGAAGATCAGCGACGAGAATGATGTTTCGACGGCAGATTTGGAAGAATTTTTCGCTGAGCTGAAAACGAGTTGACCACAAGCAAAACCATCAAAATACTCTCCCCTATTTTTTGTCTTTCAACTATAGAATATTGGGTCTAGCCTATAGGGCAGTCCATCCTCCGTCAACGAAAATTGTTTGCCCAGTCACATAGTCCGACGCTGGGCAAACCAGGTAAATCAACGCTGATTTCAGATCTTGCGGTTCTCCTGTTCTTCCCAATGGTGTTCTGGACAATATATGCTTCAACGCGTTTTCGTCTTTGAAGATTGGTCCAGTCATTTCGCTTGGGAAAAATCCAGGTGCAATGGCGTTTACATTTATTTTGTAGGGTGCCCATTCTATGGCAAACGCTCTCGTTAGGTTCACCACTGCTGCTTTTGTTGCGTAGTAGGGCGCGGCTGGGAAGATGTCGCCTACAGCTCCATAGATGGACGCGAGATTCACTATTTTTCCGTACTTCTTCTTGATCATTTCACGGGCGGCAGTCCTCGCGCACATGAAGACGCCTGTCAAATTCACATCTATCACCTTTTTCCATTCTTCTATTGGCATATTAACTGAGGGGCTTAAGCTCGCTATTCCAGCGTTGTTGACCAGAATTTCTAGCGATCCAAAATTGTCTATGGCGGTTTTCACCATGCTGATCACTTGATCTTCTTGGGTTACGTCTGTCTTGACGGGAACAACCTTAACGTAATATCTTCCAGAGAGGTTTTCAGCCACTTCCGCAAGTTTTTCGTATCTCCTCGCGGCAATAACAAGGTTCGCTCCCATTTCAGCCAATGTTGCAGCAAACGTCACGCCCAGACCGCTGGAAGCGCCTGTCACGATAGCCGTTTGGCCCTTAATATCAAAACATTTCTCTATAACGTTCTTTTCCAAACAGAACAACCTTCCACATTTTTCATGGATAAACCCAAATTAAAACCTTACCGAATGCTTAAAATACAGTAGAATTCCAAATATTTCTAAGCCTAGCAGAACGCCTTCAATCCAGTAGCCGAAATCTAAGATTGCCCGTGATATCTGCGCAGAGTGATTCTGAAATTATGAATGATAAATCCGGGAAAGCGAGTGCAAGAAGAGAGACGAACTACAATTGCGACTTCGCGCATTCATTGCGAAGAATTGAGTCTAAGGGACCATTCAGAGCAAACAAAATTCCGAGAAACAACTGAACCTACAGGTGTAATAAAAATGGAACAAGAAAAATCAGCAAAAATCTATGTTATCCAGAAGCATGCTGCGACTCACCTACACTACGATCTGCGCTTGGAGATGGACGGAGTGTTGAAAAGCTGGGCCATCCCCAAGGAGCCGCCTTTATCGATTAATGTCAAAAGGCTTGCTGTGCACGTTGAAGATCACCCGATCGAATACGCAAATTTTGAAGGCACTATTCCAGAAGGCGAATATGGAGCTGGCACCGTGGAAATTTGGGATAAAGGCACCTACGATATGATAGATCGTAAAGAAAACAAGCTTATCGTGAAAATTAACGGGGATAAGCTAAACGGCGTCTATGTACTAGTAAGATTTAAAGATTATAAAAACTGGCTCTTTTTCAGAAAGAGATGATACGCGAGATTTGGGGCCGTCCCTCTTCCTAAACAACGTCGGCTTCCGCGAATCTTCGGCTTACCCTTCTTATTCTTATTTTGATATGATCTCCTGGTTTTGCGTTTGGAATGAAGATGACAAAGCCTTGTATCCGAGCAATGCCGTCTCCTCTGCGGCTCGTTTCTTGAACGTCAACTTCATATTCTTTTCCAATCTCGACTGGTTTTGGTGGGGACCGTCCCCTTTGTCCTCCGAAGCCCCTTCCTCTTTCCATTTTCTTCACCTCTTTGCACAGGTACGAATTTAGGTTCTGTTCAGATGATTACTCGACGGTCAGTTTTCCGTATCTTCCAATGTTCAGCTGAATCTCTCCCCTGAAGCTTGTTACATAACCATTCTCCACTTTGACCGTGTCGTCGATGTTAACTTGGCCAATTTGCTCATTCCATAACGTCAATTTTATGCTTCCTGTTTCATCTGTGACCGTCGCCGTTGCCACCTTGTACGTTTCATCTTTAAATCTTGAGATAACTTCTCGGGGATCACTCTTGTCTACGACTTTTGCTTCTATACTGACACGTTTCATTCCGTTTCGTAGATCTTTAATTTTCAATTTTTACTCTCCTCTTGTAACGATTTTTCCGCGAGTGCAAACTTTTCCCTTACCGATAGAATCTTTACTTTAATGCGTTCGCCAATCTTGGCGTTACGAACAAAAATCATAAACCCCTGGATTCTAGCTACTCCATCTCCTCTGCTTCCAACATCATCAATGACAACTTCCAATTCTTGGTTTTCTTTTACCGGTGCAAAGCTGAAGAGGGGCCTGTTCGAACGGAATCTTTTTTGACTTCCATAACGCCTAGGTCTTCTCTGCACATTTCTTGTTTTGTCAGATAGCCTTCTGGGCATGTTCAGCTTTCGTCCTTATCGCGGAGCAGCCTTTCACCACAAGACCATGTGTTTGCTATATTTCGCACTTGGTTTTCGGTCAAGGCTTTTCATCTGCACAGATGCCCTTCAACAATATAAATCTTGCTAAGCACACATCTGAAGCGCAAAGCCTCCTGGGGGGTCAAATTTTGTCAGTTTTCCCGCTGGATATTTGTGAGCGATTTGCTAGAGTAGTCAGCATCCTTATGTATGTCTTGGATAACTGTAAAAATCCCAGAAAAAAGGTCAAGATGATTGGGGGTCAACACCAGAAGAAAAAGTAACCATTTGAGTGAACCTGTATGAGGGGCAGATTGCTCGTAGAGCTTCAAAATGTTTCGAAAGAATATTCAGCAGTTGGAAAATGCAATATTTCAAGCACTTAGAAATGTTCAGCATGAACGTCTATGAAGGAGAGTTCGTGGCGATAATGGGGCCTTAGGGACATGGTAAAACGACTCTGCTAAACGTCATTGGCCTGCTCGATAGGTCTACTTGCGGACGCGTCATTATTGATGGAGTAGACTCAGCCCAACTTGATGACGCTGCCCTTTCAAAATTCAGAAACGAAAAACTCGGCTTTGTTTTCCAACAATATGACCTCATAAATCGAATGAGCGTCCTTGAGAACATTGAGATTCTTCGGGCTCGTTCGCAATTTGCGGACTTAACTTTGCGATTACGGCGAAACCGGCCGTTTCCTCGGATCTCCTATTAAGATCAATGGGCGTGGCATCTAAGTCGGCACAGTCGGAGGTTTGATTCCTGCATATAGGGCGTCCAAAGTGCTGCCTATAGTCGCCCTCAGATACGAGTAAAAACTTTCGATACTGCTAACCGTTTTCTATTCGCTTGTCTTTGCTCTTGCTATTACTGACGTGAATTAGGGTTTCGTTATCCAAGTATGAAGCCTAGGATAATGATTGTGAGCAGAAACGCCGCGGCTGAAGCGAGAAGGCTTTTAGGCCATCCAAATCCTGTCTGGACGCGGGTGGCAAATCCGCAGAGTCCAATAGTCCAAATGTATATCGCGCCTTGAAGGTACCCGCTGATCGCAGAGGCCAAAGCTGTCGACTCCAAGATGCTTGTTTGATACGCGACTTCAGTTTCTCCCGGAACACCCCCGATCACTTCAAGCGGATAATAAAGTGGAGGCAAAGTCGAGTACACTGCGATATTTATCGCGGCTTGTACAGCCATGGTCACGAGGAGAAATCCAACGGATACCATCATAACTCTCCAAGTCACGTTGCCCTTAAACCCTTTCACTATCACGTATAGCAGTCCCGTCAGTAAGAGCCATTGGAAAATGAACTGTGTGAAGGCAGTTAACACAAAACTGGTAATGTAGGCTGATCCACCCGTTTCAATAACTGTTTTGAAAATGCCTCTGAAAAAAATTCCGTCAGCCAGCAAAGTTATATTCGAATTGCTTGGCCACTGGAAGTCTAATTTTAAGCCGGTGATGTTCTCCCAACTTGCGGCAGCGCTGCTGCTCGCCCAGTTTCCAGATCCAACGGGAATAGTTAGGTTGTTCCAAACGTCTACTGTGGAGTTGGAGAATTCTTCGGTGAGGTTATAGTAAAAGTAGTTTGAGGGGCTTAACGAATACAAGTAAATGGTTGCGTTTTCAGGCTCAAGTTGCGGGCTGATCAGTTGTATTCTCAGCGACAAGTTCTTGAATCCGTCTGGACCGTAGCAGCTTAAAGATTCAAAGTCATTCAGTTCTATCCACATTTGTGTGCCGTTGGCCAGCGTGAATTCGATACTAGAGTTTCCATAATATGTTCCATTTATGAAATCATCGTGATTGTTGCTGATAATCACCCCTGAATTCGCTGTCCAGAGTGTAGCGTTTTCTGTCCACAAGTCTGATTGTTCCACCGTAGGAAAAGTCTGTTCCACGTATGACTTGGACACGATCGTATAGAAGAACCCCGTTTGGGCAGCTACAAAAAGAATCAATACTACGAAAGGCCCGATAAACCTTGGGTTTTCGACGATCGTTTTGAAGGCTTTATGGGGTGCGTATATGACTTTCAGGATATCATCCGCGAACAATCGCTTATACCCCATCTATGAGTTTTTGTGCGGAGTTTATGAGTGATTGTTTCTGGCTTATTAATGATTTGCTACATTCCCAGTTTCAGCTGTCTATAAAGCGTGTAGTCCACATACTCTACGTAGGGATTTTCAGTCTGATGCTTGATCGTCAGTTTTTGACGTTGCCTTTTGTCAAGTATTTGGTTCGTTGTAACAAGCAAATATGCGTCGCTTCCGGCGCCTGAGCCGTAACTCGTAATTAGGATACGCTCTTCAGGCTTGGCGATATCTAGAACAGCTGACAAGCCCACCGGTGAACAACCTGAATATGTGTTGCCAAATTTGTTCACCTTAAGCGAAGGCAGATATTGTTCTTCCTTGAATCCAAGCTCCTTTGCAATCTTGACTGGAAACTGAACATTGGGCTGATGCGTGACAAAATAGTCGATGTCACATATCTGCATGTTAAGTCGCTCCATCAGTTTTTTAGCTGCCTTTCTAACGTGTTTAAAGTAGGCTGGGTCTCCAGTGAATCTTCCGCCATGCATGGGGAATGGTTCGCCATCTCTTCGCCAGAAGTCAGGCGTATCGGAAGTGCACGAATACCATCCCTCGATCTCAGCTATCACATCAGATTTTCCGAAGATGAAAGCAGACCCGCCATATCCGACAAACAGATCTAGCTCTCCTCCTGGGCAGCCTCGCGGAGCGGCTTGAGAGTTGTCTGCCCCTATCACCATGGCATACTTTATACCAGATTTTGGATAGTTGACCAGCGAGGCGGCGTCCTTAAACATGCTTGACGCGGCTTTACACGCGAACTCCGTGTCTATGGCGTCAACTCCTTGCACGTCCTCGTCTTCTTCTCCAAGTTTCAGAACTTGAGCGACCTTTGACGCGATGGGTTTAACAGCGTAGGGGTTAGATTCCGAGCCGACATAGATTTTGCCAACGAGGGAACTGTCGACTCCAGAGTGGATTAACGCAAGTTTTCCGGCTTCCACAGCCGCTGTTATCGCATCCTCGTCGAGAAACGGGACTGAACGCTCCAAGTTGCCTTCTTTTATTCTGAACCTTGAAGTGTAGACTCCGTAGCCAACTATTCCTGGTGCATCATACTCTTTGCTTGAGTCAGCAATAGTATATTCTTGGTGTGGGTAGTATTCATCTGCGAAAGTGAATGCCAAAGAGATTGTTGGAATAACGTCGCTTTTGTTCACTGAATAGCGCCTTCGGAATCTTGGGACAACCTCCCTTCCTTCAAGGGCTGAAAAGTCAATAACTTCATCGCATTTCACCATTCGGTCGGTGAGTCTGCCTGGAACACGTATTCTGCCGTTGTGGAACGAAATTATGCCGTAGAAGTAGTTGCCTAATTTTGTGAACTTGTTTGTGGGTTCGTTGACGAGTGTGCATATTTCGAGCCTGCCTTTATCGTAAAATAAGTCTACATCCTGCATTTTCCCGAAGCTCTTTCTTCCACAGTTTCCACAGTAGTCTCTCAACTCGAAATATTCTTTACCGCAGATTTGGCAGCGGCTTCCTTTCAGCCTGTCGCCAAGGTAAGACACTCTTCTTTCTATTGGTTCGCTGCTCATTTTCTATTCTCTCTCCAATATACTAACATAACTTTTGGTTCCGAAACCTTCAAGTTCAAGGGTGCATCCATATTTTAGTTCCTCGTCGCTTGTTACTTGTCTCTCGCCTGCTTCGCCTCTTAACTGTTTGAAGATCTCGAAAATTTGGGCTCCTCCCGTGGCGCCTAAAGGATTTCCGTCTGCTTTTAACCCACCATTGAGGTTTACAAAAAGCTTCTTTCCAGCCAGATCATAATAACCCTTGTAGTCTTGGCAGCTACCGTATATTGTCTTCCACGCGTTTCCCTCGTTGCAGTATCCTAAGTCTTCAAGCGATACCATTTCCATTACTGTAGATTGGTCGTAAAGCTCAATTAGCTGTATGTTCAGTGGGCTCATTCCGGTCATTTTCAGAGCATTCTTCATTGCGATCTTGCTGGCAATGAAATGTGTCAAATCTTCCCTCGCTGGAAAATCCAGATAATCCGTTGCCGAGGAACAGCCTAAAACATAAACAGGCTTATCTGTGAGTTTTTTGGCCAGCTCTTCGCTGGTGAGAACTAGAGCTGATGCTCCGTCAGAAATTGGGGCAAAATCGTAAAGCCCCAAAGGTTTTCGAGCCTCTTTTCTAGCATTCAAAACGTGCTCTACCGTTATTTTTCTTTGATATTGCGCATATTCATTTTTTGTTGCGTTGGAATGGCTTTTGACGGCAACTTGAGCTAAAGCCACGTTCAGTTTTTCAAGGTTCTCGCCTGTTATCCCATACTTTCTGATGTATGCTCGAAGCATAAGCTCATGATTTGCTTCCGGAGTGCATCCCGCATAATAACTCCATGGATCTTCCAGAAGCATCAAATCGTCGCGGATTTTGTCCCAGCGGTCCGTCATTTTTTCTAGCCCTCCAACCAACATTACGTTGTACCTCCCGGCTTGGATGGCGTGGCAAGCGGTCAGCAATGCTGCGCTGAAAGATCGTGTAACCTCCATTGGAACATGGAGCTCTGTGAGTTCTGACAGGAAACCTTCTTCTAGTCCCAGCTTGTTTGTGATTGGCAGAAAATAGTCTGAAAGGTAACAGGCTTCCAGATCCTTGCGTTCTATGTCAGCTTCGTTTGAAGCTTTGAGCCAGGCTTCTTCAATCAATTTTTCTGGTTCTTTCCCGTAATGTTCCCCAAACTTGGTTCTTCCAACAGCAACTATTGCTGGACGATTTTGCATTACGTTTTACCTTCTTGTTGACTAGAAAATATCCCCGTCAAAATTACTTTTAAGTGTTTGCCAATTTTGGCCTTTGCGAAATTTCTTAATGTGATGTAAGCATTAATAATTTTCGCTATCCCCGTTACAGAAGCTTTTTCCTTGAGTTGCAGTTCACAAGATTTTTATCAAGGTTCGTTTGAATAACGGCTAAATCAAGTGGTTTGAATGTCACTGTTTTGTCCGTTCCGGCTACTAGCGCCAATTTTCGCCATACTCGAAGCTCTGTTGAAATTAATGTTTCCTTCGTTTGTTCGATTCCTCTAGGTGTGTGAAAACCTTTGGATGCGAGAAAAAACACGGTGCTCCTCGGTTTAGCCTTCATAGCTTTTCTGTTGCTCTCATACGTTGAAAATATTTTCTTTTTTGGCATGTTAGGCGACATCCTTCTCAACCAGTTTTTTGGCAATTGCCATGCTTTTCATACATAACATCCTGGTAATCTCGCTGATTTTGCTGGGCATGACCTTCTACGTCAGCTTGGTTGTTTCAAATTTCTTCAAAGGCGAAAAACATCCTGACATCGTGCTTAAGCGTCCGCGCGGCTTTGCGCTAGTATTCACTTTCATGATTGTTTTCCTCAGCATCTTACGCGGAGGTACCCTCATCTATGGCGGAGTAACCGTTGAAGTCTTGCCTCTGATCTTGCTGATGAGTGCTCCGATAGGAATTATTGAAGGCTACGGTATCTACTTGACAATTAAGAAAACATTAAGCCGGACAATGTCCGTGAAAGATTTAGCCTACATCTACGCCATATTCTTCGTCGCATCCATCATGGAAGTCGGCTTCATAAACCTTCTAATGGGGATTGCCAGAGGTTAGAACCTTGAAATCGCTTTGTTTCACAATTCTGTGGTCAATAGTTAAGTCGAAAAGTGAGACTAGCTCAGTTTGAGTATCTTGCTCCAGTTCTAAGCGGAGTTATAGATTCCGCTTCTTTCAGCTTTATCGCCAACTCTTTCATCAAACTCTTCAACTCAGGACTCAACTTTACAGGGTAGCTTGCCGCATCTTCCAATTTCTTATATCTGTTGGGCAGCTTTGAAAGGCTGTCTAAAGCTCTTTTTCTTATCTCTTCAAGGGATGGAAGGTCTTGCACTATTTTCCCTTTTTCCATCACTCTGATCAGCAAGGGTTCTCCGTCTACTTTTTCGGTTTCTAGGGCGATTATATCTTTTGCGAAATTGCCTCTTTGATCTTTAAGCCTGTGGACTTGTTTTCTCCCTGGGAGTGTGACTTTGCCCTTACTTAACTTCATGATTGGAGAGAACTCGCCTTGTCCGTTCATTTTTTCGCTCATCTTGTAGATAACATCAACGTAAGGCCTGTCCGCCGAGGTTCCCATTTTGGTTCCTACGCCAAAGGAGTCAATTCTGGCGTTCTTTCTTAGCAATTCCTCTATCCTGTATTCGTCTAGGTCTCCGCTTGCGAAGATCTTGACATACTTCAAGCCTTTCTTATCCAGTAACGCTCTGACCTTTTTGCTTAATTCGGCTAAATCTCCACTGTCCAGCCGCACTGCACCTAGTTTGAACCCTTGTTCTTCGAGTTCTTTGGCGACTGTGGCGGCGTTCTCAGCGCCCTTGATATCATCGTAAGTGTCGATCAAAAGTGTCGATCTGTCAGGAAAAGTTTTGGCGAAGGCCTTGAAAGAGTCAATTTCCCTTTCGAATAGCATCACGAAGGAATGGGCCATGGTTCCGAACATTGGGATGCCATATTCCATTCCTGCGAGAACGTTGGAGGTGCCGCTGCAGCCTGCTATGTAACTGCATCTGGCTACTTTCATTCCTGCGTCGGTTCCGTGTTCTCTTCTTAAGCCGAACTCAATAATGGGTCTACCTTTCGCTACGTTTACGACTCTTGAAGCCTTAGTTGCGATGCTTGTCTGCAAGTTGACGGTGTTTAGAATGAAGGTTTCTATCAATTGGGCCTCTATTATGGGCGCAGTCACTCGAATTAAGGGCTCGTTTGGAAAGGCTACTGTGCCTTCCGGAATAGCCCATACTTCTCCTGTGAATCTGAAGTTTCTCAAGTAATCGAGAAATTGATCATTGAATCCTTGCTCTTCCAAAAAATCGATCTGTTTTTCGTTAAACCTTATTTTTTCGAGGAAAAGCAGCACTTGCTCTAGACCCGCAAACAGGAAATAAGAGCGATTCGGAGGCAATCGTCTTATGAACAAGTCAAAAGTTGCGGGTTCAAATTTTTTGTTGTCAAAGTAGCTTGCGCACATTGTTAACTCGTACAAGTCTGTGAACAGGCTCATATTTTCTTCATTCACGAAACCCAGAGAAGAGTTCATGCGCTATATTTAATGGAGAGAAAATTTATTCCTTTCTAGAGTTGGCATCAGCATATCTTTGCGGGTGGTCGCGTCACGTTTTTTATTGAACAAAAAGTGTTCCAAACAATAGATTTAAAAGTTTAACCCAGACATAGAAAATTTGGACGTTTGATGCCGCTACTGTACACACTCAAACACGTTTTTCGCTCATGGAAACTATTCTTAGCCCTTTTGATAGGCATAGCGCTTGCATCCGCCTTTTTTGCTGGCACAGACGTAAAGGCAAATGTGACCGCAAAACAAGCTCTTGAGCAGCAGCTTAGTAATATTTACGTGGACATGGAGTTTAACCCTTACCAACTCAACTCAACACGCTTAACCGAACTGCGCGAGGCAATCCTAGACGTTGAAGGAGTCAACGATTCTGAGATAATCTGTCGATCTTGGGCGCCCATAAATTTTTCCGATGAAAATTATCCAATCGAACCCTTTATACAAGTTGTCGGCATAGCTGATTATTCCCACGTTTACCAGGGCTGGTTGAATAAACCCGCCGAAGGTTTGAGCGAAAACGAAACCTACATTCCAGAGAATTCGGCCTTAGCAAGTAAGATGAAAATTGGGGACGTCATTCAACTCAACTTTTCAATTTATGATCCTGAAATTGGAAACGCCACCGTTGTGCCCTTAAATTTGACAGTCAAGGGATTTGCCCAACTCGATGACAAGGCTTGTTCAATAGTATCAGGTTACTCCCAGTGGATCTCGCCAGTCTCCGCCGTAACTTATCCACTGCCGCTGACACCATACCCATATGATTTTCTGCTTGTAAGCTGGGAAAAAACCCTTCGAAAGATTTGGGA
>Ga0172365_10000350_pt1 | contig 30209 bp, 30 predicted proteins | sample LakKivSesite48cm_FD_114535 | JGI IMG/M metagenome (GOLD analysis project Ga0172365, IMG submission 114535) | Sediment microbial communities from Lake Kivu, Rwanda - Sediment site 48cm | ecosystem: Environmental > Aquatic > Freshwater > Lake > Sediment | place: Rwanda: Western Province, Lake...
GTCTCAGCGTCATCATTCAGATTCTGCATGACCTCCTGAGCAAGTTTGAGAAATTCCTCCTTATCCTGAAAGGATGCGCATGTCTTCAGGGCATCCTGCGCCGCCGCCACATCACGGGGATTTAAATGGTATTGCGCAATTTTCTCGCTGTATGCCTTCCCCTTTTTCTCCTCCCATTCTTTCATGGTCAGGAATGAATGCTTGCGGCAGGCGGAGCACTGGTCCAGAATCCTCCGTTTACCGAGCGGTATAATAGGCACCATAAAAAAGACAAAATAAAGCGTTGTGTCGTAAGAGATAAGAGTCGCATCCTTCCGGCAAAACCGGCATGTCCCGTGATATTGATAAATATTCTTCTTCCCGTAATACCATGTCCCTATCCCGTTAATCACGTGAGGCATAGATGTCCCTCCATTTCATAAGTCTTCAACCGAAGACTCCTTGCCAAAAATCCGCCGAAGCCCGCTCCCATCTGCATTGAGCAGGAATAATCCATAAGCCTCCTTAACAATAATCCGTTCCTCATCAAGCCAGAAGGCAGAGATTGTGCCTTCGGATGTATAAATAGTTCTGGGATTGCCATCTTCAAATACCTCAAGTCTGGATGTAATACTGCGAGTTCCTTTTAAAGGTCCCCAATATTCACTCCAGGTCCTATAGCGCATGACACGATGTCTGGATGGGGAGAAGACAATTTCATATCTAACCTCCGTTTTCTCCAATATAGTTTTGGGGTTCTCCCGAGTTGAATCATCCGCCAGAAGCATTGGACGCTCCATCCCTGCTTCCACAAGGAATATCTTGTCCTGAGCATTATAGATAACTCCCCTGCCGGAAGAATCAAATCCATGAATTACAACCGGGCGCTCTGTTCTGGAATCCGCGGTCACTAAAGGCTGACGTGGCAAATCTGCCTCCCCAACAATCTCCTTTCTTTCCCCATTATCCAGATTAATAAGGATGAGAGAAAAGCGGAAATCATCGCCATCAACACGTTTTTTCAGCCACACAGCCCGGTCAAAGGCTTTGTTAAAATAAAGGACTGACTCGGAGAAAGACTTTTCGGCAGTAAAATCTGTCTTCAAGACCTTGCACTCGGGTGTAATCTTCTCCCTGACCTGGGTCTGAATCTCCTGAACAGGCATATCTTGCTCGCTCAGAATGATACGTCTGTTTAGCGGTGGAAGTGATACAAGGGTAATGGACTGATAGCGCCGTCCCTGAGCAATTCGCGTTTCAAGACATGCAACCCTGTCCAGATTCGGGGAAAACCAGATTACACTACCTGGCAGGTCAAACCGCTTCGTGGCAGATGTCTTCAGGTCAATTATACGATAGGGACTTTCATCTACGACCTTTTCTTTATCACGTGTCTCCTTCAATGGCATGAGACACAGAAGGTTATTCGTCGGGCTCAGATAGAAATCTGCATAATTTCTCGCCTCAATCTTTCTCATGACTCTACCATATTCATCTGAGACAACAAGATTTGTAATACTGCTATTATCTTTTTTTCTGTAAACATATTCAGACAAAACGAAGAAGGAATCATCACCTGACACCTGGATGGTATAGAGACTTCTACTTACAGATTCTTGCTCACCACTTCTTCTGTAATCTCCTGCCGTAAAAAGGCGGCGTAAATCAGAGCCGTCGGATTTAACAGAGACCAGTGCACTATAAATCTCCTGGAAGAGTCCCTGCGCATCAAAGGATGTTTGGAAGTATAAGCGCTTGTTCTGCCATGGGAGTGCACTCTCACCCATCCTCACAAGACCCCGCCCAAGGTGATGCGATATTCCACTCTCCACATTAAGTGTAATGAAATGGTCACGAGAACGCTCAGAGTGGATGTTCAGGAGAAGCCGTTCGGGCTCCCCTTTTATCTTAAGTGGGTGAACTGAAAAAATCCTTACCTTTTCCCACGGCTCGAGTTCTTTCCACTTTCTCAGGTTGAGATAAAGATGCCCTGTCCCAAGGGCGGTGATGAGTAGAAAGAGCGGCAGGGCAATTAAACAAAACTGGCGTTCCCTGCGCATGTGTTTCGGGACAACTGCAAAGAGGAAAAAACTTCCGGCACTGAAAAAGAGTCCGGAAAGGAAAAAGATAGGCGCTATCTCCGTGGCAGATGGTAAGATGAGAGCCTTTGCCAAGCAAGTCATAAAAAGTAAAAGCAATACAAGCGGAAATATAACGGCAGTAGATGCACCAAGAGGTCTCAGGTCAAAATATGCTGAGAAAAAGACGGCAACGGAGAACATCCAGAAAATCCCTGCCAGTCCACCCACAAATATCGCCCAGCGTGTGGGAATACAATACACAAATGGTTCTATATCCACTGGCTTGTAAAATACAACCCTTTGCCAGACAAGCGGGAGTATCATAAGGAAGAGACTCATGAGTCCATCGAGGAAATTGGAGAACCATATCGCCGAACGGCGAAGTGGGAGATATTCGAGAAATTTGTAATAATCCTTGTTCACATCTCCAATGAAACCGCCCAGGGCATTAACGGGTCCCATAATTATAAGAAATATACCAATGATTGCCCACACTACTGCCGGCAGCCCGAATGAGAGGTCTGCAAGGGAAAGCACAAAGACGATAAGGATAAAGTGAGGCATCTTTTTGGCGCGGGATTCTGCCCAGTTCTTTTTTATGAGCGCCTTAAGCATCAAGCCGCACCTCCCCTTTGACCCACCAGCTCAACGAAGATATCTTCGAGAGTCATCGGTTGGATGAGGAAATCCGTTGCACCTATTGTCTTTGCAATGGTGCGGATTTCTGCCTCATCCTTCGCCTCAAATATAGCTATCCACTCCCTTTGTCCCCTTTCCACGCGCCGTGCCCCGGGAAAGGCGAGGTCGTGAGGCGGAACCTGCTCAAAAAGAAAACTCACCTTACTGAATCGGGCGCGCAGTCCGGCGAGACTATCATCCGCCGCAATAGTCCCTTCATTCATGATGATAATACGGTCTGCCACACGCTCCACATCAGAAAGGATATGTGTTGAAAAAAAGACTGTCCGGTCGCCACTCTGAAGAAGACCGACGATTGCCTCAAGAAACTCGCGACGAATCAATGGGTCAAGACCCGAGGTCGGTTCATCAAGTATGAGAAGTTCGGGCTTATGGGAAAGTGCGATGGTTAAAGCCAGTTTCGCAAGTTCTCCCCGCGAGAGTTCCTTTACCTTCCTATCCATTGGAAGTTTAAATAACGCATTAATCCTTTCAAATTCCTGCCTGTCCCATCGGGGATAAACACTGCTTGTAAAATCCAGCACCTGTCTTACCCTCATCCACTCATAGATGTTATGTTTTTCCGGGACATAGCCGATGCGGCGGCGGATTTCGAGGGAATCCTGCTTCGGGTCGAGTCCCAGAACCTGAATTTCGCCGGAGTTGGGACGCCAGAGGTCGAGGAGCATGCGGATTGTGGTTGTTTTCCCTGCGCCATTGGGTCCCACAAGACCGCACACGCAACCAGTGGAGACTTGAAAGGTAACTCTATTCACAGCCACCTTTTTTCCAAAGCGCTTTACAATATCCTTCACCATGATTGCCGCATTATTCATCGGGGCACTCCTTGAAGATGTCATCCATTTCCTTTTCGGAAAGACCTGCGCTCCGCAGGCGTCTGCGAAGGGTCTTTACATCCTCCTTCACACATCTGGCAAGGGCATGGCGCGCAAGCGCAGTGGCATCATCACTGACTACAAATCCGCCTGAGGTGGACAAAAGGAGTCCTTCCTCTGCGAGCCGCCTGCATGCGGACTCCACGTGACGGGGATTAATAAGTAGCCCACGAGCAATATCCATTGCATCCGGGCACCGCTCCCCCGCCTCCCATGTCCCACGAGCAATCTCAAAATAGAGGATACGGATAACCTGACGCTCAATATCAATATGCTCATCAACCGGATGTAACATCTTATTTCCCCATTATCATTTTCTATACGATGGAAAATCAGAAGTTCAGGCAGGACCACTATGATATTACCACTTGAGCGTGTAAGCGGCGGTGAAAACATTGCGCCCCTGCCGGTCAATACCGGCTCTCCCCAGCTCGGGGTGTTCCTTGAAATCTCTCATCCCGCCGCGAAGGAGGACATTCAAGACATCCGTAACGGTGTTCTGGTCAGGACCCTGCACCGTGATAAATGTCCCATCAGCCCTCTCCTCATATTTCATAAGATGACATCCCGCCTCTTTGCATGCTTTCAACACACTGGAGTAACGGCTTGAGGAAATTTTTTCGCTCACACCGGTGGGCAGACTAACGGAGCGCTCGGGTTCAGGGGCAGGCTTACCGGTGGCAAGTCTCTGCCTCTCAGCACGCTGGCGTTCAATCTCCACCTGATGCTGATGTTCCGCCGCCTCGCGCGTTCGTGCATTTATTTCCTCTTGTTTTCTCAGTTGCTCCAGCTCCTGCTTTCGCTTCTCAAGCTGTTCCTTCTCCTGTGCCCTGTTTTCCATATATTGAAAACCAAGATATCCAAGGTATCCGCCAACAATCAGAAACCCTAAGATAATTATAATGTTCAACAACTTATTCATATGGATATCTCACCCGGCTTTCTTTTAAAATATCATGATTGAATAACGCATGGGCAATCTCTTTTTCAACCAGATTTTTCTGAGGTGAACAGTGAGCAGAGATGGTTCATCACCATTTCCGGAGTAATCTTGCACATGGCAAAATCTGGCGGCAGTCCAAGCATCTCCTCATCCGTAAGGTCGGCTGGCACAGCCCTGACAACGATATGCCTCTCACTCTCCCACAATGCCCCCCAGCGTCTCTCATCCGTTGGACCATAAATAGTAACGGTCGGTGTCCCAAGCGCCATTGCAAGATGCTTCGGTCCCGAATCCGTAGTTACAAGGACATCCGCCCGCGAAATCACCGCCGCAAGCAACCACAAATCTGTCCTGCCGCAGATATTGATAGCCACAGCACCGGCGCTGTGAAGTCTCTTTTCAATCCCCTCGTGGAGATAGTCATCACCGACGAAGACGGGGGTCGCGCTATACTCCCGCCTGATGCGGGAGGCAAGAAGTATCCAGTTGTCCAGTTGCCATGCCTTTTCAGGATATGCGGCACCGGCATGGAGAAGAATCAATTTCACACCGTTGATTCCCGCCTGTTTCAAAATGTCACGTGCGTTTTCCTTCGCATCTTCCGGCACAGAGAATCTGTAAGGCTGAGGCGATTGAGTCATTCCGACTTCAGCGGCAAGATGGGAGAGATTAACTATCTCATGGATGGTAAAATCCTTTCGTATGCGCCGTTTTGCCATGTCATACCAGAGTCGACGCGGGAGCCCGACATCCCTGTCAAAAGTCACAACCGGCGCCCCGGATTTGAGAAAGACAGGTTTCGGTGGGGCATGATGGTAATAGGGCATCATCACGGCGTCAAAATTTTTGCCAGCAACTGCATCGGGGTGTGTGATAATCTCATCCACCAGTCCTGATTCATTCAGGAGGATGCGCCCATTCTCATGGCAGAGTAAGGTAATTTTTGAATCTTCAAGGGAGCGCCGCAAGGCTTGAAGAACAGGGGCGATAAGGACCATATCTCCGAGGTATCCACAGGCGGCAACAAGAAGACTCTCGGGTCGGGATGGGATTTTGCACCGTGCAGACTCGGGCTTTCTGATGAAAACATAAGCCTTTCGCACGGGACGTTTCAGTAACTGCAACGCATATCTTACAACTGAGAACGCTGTCTGATACCCGATATGAACCAATCGCACCGGTGGAAAACCCTCCGCTATATATCCAAGGAGAAATCCCATCTGGCGGATGCGCCAGAGAAAATGTGCCCTGAAGGCGTATCTGATTTTTTCCCCATGTCGCGCAGAATTCAAAACATCGGTGAGAAATGTGATGATATCCTTCACCGCCCAGTTGACGTATTCAGATTTTTTTTCACGTCGCCAGTATGTAATGCCATCGTTCAAGGCACGACGCAAGAGATAGGCGTATCGGAGCCGTTCAGGCGGAATGTCATGATATACCACAGCGCGCGGGGAAATTGCACAACGGCATCCACTCAGACGAAGTCTGCGCCAGAGTTCCACATCCTCACGCCCGGAATATCGTCTCGTCCGCCGCTGGTCAAATCCGCCGCCAATCTCCTGAAATTTCACATTAGCAAGAATATCACGCCGGATGAGCATATTACACGTCTGGGGATAATGAGCACTTCCGCCAGCCGAACCGACAAATGCCGGTTCTGAAACACCGATGAGCCAGTTGAGTGACCCATCCCACCATTCCGGGAAGGGCAATTCCTTGAGTGGGATTACAGTGCCGCCAACTGCGTCGGCAGATGCGGTGGTCTCTAACAGATACTCAAGCCAGAATGAATCAGCGACGCAGTCATCATCGATAAAGGCGACGTATTCACCGGTTGCCTCGCGGATTCCGATGTTTCGTGCCTCGGCGTAACTTGAGGCGGTCGGGGCAACAATGTGATGGATATCGAGTGCGCACTCACGAATGACTTTTTCTGTCTGCGGGTCCACCACGCCCTCTACCAGAATCACCTCAAAGTTGGCGAAACTCTGGCGTTCAAGACTTTTCAGGCAAGCCATGAGTTTCTCCGCACGCCTTGCAGTCAGTATAACAACACTCACAAGTTTTGACGCCATCACGAAATTGTCCGTTGAGCATTACTTGTCATGTGCTTTTAATGGATTATTGCACATCAGCATCAATGGGCGTGTCAATTACAAGATAACAGGAGAGACTTTCTCACTATTTTGCTAAAGATAATATTCACTTGCATCAAGCGATTAATTAATATATAAGCTTTTCATATTGTTTTTGAACATGTGGATTTTCAATGAGCGAAGCAAGAGAGAGATTGAAGATTTGCCAGACGCTGGGTTTCAAGGACATTAACTCGGTTTATGAAATAATCCTCAAAGGAGCGCAAAAGGGACCTGAACTGCTTCTTAAAAGAGGACTGAACGCCTCAAAACTGACAGCCCTTGGATATGATACCACCGGTATGAAAAGACTCGGCTACACCGACAACGCCCTTCAAAAACTGGGATACAATATCGCCATCCATGAACCAATCCCCGCCACCGTTCCTGAAACCAAACCAGAGTCTCCGGAAAATGAACCCAACGTGCGAATGAATATCAGAAATCTTGTCTCTCAGGGCGTCTCAGCCAATGAGCTGAGAAAGCGTGGCATAACCGTCCGCCATTGCCGGAACGCCGGCGTTGATGCAAGGGAACTCTATAGACTCGGTTTCGAACTCAATGAACTGGTAGGGGAATACAATCTGGCAGAATTGAAGAAACTCGGGTTTAATCCACGTGAACTGATTAATCACTTCACCGGACAGGACCTGAGAAACGTTGGGTTCAGCGCACAGGAGATGCGATGCGCCGGTTTCAGCGTGAGGGACCTTATAAACTTCCATTTTAACGAAAATCAGATTATTGGCGCAGGCTATAGCGTTAATGAATTGATAAGAGAAGGTCTTTCAAGACAGACCAAGGACATGACAAAGCTTCAATACTGATATTATAACCGCCGATGAATCCGCCTCAGGCAGATTTATCCGCGGTTTCTCATACATATATCAATGGACTATTTTTTGCATGAGCCATGAAACCAAGACAGCGATTAAAAGATATACCATCAGATTTAGAGCAGTTCGTGTCGGTGAAATCCGCCAATCGGGTTTTCTTTTCCTCAGCCAGAAACCCCATGCCATGAGTGCAAATCCCAGTACATTGCTGAATATATAAGCAAAGGCGGTCATGACCTGAAAATCAACGTTCAGCCATTTGTGCAGTAAATAGGCGGTTGCAACGGATAATGGAATGTTCACAAAGGAATCGTTATAAAAAGACAGCGGTGACAGGATATATCCAATGGCAATCAGTATGCCCGCAAAGCCGGGAAATTTCCATCTCCCGCCGCCACCGACATAATCATTATTTAGTCTGTTGGACATTTGTTTATCCGTTTTGGTTCGATTTCATCCTGTTTTGAAAATATAAATCAAGATTAATTCAATTCTACCTGGTGAACAATGTATTATATACCAATTGTCTCTTTGAGACTGGTTAAGGAGAGAGCGGCACAATATGGTAAGAAATCTCTTGATGATGCCAAAGACGTCTATGAGTTCGTGCGGAACCTGATTGGGGACAGAGACAGGGAGGTGTATCTGACTCTTTGTCTTGATTCAAAGAATCGGATTGTTTGTGTCAACGAGACCTTTGTGGGAATGGTAAACAGCGTGAGCACTTGTCCACGAGAGATATTCAAGGTAGCCATATTGTCAAATGCCTTGAGCATCATAACCGTTCACAATCACCCCTCAGGAGACCCAAAGCCAAGCCGCGTGGACATCATCAGCACCCAGAAGGTCAAGCAAGCCGGTGATTTAATCGGTATAAGACTACTGGACCATGTTATTATCGGCGATGGAAGCTATTACTCCTTTGCCGATAATGACCAATTATAACGACCTCTTAGAGGTCGTTTTTGTTATTAGACACGTATATCATCGAAAAAACCATTTGGAAGCATTGGGGGTCAGAAGCATTGGGGGTCAGTCTCCTCTTTTTGTATAACTTAATTACTTGATAATTTTCTCTGCGTTTTCCGATATCTTAATCACTCCCTATCGTTTTGTTTTTTTATATGACGCATAAGTAATCTCATGCCCTGAAATAAAAATTTAAACCAGTAAATTATCAGGCAAGAGGGGGATATGTCAATATTAATTCATAATAAATATTAATTTCCACACTATGTGCCCAGTGCTCCCTGTAGTTATTTTAATTTTTTTGGTGGCGCATTTTAATATGTCTCAATATTTTCTTCTTGAAATCGCAAAGAATATAAGCAATAGAATCCAAAAGTTTTACAAGTGGGACTTTAAAATCCTTTCTTGCCTGCGTATTTTGGCTTGGATGGGGGATATAACCTGATGAATCTTGGGCAATTAATTGAGGGAGCCGTTAAGTTTAACGCCTCTGATATCCATCTGATGGAGGAGGCACCTCCTTATATCCGCGTTGATGGAACCATCCTCCCTGTTAAACATCCGCCAATAAGTCACCAGGAGATTCTGGAAGTTCTCAACGCTATTGTGCCCGAGCGTCTGAAAGCCAAACTTGAACAGGAGCGGGGATTGGATGTCGGGTATCAGTATAAGGACATATCACGATGCAGGACTATTGTCTTTTTTGAGCGCCATCGTATTAGGATTGTCATGCGGCTTATCCCGATGAATCCGCCAACATTTGAGGAACTGAATTTCCCTCCAGCGGTCAGAAATGTCACCAATTTCAACTCTGGCTTGGTTCTGATTACCGGACCTGCGGGGTCTGGCAAATCCACCACCCTTGCCGCCATTATTGACGTTATCAATTCTACAAGAAAAGTCGCCATTGTCACAATTGAAGACCCGATTGAATATTATTACACAAATAAATTGGCGGTCATCTCACAGAGGGAGGTCGGTGATGATGTGGGCGCCTTCAATGACGCCTTGATTCAGGCGCTCCGACAGGACCCCAATGTCATCATGGTCGGGGAAATGCGCGACCCGAATACCATGAAAACGGCTATAAAAGCCGCAGAGACTGGCGTCTTGGTGCTCAGCACCCTGCATACCACCAATGCCATTCAGACCATTGAAAGAATCATCTCCAACTTTCCCGATTCCGAGCATGACCTCCTGAGGGAGCAGTTGTCCTCCAATCTCCGGGCTGTCATCACTCAAAATCTCATCAAACGAGCAGAGGGAAAGGGAAGAATCGCCGCACAGGAAATCATAATAGTTAATAAGACGATTTCAAACCTGATCCGTGACAATAAAATAAACGATATTCAGGAAATCATGAAAGGCGGAGAGGAAGGTATGCAGGTTTTTGACCAGGCGATTGCCAATCTCGTGCGGGCGAAAAAGGTCAAGGAGGAGGATGCAACCATGTATGCCCGCGATGTATATGCCTTCCGCCGATTCTTAAAAGGGGTTCTATCCTCCACCGACCGCGGCGGAATTATCAGCGGCTTTGGAAGCTGATTCTTTTTAACGGGAGATGAAAAACACATGCCCCCTAAAATGAAAACCGGCATAACGGGACTCGATACCATTTTAGACGGTGGATTTCTTTGCCATAACGCCATTTTAGTTAAAGGCGCTCCGGGGACCGGCAAGACAACCCTGGGCATCCAGATAATCCGCAATGGTGCGGCACTTTTTGACGAACCGGGCGTCATTGTCCTTTTTGAACAGTTCCCTCAACAGCTCTTCCGCGACCTCACATCTTACAACTGGAATATGGAAACCCTCATTAAGGAGAAAAAAATAACCGTAGTCTTTGCCCAACCTGAAGAGGTGGTTTCAAAGGAAACCCTCTCTGACGCACCCCTGATATCGAAGATTCATGACATCGTTGTGGGCACCTCCGCACGGCGCATCATGATTGACGGCTTCGGGCTGTTTCTAAATTCCATCAAAACCCGGCTTGATGAAAGGGAGTTGTTCCTCCGCTTTATCAATACCATGAAGTCCATCGGCTTGACTCCAATCATTACAACTGAAGGCGGTGGGCAGGACGATAAGAGCGGATATGAGGAATATCTCGTTGACTCCGTAATGATATTGACTGCAGAGGCGTCAAAGGACAAAACCTTTCCAATGCGCTTTCTCGAAATGAAAAAGACTCGCGGACAGAGCCACATCAGGGGGAAGCATCCTTACAAAATCGGCTCCACGGGGATTGAAATTTTCCCCCATCTTTTACCCGGAAGTCTTGCCGAGCAGGCATCCGGTGAATTCCGCCTTGAAAAAGCCCCATCTGGCATCAATGGATTAGACCATCTCCTTGGCGGCGGATACACACGCGGGACTTCCACAATTATAGCGGGGATGCCGGGCACTTTCAAGACCACGGTAGGCGCCCAATTCCTGACAGAAGGCGCCAATGCGGGCGAAAATGGACTCCTCATCACCTTTAACGAAAACCCCTCTTTCCTTGCCAGCATCATGGACCAGAAGGGGCTTGGATTTTCCTCACATCTTGCCAAAGGGACAATAAGGGTCTGGCATTTCTTCCCCAAAGACTTTTACATGGATGAACTGATGTGTCTACTTGCTGAGGATTTGGAAAAGGGAAAAACGAAAAGACTGGTGGTTGACGGCATTAATGAGATGGAGCGCAGTATTGAAGACCCTGCAACATATAAGGACTATCTTTCTGCCTTCCTGACCCTTCTGGGACGGCATAGAATTCCCTCTCTGTTCATTCAGAAACTCGACCAGTTGCCGGGAAGTGCCCCCATCACAAGCATCAAATATGCATCCCTGTTCGATGGCATCATATTCCTCGGCACCGTTGAAATTGAAAGCGCAGTTCACAAGGTTCTCTCCATTCTAAAGATGCGCGGAGGCAATTTCTCAAGCGACCTGAGAGAGATACAGTGTGGAACAAATGGGCTTTACGTACTTGATAAATTTGTCGGACTCAGCGGAATCCTGGCGGGGAATCCCAAGGGACAATATAAAAAGACGGTTGAGGAGATTTTCCAGCCGCTGTATTTCCTCAGGGATTTCATAGACCTCATGGCTTCAAGCGACCTTGCCCAGGAACAAAAAGCGGAAATCATCAAAAATTTACAATCTCAGGTGGCGCAACTGACGAATAAGTTATCAGAATACTTCGATGTTAGGAAAGAAACAAAACCATGAACAAAACTATCTTGTTAGCAGAGGATTCGGAATCTGTAAGGGGAATTCTAAAGATGACCCTTCAATTTAAAGGGTATAATATTCTCCAGGCAGAAGATGGACAACAGGCTTATGAGATTCTGCAAAAAGCGGGGTGCGACCTGCTCATAGCCGACATTCAAATGCCTAATATGACCGGTCTGGAATTACTCCAAAAGGTCCGCAATGAGATGAAGAACGAAAAACTTCCCGTCATCATCTGTACAGCTGAAAGTTTACCAGCGCCGGCGGAGATTATTTCCATGGGCGCAAACAAGGTCGTGACAAAACCATTCTCGCCTATAGATATGCTAAGTATCGTGGAAGAACTTATATCTTAAAAAGTTAAACAGAATAAAAATCTTATTTCCGACTGATATACCATTATTTAGAGTAATACGGTGCGAAATAAATATAAGACTTAACAAAATTCCTTTGTCTTCAGATATTGTTTAACATTATCAACAAAAAGTTGCGATTTGGCAGAAATATCCTGAGCTTCCGCAAATGTAAGAGGTTTGACAGGCTGATAATAAGAAACCTGACGCAACTCAAATGCTTGATGAAAATCCTTGGAAAGTGCTTTTGGAAATATTCCTTTCATAACGAACTCCGTATCAAACAGACTGAGAACGCCGGTATGTTTCGCGGGAACTTTGCTTGTCGTTTGCAGAAGCGCCAGTACAGCATAGAACATGGCATAACAGGCACGATTAATGATACTTTGCGGAGAACGTTTACCATTTAAAAGGAATTGGGCATCCTCAGAGGCAATGCGTGCATGCTCTAAACGAAGTTTGACCAACTCAACCACATGTTCAGGTTTCATAGAGCGATGCCTTCTTTCGCCACTGAAAGAGCAAGGAGAGATGAGGAAAGCGGGCCCTTCTCCCATTCTTCACGAGATACCGTAACAGGGACAATAACAATTCCCTCTTCAAAACCGGCTTCCCATGCACAATCACTTACATAGGCGCGTTCTTCGGCGTCTACTGGACCATTGATGATTACAAGGACATCCATGTCCGACTCGGGTTCAGCATCGCGGCGCGCCCGCGAACCGAACAGAACCAAGCGCGACTGCGGAAACCGGCGTTCCACTTGTTTTTTGAATCGCGCAAGGACTTTTTTTTCAGAATCCAATCCCATTTTATTTAACCATACCCAAAGAAATGTTCATTAACGTAAACTGATACCATTCATGAAATCTTTATAAAAGGATTATTAAATGAACACATCCCTCAGGTAAGAGAAAAATACAAAACATCACTCACCTGATTTTGCCATTTAAACAGGTTACTAAAACTCTGCGGAGCCGGGGTGGCGGGGAAAGGGGATGACGTCGCGTATATTGGACATTCCTGTGCAGAATTGCAAGGCACGCTCGAAGCCAAGTCCGAAGCCCGCATGAGGCACGGTGCCATATCGGCGCGTGTCTAAATACCACCAGTATGCCTTTTCGTTCAATCCCATCTCCCGGATGCGCGCAAGAAGCATATCGAGGCGTTCCTCGCGCTGACTGCCACCAATCACCTCGCCAATTCGCGGGAAGAGAACATCCATCGCCGCAACCGTTTTGCCATCATCGTTCTGGCGCATGTAGAATGGCTTGATTGTCTTAGGATAATCTGTAACGATGACCGGTTTCATGATGCGTTTTTCCGTGAGATACCTCTCATGCTCGGTCTGAAGGTCGCTTCCCCATTTGGTTGGATATTCAAACGTCTCACCGCTCGATTCGAGGAGCAAGACGGCTTCGGTGTAAGTGACACGCTCGAATGTTGTCCCGGCGATGTGGCGCAGTGTGGGAATGAGTTCCTTGTCATACCACTTTGATAGGAATTCGAGGTCTTCCATATTGGCATCGAGGCAGGCGGCTATAATGTATTTTAGAAAATCCTCTGCGAGGTCAGCGTCATCTTTGAGGTCAAAGAACGCCGCTTCAGGCTCCACCATCCAGAATTCAGCGAGGTGACGCGGTGTGTTAGAATTTTCTGCGCGAAAAGTTGGTCCAAAGGTGTAAATGCGTGAAAACGCCATGGCGAAGAGTTCGCCCTCCAGTTGCCCGCTGACTGTCAGGTAAGCAGGGCGTGCGAAAAAGTCCTTCGTGTAATCAACCGTGCCGGTCTCATCGTGCGGTGGGTTTGCGGGGTCAAGACTCGTCACGCGGAACATGGCGCCCGCCCCTTCGCAATCGCTCGCCGTTATGATGGGCGTGTGGATGTAAATAAAATCCCGCTCCTGAAAAAATTTGTGAATAGCCCATGCAAGCGTGTTGCGGATGCGGAAGACACAGCCGAATGTGTTTGAGCGCGGGCGCAGATGGGCAATTGTGCGCAAAAATTCCAGAGTGTGACCCTTCTTCTGGAGCGGATAGGTCGACGAGTCCGCCAGACCGTATATTATTACCTCATCGGCGCGGAGTTCGAACGGCTGTCCTTTTGCTGGGGATTTTACAAGGCGTCCGCGCACGGATATGGCGCTGCCGGCGGTGAGGTGCAAAATTTCATTGTAATTCGGCAATGTGGCATCCGCAACCACCTGAAGATTTTTCAGACATGAGCCGTCGTTCATCTCGATAAAGGAAAACTCTTTTGAATCACGACGTGTTCGCACCCACCCGCGAATCAGTACGTCAATATCAAATTGCATTAGCCCATAAAGTTCCTTGATTCGTGAAGGTCTTTGCGAACCGGTCATTCTCAATTGCTCCTCTCTTCTTTCAATATCGCCGCAGAAGTCCGGTAATGACACCACGCACTTGAATTTCTCCCGCTGGCAGAACAATCGGGGTTAGATTGACATTGGTGGATTCCAACCGCACACCTTCCCCATTTTTGATATAACGCCGAATGAGAACAACCCCCGTCTTCAGAATCGCCACTACCAGCTCTCCGTTCTCAGCCACATTGCGTCTCTCCACAATAAGACAATCGCCGGCGAGAAACATCTCGTCCCTGAAAGAATCATCCCTCACGCGCAGTATGAAGGAATCCTGTCCCCGGAGGAGTTCCTGCGGAACCTTCAGGGTGCGTCCCTTTTCAGCGGCGCCAATGGGTCTGCCGGCAGAGATTTCACCCAGCACTCGCAGGTCAACCTCCCACATGGAATCATAATCCTTGAGAATCTCGATGGAACGTCCACGGTTCCAGCGGCGGGCAATGACCCCTTTCTCCTCAAGGTTCTTCAGGTGTTTATGCACTGAAGAGAGCGAAGAGAGTCCCAGACCTTTGCATATCTCCTCCAGCGTGGGGGAATAACCGTTCTTCCTTATAAACTGACGGATGTAATGAAAGACATCGCGCTGACGCCTGGTCAGGTACATGGTTCCAGCAACCTCTCAGGTATTGTCAACTCCCATCTCAAAAACACACTCCGCTTTTATTCATTTAAGAAAATTACAGTAAAAAATTTTGCAGAGCGAGCTGGCTCTTTCAACTAAAAAAGGCGTCCGCACTTTCTGCCTCTGCGCCCTCTTCGTGAAATCTTATACTTTGAGCCCGTCCCACAATCAACCTTGACACCCCGTTTTTGCCACTGATAGTTTCCCATAAATCCTTTGTTTAGAATAGCATTTAAGGAAACGGATTTTTCATGTCACCCAAGAAAACAGTACTTGTCCTTGAAGATGGGACTGTGTTTGAAGGAAGTGCTTTTGGCGCCGCCCGCGAGGTCTTCGGCGAGGTCGTCTTCAACACATCCATGACGGGCTATCAGGAAATCCTCACCGACCCATCCTATCATGGACAGATGGTGGTCATGACATATCCTCTAATCGGGAACTATGGCATCAATGAGCTGGACATAGAGTCTGTCAGACCGCAGGTGACGGCGTTCATCGTGCGTGAAGTCTCATACGGTGCAAGTAACTGGCGCTCACGTGAAACACTCTCAAACTTCCTTGAACGTCACGGCATTCCCGGCATGGAAGGCATCGATACCCGCGACCTCGTGCTGCATATCAGGGCACAGGGCGCCATGCGGGGCGGGCTTTCCAGTCTGGACACAAATCCTGAAAGTCTTCTGAAAAAGACCCTTGCTTCGCCCCAGATGATTGGGGCGGACTATGTCCGCGCCGTAACGTGCCAGCGCCCACACCACTTTGAGCCGCGCCTCTCAAAAGGACTTCCCGAAGGCATCAAGCCTCTCAAAGTGGTCGCTTATGATTTCGGCATAAAACGAAACATTTCTGAACTTATGATTCAGGCGGGACTTGACGTGACCATCGTTCCGGCGACGATGAAAGTGGACGAGGTTGATGCCATGAAGCCGGACGGCGTGTTTTTATCAAACGGACCGGGCGACCCGGCGGCGCTGGATTATATCACCGCTGAGGTGAAGAAACTCATCGGGCGATACCCCATTTTCGGCATCTGCCTCGGTCACCAGATACTGGGGCTCGCACTGGGCGGCAAGACCTATAAGTTGAAATTCGGTCACAGGGGCGCGAATCATCCCGTAAAGGACATCACGACCGGGCGGGTTGAGATTACGGTCCAGAATCACGGATTCTGCGTGGATACGGACAGCCTGCCATCAAGCGTCAAGGTCACGCACATCAACTTGAACGACCAGACCCTCGAGGGTTTTGAATCAACCGAGCATCCACTATTCTGCGTGCAATTTCACCCCGAAGCGAGCGCCGGTCCGCACGACTCCCACCACCTCTTCACCCGCTTCCGCAAACTTATTGAAGGTAATTATTTATAGACTGTTAACTTGAGATTCCAATGTTTTGAGAAAAATTCGAACTGAAGAAATCATACTATAAGCAGTTTCTGTATTAACCCTATAGCATTGTCCAAATCTATATTCTTGCCATTTTATTATCTTTCGGAAATCCATGAACCCTTGACTATGCTTGAATGAATTTACCATATTACGCAATTCCAATATCTTTTCCCACTCCGGTAATGAATTTAGATTAATTCTATAATGCTCTTCAATAAGAGCCACAATGTCATTAAATCGCAAATCTGATACCATTTTAACTTTTGAAAATGATTCATTATCAATTCTATCTGAATCAAATATATTTTGGGGACCTTTATGCTTAGATGATTGTGACCATGGTTCATCGGCAATGTATTGGAGTTTAGTCTCAACCAATGCAACGAGTTCATATAAAACCGCTCTACACGCAATATCAATACGAGCGATAGGAAAATCAAATGCTGCTTCATAATCTTCAAATTCAGGATACGCCTCATCTTTATTGCGTTTCTCAATTTCATCGATCTCGCATATAGCGCCATTAATGACACTATCGAGAAAATTTTTAAGGCTACAAAGTTCGAATTCCACAATAAAGAATGGTTTACTCATAATTTATCTTGATTTTAACGTTTAATGATCAAGGAAAATTAATATACTCAATTTATTAAAATTCATGGATAATATAAAGAATCCTTTAGTAATCAATCTTATGTTCATAATTAAATTCATCAGATATTTATCAGTTTGCAAACTTCCTGATATAATTTGGGAAGGTTGTCTTTTATTGCCGACCAGATTGTGGCATCGTTTATTATGTCATATCCATGCACAAGAACATTTCGCAATCCAATAATCTTTTGGTAATTCGAGATTTGTTCAATTATTTCAGGGAATTCGCGCCGAAGTCTTGTCAATGCTTCTCCAATCACAAGTAATTTTCGCTCAACCCCAGCCTTAATAAGGCAATCTGAACAATATTTCTCAAAATCAATATCTTTTACGAAGCTCTCAATTTCTTCGCATGACTGTTTAATGTCGAACAAATATGCCTTTGAATCATGTTCCATATATTTGCACCTTGTCACTGTCTATTGTCTGACGAACATAGGGATTTTTCACTGCATCATATTGTATCACATCAACTTTTTTGCCGAGACTCTCTTCAAGTTGCTGTTTCAATTCAAAATATCGGTCAAAAAGCCTCTCATTTCCTTCAAATTCAACCAGAACGTCCACATCGCTCCGGTCAAACTGAAAATCTTCCCGTCCCGCCGAGCCAACTAATTCAAGTCGTTTAACTCTATTGGCTTGGCAGATTTTTTGTATTTTATCTCTGTATTCATCTATTGGAAACATCTAAATCACACCCTTCATTTACAAAACATAGAACCTTCCTCATAATAAAGGCAAGATATATTACTTGCGGAGTGGGGCTGTAAGCCGAATTCTGTTCTCCGTGCGCAAGGGCAACGGAGCCGCGGTCATTCATCTGGTCCCGATGTCGCCATTGGGCTCAAGCGGCTTACCCGGGAGTTTTTCCCGTCCGCCTCAGGCGGACAGGAAGCGAGCGGGGCTTGCTCTCCTCCCCTATTTAGCCTTGCACCGGATGGGGTTTGCCAGGTCCGCCGTGTCACCACGACGCCGGTGCGCTCTTACCGCACCATTTCACCCTTGCCCCGCCTCATGGCGTGGCGGTGTATTTTCTGTTGCACTATCCGTCGGGTCACCCCGCCTTCCTGTTAGGAAGCATCCCGCCCAGTGGTGTTCGGACTTTCCTCCCGTCCGCCCGAAGGCGAACGAGCGACCGCGCGACCCACTCCGCAAGAATTGATTCATTAAATCATTGAATATTGATTTTTCAAAGAGCGTTTATTCCGAGGACTTGATAGTAACCAGCAATGGTTTGTAATCCGGCGAGTTGAAGACGAGTTGCTGTCCTTTGAGATTCGTATAATTCTCGAAGTGAATGAAACCGGTTGCCTCCGCCCCACTCGGAAGACTGGTTACGGGAAATTCACTCCTCGCCGTCGCCGGATTGTATCTTATCTCAGGATATTGCCCATCAATAATCAGCGCAAAGTAAAAAGGGCTCACCCTGAGAAGTGCCGGAGTATTGTTTCGCACCTTGATATAAACAGAGCCACCGCTTGCCGTTGCCTCCACTTCCACACCCAGACCCGATGGCGGGGCAATCTGTGTAGAGACGGGCTTGGGGGCTTCGGGAATCTTTGCACCAACACTTCCACCCCTGCAACCCGTCATCCATAAAATACTCGTCACGGTAAGAAATATCAATGTGCCTTTTCTCAATCTATTCATAATTCTTTTATACCCCCCTGATAGATATCAAATCAAGTTATTTAAGAGGATTCTATGTCTTTCGTTTTTAAAAATTTCAAATATTACCCTTGACCCATTACACATCAATAGTAAAAGCGGTCTCAATCATATACAATATTATGAATAAATTATCAGGCAATTTTACACCTGAATATTGAGGAGAACAAAACGAGGCATGGCACAGGAATCTCAATCTAAACTTGTTGATAAAAATGAGGTGGTTGATTCCGGAACGGTATCATTTCTCTCCCAACTTATTGAACCTGATGACACCTGCTTACCGGGCAAAAAATCCACGGATGCCATTCTTATTCTTTCAATCATTATACTCAAATCCCTTTTGGCAATTGCCGCATTTCTCATCGGTTTCAGGATTCTTATGAATGATGAGGTAGCACGGTGGTTGATGCTGAATACGTGGGTTCGCTCACCCTTTCTGGCGCCCGTAGACCATGTATGGCTGGGGGGATTTTTTTATCTTTGCGGAACGGTAATGAAAATTGCAGGGACATCATTTGCGGTTTGCAAAATTTTCCCCCTTCTTTTTTCCTTTGGCGCCATTATCGCAATGTATCTCTTGTGCCAGGAATTGTGTGGAACCCGTTTTCTTTCATTCTGGGCAACCTTTGTATATGCCGCCGGTTTTGTCAACACGTGGTTGAGTCTCTCTTTAATGCCGGAAATATTTACCATCTCTTTCCAGACGTGGGGATTTTACTTTCTATTAAAGGGGTTTGACAAACATCATCACTGGGAAGTGCTCACAGGATGTCTGGGCATAGGATTGAGCACATCTTTCCGGTATGAACAGTGGTGCCTGAGCGCCGCCCTCAGTCTCGTTCTGATTGGATTACTCATTAAAAGATGGATAAAGTCGTGGACGTTTGTGTTTTCCCTGATTCTTTTGAATTTTTACATTGCATTCTGGATACTCCTTGCATGGCTCAGACATGGAGACCCGCTTATCCTCCTGAAAAATGCAAAAAACCTGAATGTCACGGCGTCTGGAAATCCCATTTCTTTTCTTTGGATGAATCTTAAGATTGATGACGGCATTGTTTTTGCCATTGGGACTTTTTCCATGGTTTTTGCACTCTTTGCTCGCAACCGAAACCTGAGGGTATATGCTGTTATGTCCTTCATTTTTTCACTCTTATTTATTTACATCCAGAAAGTGGGAACTGCAGCCAGCATCTGGCGAATTGCTCAGGGGTGGCGTGCCATGCTTATCCCTTTTTTGCCCTTTGCTATCCTGCTGGTCAGGAAACTTATTTCATCCAACACGGTTCATCGTTACTTGGCAATTCTCCTGATATTATCCCTGCCCCTATATACCGTTTATCAGTATCGGGGCATGCACGAACTGACGCGCTGTGGGCTCTCCAATTCAGCCCTGGCACTTGGAGAATATCTAAATTTTGAAAGAAGAGATTCAAAACTCTTGCCCGAGTTGAAAAAAGCAAAACCCTATATTTTTCTTCTCATGAATAAAGATGATGAAAAGATGCCATATTTCACGGTGGGCTATCTCAGCGGCTTGAGCGCAAAGAGATTCCCATATGATATAAAAGTCCCTCCACGGACCGACTTGCTCATAACGCGTAATAGAATCATGTCAGAGCCTTACCAGTTGGTTATTAATATTGGGGAATGGTCTATCTGGCGTCAGACAATTGCAGGAGAAAAAGGCGAAGAAGGGAAAAAGCCATGAAATGGTCCTTGCTACACCTTCTCATCGTCGCAATGGCACTGCCCCGGATAAAAAAGAAGGTTCGTTATGAAAGCAATGGATGAGAAGGCACTGATAGCCTGCCGGATATGCTCCTCCACTGAATGTGAGCCTTACCTCGAGAAGTCCGGCGTCCAGATTTATCAATGCCAATCATGCGGCATTCAGTTCTGGAATCCTGAACACATTGAAGAGATGGAAAAGATCTATTCCAAGGACTATTTTGTGAGCGATTCCTCCCCAATGGGATATAATAATTATTTCTCTCTCGAAAAGGCATTGCGAAAGGTCTTCAGAAAACGCATCAAGCGGATGAAGAAAATGAATCCCGGCATTTCCACGTGTCTTGAAGTGGGGAGTGGTCCCGGCTTTTTCCTCGATGAGGCGGCAAGGTTTCAAATCCGGGCAACAGGCGTGGAGGTTTCGGAATTTGCTTGCGCCTGGGGACGAAATCATTTCAATATTTCACTCATTGAGGGAAAGGTGGAGGATTCAGGTCTGCCGCGGGATTCATTTGATGTTGCCTGTATGTGGGATGTGATTGAGCACCTGCCCAATCCAGTGTCAACACTGCAATACATCCGGGGATTACTGAAAAGCGGCGGTGAACTCTGGCTCTCAACGGGCGATACTGGCAGTCTTGCGGCAAGACTCAGCGGCAAACGATGGCATCTTTACAATATTCCAGAGCACCTTTTTTTCTTTAATGGAAAAAGTATCCGCAAGGCGCTCCAATTGGCGGGGTTTGAAATGAAATACTCTTTCTACGAAACGGTTTATGTCCCTCTAAGCTATATCCGTGAGCGGCTTGTGAAAACACTGAATCTCCCTCTCCCCTTCTTCAAAAAAAGCACGTTTCTCATCCCGATTAATCTATTTGACATCATGACAGTTTATGCGAAAAAATTACCGGATTTATGAAGGAATGAAAATTAACATTCAACATGATGACTCGGATAAATCCTGAACTGCAGGTAAAAAATATGGCAACTGTAAGCATTGTCATACCGTGTTACAATGAGGAAGATAACATCATCCAGATAAAAGAGGCAATATGCGAGGTGCTATCCGGCATGTCGCTTGATTTAGAATTCATCTTTGTAGATGACGGCTCGAAGGACAAAACCTGGGATGTGGTCTGCCAGCTTGCCCGCGCCGATTCTCGCATCAAGGGATTGAAATTATCAAGAAACTTCGGACACCAGTCAGCGATACTTGCAGGGCTCCACCACGCTAAGGGTGATTGCGTCATCTCAATGGATTGCGACCTCCAGCATCCGCCATCCGTTCTTCCAGACTTTATCAACAAATGGCAAAGCGGGAGCGAGATTGTAATTGGCATCAGGCAGGAGCAGAAAGAGTCCGGCTTCAAGCGCTTTTCTTCCCAATTTTTTTATAACTTTTTTAACTTCCTTTCCGATTACAAAATTGCAAAAAATACGGGGGACTTTCGTCTCCTGGACCGCAGTGTGCTTGACAAGATATTGCAGTTTCACGAGACTGACTTATTCCTGAGGGGCATTGTGAACTGGATGGGATTTAATGTCGCCTACGTCCCCTATAATCAACCTCCACGTCTGCACGGGGATACCAAATATCATCTTGGGAAGATGCTTGGTCTCGCCCTGAATGGCATTGTCTCCTTTACAAGCCGTCCCCTTTATATAGCCTTTGCCACAGGCGGAATTTTTATCATCTTTTCCTTAGTTTACATCATATTCATTATTGCCCGCTGGCTGATGGGATTCCAGATCATCCTCGGGTGGACGTCTATCATCGTTTTGATTCTATTCTCCACCGGACTCCAACTGCTCAATCTCGGAGTCATCGGGGTATATCTCGCTTCACTTTACAAAGAGACAAAGAGCCGTCCACGATTCATCATCTGGGACTCCGTGGGTCTGGAAAATGAGAAAAAGGAGTGAAAGGAGACCTGTGGTGCATCTCTCTAAGCATCATGAGATGTGCCCTGACAGCCCGACCTCATTTCATGTAAATCTGCCTTGACAGTAAACGTTTTCTGAGGGGTAATACACAAATAAATGAGATGAATGCGCCAAAAGGAGGATTTCGGAATGAAATCATCCCGATTAATAAGTTTGGTTTTTTCACTTGTGCTTCTCTGTTCACTCTTCAGCGGTTGCAAGAGTAAAGAGGTGGAAAGGAAAAAGGCTGAGGAACTCACGTTCAAGAAGGAACGTGTGGACAAGATTAATCAGCGCCTGAATGAGATTAATGCTGAAATCGACCGTCTTGAAAAGGCAATCTCCGACCTGAATCGCGATGTTGATAATTATATCTTTAACGCCAGAAGCGGCATCGTCTCCATCAAGAATTCACAGAAGGACATCCAGAAATCCATGGAGGAACTCCGTAATTATATCATCCCGCCAGAGCCATCCAGAAAGCCCGGTTTGCACTGGTTTGTCAAACTTCTCATCCTGCTCATTATTATCATCGCCGTTGTCTTCGCCGTCATGCTCTGGCGTGGCAGACAAAAAGAGTCCGAGGAGGAGGAATTTTCTTTCGAAGAAGAATCCTCATACGGTGAGGATACCGGTGAGCACGATGATGAAAAATAAATGGGAGGTTTGAAGCATCTGAGGGTCTATTGATTGTGCGGTTCATTTGAGCCATTAATTACATCAATGTGTCGGTATTTTACGGCATCTATTAACTGAAAATAATTATCAATTTTGAATCATGATTCCACAGAATTTATGGACAAGGAAAGGCGCATCTCCGCTTTTTTTCTCCTGAGTGGTTTTCTTTTTATTCTGGGTTATTTCCTCATGGCTCCCTCCCTTGGATTTTTCATTCCGCAAACATTCTCCACCACGGGCGGTCCATTAAATTTAGTCCCGATTTCGGATGACCTTTATCGCTCCCCCATCCGTCATTTTCCAATGTGGGAACTGGCTTCGATTTTCTGGAAAATTTTTCTTCTCCTGCCCGCATCTGTCTGTCTTGCACTTTACCTTAGCGTTCGGCGTCTGCCACTTCTCGAGAAAATCAAAAATGCCGACATCTTCAAATCCTCAAAATATCTCTATCTTCTTTCACTGCTCACGCTCCTCTCTTTTATCATCATATTCTTGACCACAATATTTGTTCTGGGGAAAACACCGGTGACAGATGATGAAAATGCCTATCTTGCGCAGGCGAAGATTTTGCTGGGCGGGCACTTCCTTGCACCCCCGCCGCCCGTGGAAAAAAACTTCACCAATACGTTTATTATAACGAGTGGTGGCATGCTGACCGGAAAATACACCCTGGGGCATCCCGCCCTTCTTGCGGCTGGAAAGATGCTGGTCGGGACGTTTTACGCCATCCCTATCATCCTCGACCTCCTCACCATCTGGCTCATTTATTTAATCGGGAAAGAAATTTATGACTCGAAAACGGGAATCCTGGCGGCGTTCTTTTTGAGCATATCTCCATTCTTTTTACTCAATGCCTCCACACTCCTCTCCCACGCCCCAACTCTATTCTTTCTTGCGCTTTTCACCCTGACATTTCTGAAAGGGATAAAGCGACGTGGTGCGGGATGGGGACTCCTGACAGGACTTTCAATCGGGGCGGCATTTAATATCAGGCAGATGAGCGCACTGGGTTTTGCATTACCCTTCGTCTTCTGGCTCCTCTGGAAATTTTTCTCACACAAAGAAGGCTCAAGTCACATCCCTTTTATTCTCTCCTGTGTTGTGGGATTTTCCGCCCTGGCAATCTTCACCCTCTGGTACAATCGACTTGTAACCGGTTCCCCCTTTACCTTCCCGTTCAACTATTATGACCCTTCTGAACGGCTCGGTTTTGGTCCAATGCTTCAGGACCTGAGATACACTCACACGCCTCTGAAGGGGATTCAAAATCTCTTGGTGAGCATGGGGCGCTTTAATCTGTGGTTTCTTGGGGTGCCATGGTCGCTCCTTTTCATCCTGCCAGTCCTTTTACAGAAGGCGTCCCTATGGGCGGACAGGGCTTGCGGATTCGTCATTCTTACCTTTTGCGTGGCTTATGTTTTTTACTATTCCCCCGGCGTGCCTGATACGGGTCCCATTTACTATTTTGAGATGCTTTTGCCCATATGCCTACTCACTGCAAGAGGCATACTCCTCTTGATGGAGCGAACGCCCTTAGAGGGACAACAATGGACTTCGGAGAATTCTCCCTTCTTCGCCATGCCACGTCTTTCATCTTTCGCCGCTTATTTTCTCGGCGTCTCTCTGATTCTGAGCCTGATAACCTTCCTGCCTGAAAAGGTGTTATTTATGAGCTGTCTGACAGAGAAGCTGAGGGAGCCTTATGAACTTGTGGAAAAAAGTGTAGAACAGCCGGCGCTCGTCTTTATACGCTCATTACCCCAGGCAGGCTGGGTTTATGGCTACCGCATCACAGACCCCTATCTTAAAGGTCCGCTTCTTTACTGCCGTGACCTGGGAGCGGAAAAAAACGGGGATGTCATACGTCACTTCCCCAAACGCCATTACTACATTCTCTCATATAATACCGATAAGGGTCAAAGTGAACTGATTCCCTTTACAAAAAAAGACATAGATAACTACTTGCATCATGAAAAATAATAATGCATACAACTTTTTGTTAATATGATGCGTCTAATAAATATAAAGCACAAAATTAAGACGAATAAAAAATTCTGCATTCTCAATTTGGAGAGGATATAAAATCTAAGTCAAAGACATTTAATCCGCCTCAGGCGGACAACTCAGTGTAATTTCTTTGATAAAAAAGTAACAGGATATAAGCATGTATTGGATTAAATTCCACAGATTAGCTACACACACACTGATTTTTTTGTGTTTTTACCCCATGTTCGGCATCAAGGCATATGCAACGACAGCCACATCTCAGACACTTTCAATTTTATCCGAAAATTACACATTCATTGCATGGACAGAGAGCACCCTCGGCATAGCTGAGCTTCCCACCACACCAATAGAACGGCTCACAAACTATGAAAACCTGAGCCTGCGTCAGTGTCTCGACCTTGCCGTTGCGAACAACTTTGATATTCAGACAAGCAACCGTGACCTCCTCATCAGCCAATCCTCCTATCGCGAGGCGCGGGCTGAGTTCATCCCCTCATTCATACTCGGCGCACAGACAGGCGTTGGAAAGGACCGCACAAATGTTTACGGTGACCGCATAGAGACCCATAGAAACAGTCAAAGTGCATCCCTCACCGCGCAACAGAATCTTGCCACCGGAGGCACAATTCAGGCATCCATGGAAACCGGTCGTTCCAAGGGAACAGATAGAATTTACTCCAACACCGGCAACGTGAGTCTTGCCCAGCCCCTCCTGCGGGGCGGTGGTCTGCGCCGCGGTCTTGCTAATATACGAGCAAGCCGGCTCTCGCTCATCAATAGTGAAATCACGGATGCCCTGCGCCGCCGTGACGTCCTCCTTTCAGTCATCGAACAATATTACAGCATCCTGCGCGCCAAGAGCCAGCTCCGCGTCAGCCTGGATGCCCTCGAGCAAAAAGCCTCCTTCCTTGAGGCAACCAAGATTAAATTCAGTCTCGACCAGATACCTGAGAGCGAGGTATCCCGCGCAGAGGTTCAATATCTCTCGGAGCGAGACAACGTAGTGTCACGCCAGCAAACCTATGACGACCAGATTGAGGGACTGCTTACCCTTCTCGGACTTCCGCTCCAGACAAAAATCAGCATCCAGGACATTACAGAGCATCTCTTGAAAATCGGCAAGGTGGAGTTGCCCACACTTGACCAGTGCATCGCCGAGGCAATCAGCAACAGGATGGAGCTCGTTCAGAGCGACATCACCGTCCGCCAGGGGGAAATCGCCCTTGACACTGCGCAAAATGAGACCCACCCCAATCTTGATTTCAATGTAAGCTATTCCGGCAGTGACTCGGCGAATGAGTTCAGCCAGAGTCACAATTTGGGCGACCAAAGTTCCTGGGATGCGGGACTTTCTTTGACTATTCCATTGCCAAATATCCCCAAAAGGGAGGCATTGCGCCGGGCAAGACTCTCTCTTGAAAAGGCACATATCAATCAGCTAAGCCGAGAGCGTGACACCATCAGGGACGTCACCCAGTCATATCGTCGCGTCAAGGCGAGCGAATCCAGTCTCGTAATCCTTGAAAAAACGGTTGAACAGGCAGAAAAAAGCCTTGACCAGGAGCTGGGCAGGTTTGATGCTGGTCTTTCGACCAGCAATGATGTGCGCCAGGCACAGGATGACCTTTTCCAGTCACGTTCTAATTATTTTGGTGAACTGGTAAATTACCAGATAAGTATCTCGAGGCTTTACAAGGCAATCGGAAGAAGCCTCAATTGAAAAGATGCAAGTCGGTAATATTACTCATGAACTGGATGTTCACAATGCTTTGTTAAATATCAAAGAGGGACAAAAAAATTGAAAAAGATAATCATCATAATTGCGCTACTCATAATAGTTGGTGGCGCCTTCTTTACTTACAATCACTTTATAAAACGCGGACTCTCGCCGATTACCAACATCCCGACCGCCACCATAAAGAAAGGTCCGTTCGAAATCGCCATCTCCGCAATCGGCACACTCGATGCCGCAGTTAAGAAAAATGTGACTTCTGACTACGGCGGTAAGATTATCAAGCTGATACCAGAGGGCACATACGTTAAGGAGGGAGACCCGGTTATCTGGATGGACACCACCGACTTCGATGACCAGAAGAGAGACCTACAGGTGGAGGTTGACCTGGCAAAGACCAGGCTCGACCAGAAAGAAGAAACCCTTCGCCTAACCCGGTTGAAAAACGACCTATCATTAAAGGCACAGACGGCAAAGGTGGAATTTCAGGATTTGAAACTCAAGGACGCCAAACTGAATTATGAAAAACAGAAAATCCTTGTTGAGAAGAACCTTGTGGCGAGGTCGGTTCTTGACGACGCACAAATTGCCTTCCTTCAGGCAGAACTCTCCCTCAAACAGGAGCAGATTAACCTGAAGAAGCTGATTGAAGACCAGAATTCAGATGTAAAAATCAAGGAATCTGATGTGGAAAGTGCCAAGGTTGACCTCGAGCGTCAGAAGAAGAAACTCGATGATGTCCTGAACAAGATCGAAAAATCCACCATTAAGGCGAATGGGCAGGGACACATCTCATATTGCATAACCTGGAAGGGCGGCAAGATGGGGAAGATTGCCGAAGGCGACCAGACGTGGCGGCGCGCCAACTTGATGGAAATCCCTGACCCGGCTACCATGCAGGCGCTCATTCCTATCAGCGAAATAGACATCGGGAAAATCATCGTCGGACTGCCGGCGGAAATCACAGTGGATGCCCTGCCAGGGCAGGTCTTCAAAGGCAATGTGGAAACAAAAAGCGTGGTGCCGATAAGCGATGCGGAGTTTTACTTTGGCGGCGGAGGCAGTTCACCAAGAGGCAAGGAATTTGAAGTGCGAATCAAGCTGAAAAAACCGGATGAAAAATTCCGCCAGGGAATGACAACGCGTGTCAAAGTCCTTATCAACAAAACAACCGACACACTGTTCATCCCACAGGAATCTGTTTTTGGTGAAAAGGAAAATCGTTATGTCTTTGTCAAAAAAGGCACGGGATATGAAAAACGCAATGTCAAGACAGGCGAAACCAATGAGAATAACATCATCATTGTCAAAGGACTTTCAGGCGGTGAAACCGTGCTCCTCCGCGACCCGACAAAAAAGATTGAGCGCATAGGAACGATTGAGGAGATAAAAAAAGGCATCGAGCCGGTCATCGGCTCACAACCTAAATAAGCAAAACAGGACAACACAATTGTCTCAAGCCCCCGAAATCTTCAATGACGGCAACAATACCCTGATTCAACTTGAAGGTGTGATAAAGATTTATCACCTTGGAGCAACGGAGGTTCATGCCCTGCTCGGCATCGACCTGATAATCAATCGGGGGGAATTTGTGGCAATCATGGGACCTTCAGGCTCAGGTAAATCATCCCTTATGCACATCCTTGGATGCTTAGACCGCCCAACGAGCGGTCATTATATCCTGAACAAGAGACGCGTGGACACCCTCAACGATACGGAACTCTCTCACACCCGCAACGCAGGTATCGGATTTGTTTTCCAGAACTTTAATCTCCTGCCCCAGATGTCCGTGCGGGAAAACGTGGAGCTCCCTCTCATTTATGCAGGAAGACACGTCACCGAAAGGCGCTGGGCGGCGGATAAACTAATCTCACAGGTGAAACTTTCCCACCGAGCCGCTCACCTGCCCGCCGAACTCTCCGGCGGTGAACGTCAACGAGTGGCAATCGCCCGCGCACTGATAAATGACCCCGATATCCTCCTCGCCGATGAACCAACGGGTAATCTTGATACCAAAACCGGCAGTGAAATCATGACCATCTTTGACGAGATTAGTGCAAGTGGAAAAACCATCATCCTTGTGACGCATGAGGCAGACATTGCACATCATGCCCGCCGCATCATCCACATCCTCGATGGACGAATATCCTCTGACACACAAAATGCTCCACGGGATTTACCTGACTGAGGTCTATGGCTTGTATTCCCTGACGACATATTTGAGTTTCACGGTCTTTCCATCACGCAGGACTTCCAGATTGAAGACATCCCCCACCTGCAGGGCGCTGAAATAAGCTATAAAGTCAGAAGAGTCCCGCACGTCGCGTCCGTTTGCCCTCCGGATGATGTCACCCACCTTCAACCCGCATTGCTCCGCCGCGCCATTCCGCTCCATTCTCATCACAACAGCGCCAGACTGGTCAGGCGCCTTCAACACCTGCACAAGATGAGGCGTCATATTCACACAGTCAAAGTCCCGCCAGAGCGGTCGTATCCTGCCATGCTTCAAGATTTCATCCACCACCGCCCTCGCCCTGTTTATCGGGATTGCGAAGCCAATGCCATGAGAACCACCGGAACGTGACATGATGAAGGTGTTGATTCCGATGACTTCTCCATTCACGTTGACAAGCGGACCTCCTGAATTGCCCGGGTTGATGGACGCATCCGTCTGTATCATGTTTGTATAAACACGCATATTGTCGGGGTCGGGATTAAAGGAGCGATTCTTGGCGCTGATAACGCCCGCTGTCACTGTCGGATGTGTGTCTTCAATCAGGTTGCCGAATGGATTGCCCAGCGCAATGACTGGTTCACCAATCATGATGTCATCGGAATCACCAAGCTTTACATAAGGGAGATTTTTTGCATCTTTAATCTTCAGGAGGGCAACATCAACCACCCTGTCAGCGTCAAGCACATCGGCATCCATTTCACGACCATCGGGCAGAGTCACAATTACCTTTTCCGCATCCTCAATGACGTGAAAATTAGTGAGGACGTCTCCCTCGGAGTTAAGTATAAAGCCGGAGCCGAGAAAGGGCATCTTTTCCTTGTAAGGATAGAGGATAAATGGATTGAAGAAGTCCTGGGAGTTGAGGTCAAGACGTCGGACGTATGCCGTTCGGATGGCTCCGATATTCACAACGGAGGGGCTGATTTTCTCCGCCACCTTAACAATGGGGGTGTACCGCAGGGAGATGTTACGGTTGGTTTCCACCGCCTGCGCCTCTTGAAAAATGCCCGCACCGGATGAATGTCCATTCCCCCGTGCCAGAAAAAGGATGGATAACATGATACAGAGATTCACTAAGGTGACGACAAAAAGAAA
>Ga0172365_10000354_pt1 | contig 29974 bp, 12 predicted proteins | sample LakKivSesite48cm_FD_114535 | JGI IMG/M metagenome (GOLD analysis project Ga0172365, IMG submission 114535) | Sediment microbial communities from Lake Kivu, Rwanda - Sediment site 48cm | ecosystem: Environmental > Aquatic > Freshwater > Lake > Sediment | place: Rwanda: Western Province, Lake...
AATAATAACGAAAATAAAAAAATTCTGGATGAGTTGGAATTACCTGTGTCTGGGCATTGGGCTGTTTTTCCTACAGACTTTCCAGATAACTATTTCCAGGTAATGACAGTAGGCCCTGCTAATAAAAAATCAACTATGTCTTATAAGTTTGTAGATGTTGATCCAAACGGACAGATTAGAGACTATAGTACCCCACAGAGTGAAATAGATTTATATAGAAGTACACCAATACCGATAGATAAGTATAATGAAATGACGGGTCGTGGATTAAATAGTCCAAAAATATTTATACTTAAAGAGTTAGTACTTACAAATACAGGCGCTACAACTATATCTTTTCATTACAATTTAAGACAATATGACACTATTCAATCATTAGCCACAGCTATAGATGCTACAAGAAAGATAACAGAAGAGTTTACTATAGTTAATAATAGTACATATACTATTAAGACTTCAAATACAGATATCAATAGGAATTATGGAACAGAGATACAGGTAGTAGCAAAGGTGACTAATATAAGAAAGAGTATAGACCCTGAAACGAAATTAGAGGTTACTACTGAACATAATTATGATATTAGCACGTATACAATTTCTGCTGACGGTACAAGTATAACACTTGATACAAAAAATGTAACCAACAGCGCTATAGGTATGAAGGCCACAGATATTATTAGTGTTCAGTATGCTTACTTAGCTCTATCAAGGAGTGCGGGTGGGGACAAACTTTTCAAGGTTACCAGCCCGGATTTGAATTCTTCTATAACTGATCAGGGTCAGATGAAGAGTTACGAGCTTAAGACAGACTACGAACCTCAATATATAAATGTACTGACAGCAACAGATTATGAAGTAACAGATCCAAGTACGGGATTGCCTACAACTGAAACACAATACAACCCAGAAGTTATGAGAGTCGGTTGGATACTCACTGGTCAGGATTTAGAGCCAGGACAATCGGCAACATTTGAGATTGCTGAGAAAAGATATAGTGAGTTGACCACCTATAGATTCATTCCAAATAGTCCCGAAGACTCAAGAACTGATTTACTCTCAAATCGAAAAGTTGATACTTTAGCTTTTGATTTGTACTCATGGGATAATAACTCATATTATCAGGTGATATATAGAGTTAGTGAAGGTAAAATAGTAGAGAATAGTATTATACTCACGAGTGATAATGTGAATTGTACTATACCTCTAATAGAGGGTGAACTTCTCTACGATGTCTCAGGTGCAGGAAGAGGTTTAATAAACAGGATTAATAGTAATCCTGAGTGTAACAAATACTTTTTTGCCCATTTGAAATTCAACAGAAGCAATAATGGAGGATTTGAGTATACGTATCTCCCAGAAACTACCAGGACCAGAGTAATAAAAGCAAACTTAGATCCTTTATACTTAGGTGTAGATGATGTAATGACTATAGACTCATTAGGTAAAAACTTTACATATCAAGTAGTACCAGTAGCAACACCTCCTTTAGATACATCGATAGTGAACGAAGCAAGTACTCTTGATTTGGATGCTGATGTAAAAACTTTAAGGTTGGGACTCAGTAAATTATACAATAATCCTACAGCAGGAACATACGATTTAGATAGTATCGGCTCTTTGTTAACTCTATCCGCAGATTATAGTTATGATTACCGTTTTACGCAGACATTCGTACTTTCATCATACACGTTGGATACTTTAACAAGTGCTCTGAATGCATTGGATGTACCTCATTATCTTGGTAATCCTTTATTTAGTGCTGTAAGAAATCCGGCTGTTTCAGGGTCTTTGTCAGCAGCTGCGTTAAATTCTGTAGCTGGGAATATTCTTAGAAGATCTGCGATTCCTCGTGATTGTATCTCAATTACTCCGGGACCTTCAGGTACTGGGTTCCTAATGTCTAATGGCAGGTATTCGATACAAGGAGGAGTTTTAACTGTACAAATCACTGTTACCTATACAGGCACCTATACCCCACCTTCATTCGATCTCACAGATCCCTCATACGATACTGTGCAAGAATTGAGTGATGCCATTGTACTTTTAAAGCCTTTTACGGACTTCCCAACAATATTCACATCTCAGGTGCTTCACAGTGGTTCTACGGCATCTACAGAGTTGTTGGATACAGGGGGGACTCAAAGTATTGGGATAGATAGTAGTCTGTACATACATAAAACCATAAGCTATGGATTGAATGGATCTTTCTCTAATTTAGTGGCTAATATAAATAGTGATACAGCCACTACAGGATTCTCAGCCACGGTTGTTGATGGGTATAAGGGATATCCTTGTAAGTTTTTGGTACCTGGAGATGTTATAACAGTGTCAGGACAAACTACCACATTACAGGGGGATTTTAGGAAATACCCAGCAATGTACTTGCTGAATATGGATACTCCGGGAAATATAACCATAACAGGAACAGGATTATCAAAAGTTCTTACAGCTACAAAGTTGGCTAAAACATATACCGAGAGTCTGAATACAAGAAACTTAGTAGATTTAGTAGCAGCTATCAAAGGAGATATCAATACACATCTCCTTGGAGTAACTGTATTGCCTATAAGTGTGGAGAACGTAACATATGGTTTACTTAATAATGTAACGTTAAATATGAAGTTCAACTCTCCAGAATCAACTGTTCCAATCTATAAAGCCAGAAGCGGAGCGCATGTCTATTTTGGATTTTTGGGGGATATCAGATTCTACCAGATATCAGATTACAATTTGAATCTCCAGCTGCAGTACATCAAACGCAGATTAGCTCAGCCTTGGACAGATGAAAATGGAGTTGTTATTCCAGACTTCTATAACCACGATGATTTCTCAGAATTTGAGTTAGGAATCAGTAAAGACCAGTTCCTTAACTACTTGAAAATCAATAGGTTCAAGCAGATTGGGGATAGTATACAGAATGAAGCTATAATAAACAATAAATATCTTTGGATCTTCTTGAAGTTCCATAAGGAGTTTGGATGCGACCAATTAGTGAAGGTTTATCAGAAGCAGATAAAGTCGAACAGTCGGGATGCAAACCTACTGGGGTCAGTGGGGTAAAAGCTCAGTGGAGGATAGTTGAGCCAACAAAACAGGATGCTCCGATTTTGAAGGAGTTATTTGAGCCTGTTATGGTAGCTTTGGATAGAGTAATTGAAGAAGAAAAGAAGAAGTATAAAGACGCAATGAAGAGGTAACTATGTCTGTTAGATTTGTACCCAGTAGAAAATCATTGTATGTAATACCTAAATTGGATAAATCTGTAGGGGGTCCAGCTACTGTAGATATTCAGGATATCAACATACCGGGTTTAATGAATGATGCCAATAACATATTGAATAAATCAAGTGGAGGATATGATTGGAAAGACTTCACATTAGGTATAGATGTATCCCAATATAAAGATTTTGTGGAAGGCGTAAATAAATTTTTGACTTTTATGGATAACTATGTTACTAAACCTTTAGTAATAGTAGTAAAACTTCTAAGACTGTTCTCAAGTGACCTAAAATCAATAAATAGATTGTTAAGTGTAGTGCTTAGGGTTTTGGTTAAGAAGATTCAGCAGTTCATAGAGTCTTTAGCTTCCTTCCCCATTGCGGCTACGGTGATAATCCCGGATGTGGATAAAAGATTGCATAACTTTATGAATCCTCTGGACTACGGTTTTGATGAATTAAAGGCAAGAGTAACATCTGCCTGTTTAGACCCGAATGATCCTTATGCCCCTAAGTTTGGACCGGAATCGAAAGTAGGGGGACTCATTATTGCGGGGATGGCAGGTCAAAATGATCCTGAAAACTTTTCTAATATGCTTGAGAATTTCGAGATATTGACTAGCTTTTTTGGTATAAGTAATCCTATGCCTGCACGTCCGACTAATGTTATGGCTGCTGCAGGATTGAATAAAGACCAATCTCCAAAGATTACTATTTCTTGGAATCATCCTGGAACAAGAGGTATTCATGGATTTTGGGTATATAGATGTAAAGTCTATGATGGAGTAAATAAAACAGTAACAGTAAATGGTACCCCTCAAAATATATTAGTGTATGAAGATAAGGGGTTTGAACCAGTATATATACCAGCTTTAAGACCTAAGTATAATTGGGAGGACAAGAAAGTAAAAGAAGGAACAAAATACTTTTACATAGTTTATAGTGTACCAAGTAAGAAATGGTTTACGAAGAAGCCCATATATGAAGATATCAGGAGTCCTATAGCCTCGGCAAGAGTTGCGGCAACTCCGGTAAAGTGCATCCCTATCTCTGAGCTTCAGAAGTATATGATTTTGGACCAGGATGGTAACACAGTAGATCCAGAGGACATGAAGACTCAGTGGCTTTCAATCAATATCAGGTCTTTATTAGGACCTTCTTTAGGATTCATATTTGATAAAATGAATTCTTTCACTGAGTCCCTTATAGGATTCACAACTACAAGTAGCGATGCTGCTACAAGTTTCGTGGATTTCTATGCTAATAAGATACAGGGATATCTATCTGTAGTCACAACTATACAGAATATTGTAAATATTCTGCTTTCTTTTAGATTAAAAGGTACTATTATGTACCTAAATTTAGATTTTGAGCAAGGTGGAACAGAAGGTTTCGTTAAGAGATTCAATGAGGCTACAATGGACCCAGCAGCAGTAGATGTAAAAGGCGTATATATGGGTATAGTTATAGTAGTAGGATTCCCAGTAATTAATAATGATACTGCAAAATTATACTTTCCTGAGAATGAAACCGCAGAGTATAAGAGAGAATTTAAGAACTCAATGAGTGCTTGGAATTTCTTCCAAGAGACTTTACTTGGTGGAGGCAAATAATGTCAGGGTTAAGACCAGATGATTCTGATGTAAAAATAACCGATAGAAAAGATGACGTTGTTATCTTTTATGACCTTTTGGAGCTTAGTAAAACTTCAGGAACTAAATGCTTGGAGATACGAGATTCTCTTAAAGTAAAACAGAAGCAGTTGCAGACTCAAATTACTAAACTCTTACAACAGAGAGCCAGATTCATCTTAGGTAAGGATATACTAACAAGAACTACTAATCCACAAGCTACAGCACCTGTAGATCAGAAAAATGAATTCTCTGATAAGGACCCAGAAATACAACAGAAACGTGAAAATTTCAAAGAAGTTTATACAGCAAATCCTACAGATACACTGAAAGCTAAAGCTGAGAATGAGATACGAGAAGGTCTTCCTTTTGAGAAAACCCTGAGAGACCTTGATTATCTGATAGCTCGAATGAAGTTAGAAGAACAGAGATTAGCAGCACTGGTAAGAAAATATGAGGTTCAGTACAAGAAACTATCTGACAATGTTATACAAAAGAATTCAGAATACAACCAGTTTCAGTTAGTATTGGATGAGTACAATAATCTTATTGATGCACTAATAGACCTTATAGATATAGTAAATGAGATTCCTAATGGCCTTAGTACTACAGATGCTGTGACAGATTTTAACAAAAAGTTGAATCAAAGAACTTTTAGATATAATACAAAGAGGAAAGCTATAATAGAAATAGCTACAGATACTTTAGAAGATCCAAATTTTCCAAGTGACAGTTTAGTTCAGAAATTAATTGCCTATCTCCAGTTTAAACTAGGAGAGAACCTAATACAGTTGTTGGATAGAGTAGAAAATAAAAAGATAGTTTTAGATACTTTGGGAAAATATAAAGACGATCTGATTACAGATAAGTTACAAAGTATAGATAAACAATCTAAAGTATTATCTGATGGTGAAGACATAGATAATGAAAAAGTAAAAAGATTAAAGCAGAAGATTAGCAATCATATAACTTCAGAAGCTCTGAATAACATCATAGCTAAAGATTTCACACCTGTTTTTCTTAGTGATAAGATAAAAAATCTTCGCAAAGCCTGTGAAGATAAGTTGAAACAGTTTGCAGAAGCGTTAAAGATCGCAGACGGCGATTGGACAAAATTGGCAACAAACATACAGAAAGGTTTTAGTTTTCTCACCAAGAAGATGGTGACCCTAGACAAGAACTTCGTTAATGCCCAAAAACAGTTATATGGGGCAGCTAACAAATCCTTAGAACAGTTTTGGAGGGATAAGATACGCAAAAAGTATGGTGGTAATATCCCGTTTTGTGATGAGACTATGGTTACTTCAGGTAGTACCACTACTTTCATAAAAAAGACAGATGTGGTCTATGTTAACGGGGTAGCGATGGACAAAAGAGTCATCCAGGCACAAAAAGCGAGGGATCAACTACTTATAGATGACCCAGAGCTTAGAATCTAATAATCTTCTAATTATTGAAGCTATATATGTCTATCGACTTCAAAATACAGAACAAGTGTGACCACAAAATAAACTGGGATACAGGTGTATTGAGTTTAGATGCTAAGAGGATTGATGTTACTTATCCAATAGCTTCTAAAGCATCTGTAGCACTTAAGGTCAACTTTATGTTGGTGGATAAGAGCGAATATAGTGTACAGGAAGATCCGACCGATCTTACCCTACAAAAAATGTCATATCTATCATTAAGACAGAGGATAAAGCTCTTCAATCCTATAATAGAAGTAAGCTATACAACTTTTACCAATTCCTGTCCAAAATGTGAAGGAGCCAGATATCTGGATGACTTTGTATATACTTCTGGGGGAGACATACTAACAACTAAAGATGAGTTTCTTCTGATACAAAACGTTGAAAAATATATAGTTACAAGGTTAGGTAGTAATAAATATCAGACATGGATGGGTACAGGATTACAAGACATGATAGGTATGAAGATATTAGATGGTCAATTACTTACAACAAAAATAACTGAAGAAATAAATACAACTATAGATAAATTTAAAGACATGCAGAAGCAACTTGTGGCTACGGGTCGTCCAGTATCATCTGGAGAGCTATTTGGACAACTTCTTTCTGTGGATGTCCAGCAGGACCAGACAGACCCTACAACTATACAAGTTTTGGTCAGTTTTACTGCTCAGAGCGGAAAAAGATTAGAATTTACTCAACTCTTGGAGTTGACACAACTTAGACAAAGGATAGCTAGTTAATGACTGTAGCATCCCCTATAATACTGTATCCTATAACTTCTTGGACCTCTCCAGGTACGAGTAGCATATACTATACTTCTAATCTTGTACAGGATATTTCTGGAACTATTCCTTTCGATCCTGAAACATTAGAGGACAATGCTTTTCTGACTGTAGAGTTCAGGTACCAGCTTACAAGAGATGGAGTTACAGACTCTTATTCTAACTGGACCACAACAGGGATCACAGTAGGAACAACCTATGTTAATGTCACCGAGATTCCTTGGTATCTAAATACCGATGGGATTGTTGAGTTCATAATAGGTGATAGTATCCTTTTTGAATTCAGAACCGTAAAAAGAATAAGTGTTAATCAAGGCCCAGGTTATGTGACCGAGATAAGTACTACCTCTTCTGTTACAGCAAGTTTAGTTATGGATACCTCCATAACTTCAAGTATAGGTATACCTACTGGTGTGAAAATAAAAAGGGCTAAAGATACTATAAAAGTTATGGTCCCAGTTGATGCCATTATTCCAAATTCAAATAGTGATATAGTAGGTGTGAATTTCTATGTAAGTCTCACTCCTGGGGGAGGATCTAACGGTTATGTCCAGATGAATGAGACCTATGTTACTGAAATAGATGATAGTGAGACAGAAACAGTAGTTATAACAGATTCCTCGGTTACAGATACAGCAGGAGATATAACAGTTGAAACCAGAAAAACAAGACAAGTAGATAACGATTATCTTACTTTCTCTCTTACTTCTGCAGTATTGACGAGATTGGTAACTGAGGGAAAGATAGCTAATGTATTCCTTTCTGACGGTGTTACTCTTAATTTGGACCTTACGTATTATTTTGTAGCTACAGCAGTAGCTTTTGATAGGTCTTTGAATCAAGTGATTGAGAGCAGCTACTCTGTTGAATTAGAAGGTGGATTTTTAAATCTAACCTCTCAATTTAGAGATTTACCTGCAAGGTCTCGCTCTGATGTCCTATTCTCTATATCAAAGACATTAGTGGGTGATAACAGTGTAATCAATGTTATCGGAGGTTCTGTAGTAAGAGATACCATAGATCCTGTATCTAATGAGTTTGAGAGATACTACATAATCCAAGATTTTGCGTTTAAGACCCTTTCTTTGGATGCCTTACTTACTTTTGATGATAGTGATGGTGATGGAATCAGTGACCCACTGGAGTACAATTTAGGCAAGAAGAGATTAGCAGATGCTTTAAATATAAAAGATGGAGCAACGCTACAGGTATTGATAGATGATCAATTTGATAAGAAAGCATCTGATTATAACATACCAAGAAATGAAGCAACTAAATCTCGTGGGAAGGTTACATTCTATGTTAACAGTGCTCCTACGACAAGTATCATAATACCAAGTGGGACAATAGTTACTTATCCCGGAGATTCTACTCAGGGGATAAGTTCTGTAAATTTTGCAGTAATAGGCACCAGAATTATTGATGCTTCAAATCCTGACTACTATTTCAATACTATCCAGAATAGGTATGAGATAGTAGCAGATATAGAATCCTCTTTAGCGGGTTCTGGTGGAAATGTCCCCGCTAATTCGATAACCACTGTAACAGGGCTTCCTTCCACGGTTTTGGTTACAAACGAAGATCCTACTGATTTTGGAGAGGATAGAGAAAATAATACCAAATTAGTAGAGAGATGTAAGCTTGGTATAGCATCTGTTGATAGAGGGACTGAAGCAGGGTATTCAAGAGTTGCTATGGATATCCCTGGAGTGGAACAGGTAAGAACTGAAGTAGCTGGTGATGCCCTTATGGTAAGGGATTTTGATGCTGATTCTAACAGACATGTGGGTGGTAAGGTAGATTTGTACATAAAAGGAAGTCGAGTGCTGCAATACGCAGACCAAGTGGCTTTCAAATTTGAGCATCCAACAGATGTTTTTGGTAAGCAGATCGGGGAACGGTTCTTTGTTACTAGTGCTTCTGACTTTAGAGTAATAACAAAAAATCCTAAAGTGACAACCACTACGCCGATTGTTACTGTTAATACGGTAAGAAATGTAACAAGAGGTAGAGATTATAGTCTGGATAACTATAGCATTATAGGATATGGGGATACCATACTGTTGTCTCCCAATCAGACAAATTTATCTATAGGTATGGCTACATTAGATGTGATAGAAGTAGATTACACATATAGAAGTTCTAATGTTCTTGTTTTGCAGCATCAGCCCGTATTGGAGATTGTTTCTGTTTTTAGGTCAGACGGGTCACAGGAACCACAAGAAAAATATAGAATAGTAGAGTTGGAAGATCCTCTTTTAACCGGAGAGTCTTCTTTATCCAGTTATGGAATAGAGTTCTTATTTTCATCACAGGATGATGTTGTTGAGTTCAGGACTGTAACTGGGGAACTCCATGATATGATACTTAATCTTCCCGCTCAGCTTAATCTAAAGGGTGTGGACATCTCATCTGTAGTAGTTAAGAATGCTGACGATTTAACTGTAATATACAAGAACAATATAGACTATACTATAACAGTAGGTAGCGAAGTAGATAGCACGTACATTAACCTACTTCAATTTAGTAAGATAAGATCGGGAGCAAGGGTCTCTATAGATTATCAAGCTAATGAGAATTTTTTGGTGACCTATACAGCAAACAGTCTGATTTCACAAGTTCAGACTTCTGTGAATAGCATGAAACACGCAACCGCTGACGTTCTTGTTAAGCAGGCTATAGGGAATAAAGTAGACTTAAGTATGGTTGTTGTAAAATCAGGAAGTATTGATCCGAGGTACATAGAGTCAGATAGAACTATAATGAAGTCTCGTATTCAGACTGCAGTTTCCAACTATCTTGATAAATTAAGGATGGGTGAGACTTTTACTCAGTCAGCCCTTGTGGATGTCGTGAGACAAGTACCAGGAGTAAAAAGTGTTAAGATACCGTTACAAAGAATGATGAAAAGAAATGGCTCTTTCATCCCATTGGATGATTTAGGAAATCTTACTTTTGAAGTGTATCAGAGAACAAGTAGTAGCGGGGTAACTTCATATAGGACACTTAATAGCGTTCTTACATACAGTACTACTGAAAATGGTGGTGAATCCAATCTTTTCAGAGCAGTGTATGAAAATAATATGGCTCTTCTTCTCATGACTAACCCTAACGATGTCTCTAAAGGACCAGGAAGAGCATATATACAGGCGGATGGTAAGATAATCGTAAGCACAAAAGATGGAGCACCTCCACAGACTAAGGATTACAAAGCAGCATACTATGTTTTATATCCAGCTGATGTAATACTATCACAGGATATAACAACCAGTGAAATAGAGTATTTGTTAGTAGATTCTATCAGTTTGAAAGACATAGATATCGTAGAGGATTCAGCGGTCAAAAAAGGATTATAAAGATGGCTAAGAATTTAGGAAATGAAGTATTCAGTGTATATGATGGCCTTGGTTATGCCTATGATAAGGTATTCTTTCAGAAAGGCAAACCTCCTCTTTCATCTGAATTAAATGAAGCTCAGCAGCAGCTGGAACTTCTTATCCAGAAAAGTACGGCACATATGTCCTCTGGATGGCTTAGTTACAGGCCCTTCTTCACTGATAAGTCTTTAGAGAACTATTTCTATACTCAAGACCCAGAAGGCTCAAAGCCAGAAGTAGCTTTGGTTAATGGATGGCCTATCTATGTAACCAATACTGGAACCTCTCTGCCACATGTGAACGCTGTTAATTTGTCTGATTTTGAGCTTCGTTCTGGAAGCAGGGTAGATGGAGTTTTTCTGGAAGTCTGGAGGTCTTTACTCTCCCCAGGAACAAGTGATTCTAAACCTCAGAATCTTCGTAAAGTAAGTAATTTGAATACAGTTTATATGTTTAATGACCAGATTGGTTGGGCACTTGGGGATAATGGTGTCATATTAAAAACCATAGATGGTGGTAATAACTGGGTATCAAAAGAAACTCCTGTTGCAGTAACTTTCAATAGAGTAAAATTCCATGATGCTTATTTAGGATATGCAGTTGGTAACAACGGTTATATAATTAAGACAGTCAATGGTGGAGAGAGTTGGGCAGTAATTACTACTAACATCTCTAATGTTCTTAATGACTTATGTATCATAGATGACAAGACCGTATGTGTTGTGGGAGATAATGGTACAGTTCTGCTTTCCATCGATGGAACAAATTTCGAGTTAATCGAACAAACCAGTGGAGTTTCTACAAACTTCAATGGTGTCTTTTTCTTTGATACAGCAGTAGGATGGATAGTAGGAGATACAGGAACTCTGCTCATTACTAATGACGGTGGAAATTCTTGGACATCCCAAACTATCATTGATGCAGCGAACAATCTGCAAATAACAGAAGATTTAACCTCTGTAGCATTCTTTAACTTGAATGATGGCTTAGTTGTTGGTAGAAAGGGTATCATTTTAAAGACTACAGACGGAGGAAGAACCTGGGCAAATATGACCAATAATATTTGGACAGGTACAGAATATACCTCTCTCACATCTTTATACCCAACTAAAGAGAACACTTTATATAGCATCTTTATTCAGAAGGAATTTCCACTTGATTTTTCTTTGACTATATATCCTAACTCAAGAAGTTCCTTCTCAACAGCTTCTTACAAGATATCTCCGACCAATTATCCTAACTCTTTAGTTCTTGAATGGGTAGGAGTTCAGGATAGGAGAAGCTACATAGAAGTTCTTAATTTGGATAACTATGCCAATGCTGAAGAACTTAGAGATGCTATCAACGCGGTTACTAGCCCTTATCTTTCTTCTGATGCAGCCCTACCGGATGCATCAAGACAAAAAACTAGAGTATTTCAATCTGTAGTCGATTATGCCCCTATCAATAAGCCTTCTGAACTAAGACCCTCCTCAGGTGTGATACCTAATCGCACGACTACCGATATCAGTTTTTCTATCCAGGATAGAGCTTGGGTATGTGGGTCTAATGGATTACTTATCACTACAGAGAACAGCGGAGCTAAGTGGAGAGTACTTAGTGCAGGTACCGGGGAAGACCTATATGATTTGTTTTTTGTTAATGAAGTTTTAGGTTGGATAGTAGGATATGAGGGAACAATAATAAAGTATGATCCTAATAATATAGATGGTCAGTTTGCAGTGCAAGACTCAGATTTGGAAGTAAGAACTAAAGGAAGAATTTATCCTGAAGGTAATATACAGTCTGAGGCCACTGATTATTTAGAAGACAATATGATAGACCCTAATGTTGGAGTAGAAACAACAAAAAGAGTTCAAATACAGTATAGGATACGAGTTGTAGATGGTATTGATCCCTTCAATTTTCCTGAAGCCGGATTAGGAGCACAATACGTTTATAGTATGGGTCCTAATACTGGAATAGCTGACGCAGGAAGTTACACTTTCGAAAATATGGGGAGCAGCAATGGAGACTACGGGTTGTGGAGGTCTCGCTGCAGAAATACCTATGATGGATTTAGTTGGGCTATTCCTATGTTCTTTGTGTCCAGAAGGAATTCATCTCCTTTCAATATCGAGTCTAATATAAACGGGTCTACATATTTTGAATTAAATGCTATTAGACCTGACGGACTTACATACACTGAAATAGTGGATGATGACGTAATAGATATACGTAGAAAAATTGTAGTGAATACCATGAGCGGTCTTCTTGAGAAGAATATAGACCTTCTTCTTCAGAATCAGCTTAAAACCAAGATAGATAACAAAGACAACAGAGGGACTCAGTTTAGTACTTCTATCCTTTCAGTAGATACTTATTCTGGTATTGGAGATATCACTAATTTGGCTACGGGAGTAGTATCTTCTACAGCAGTGATCCGTGCTGATGTTAAAACTGTGAATTCCAATATCACTCCAGTTGAGACTGAACTAACATACGGCCCTAGGGAAAAAGCATTATATATCAATGAAACCGCACTATATAGCGCTTTCATTGTTAGAGATTCTGCAGTAACAAGTGAGCGTGTCCAAGGAACCTGGGAAGGTTTGGGAACAAATTCTGTAGTCTTTACCCTAACGGGTAATAACCCGACAGGGGATAATATACAGTATCAGATAACAGCAACCTACCTTGATTTCTCAGGTGTGGGATTGTCCCGTGTTCCTGTACAGCCTTTGGGTATGAAATATTTGCCTGATGATACGAATAGCTCATTATTCTACAGAGGTATAGACGTATTCAATAATGATGAGATTATAGAGTACCTTGATGAAAGAGTTTCTGGATATAAGGATTACACTATCCTTTATTCAGCAAAGACTATACAGAATACAGTAGACATGAAGAATTTGTATATGGATATAGGAAATCTCCCAGAAGATGATACAGAATACCAGAGATCATTAAGGAAATTTCATGGTCAGCAATTCAGAGGTTCTCTTGTTGAATATCATTATTTCTTTCAGGCAGTAGAGCCTACAAGTATTGTTCGAGTACCAAAGAATCTTAGTGGGTATGGTGTTTTTTCAGTCAAAAGCGTTTCAAGTGTAAATGGTTCAGTATACAAGATCTCTAATGACTTTAGGACTTGGAGTTCTCTAAGAGATAGAGAGCTTACTGATTCTGGGATAGATACTACTAACATATTGATCTATCTTGATGAAGCTTTTGTGATACCTTCAAATACGATTGTTGAAGTAGTTATGGAAGTAACGACTACATCTGATTCTACTACTGCAAGTAATTTAGGTCTTCCTTTAAGTAATAAAGGAGAGAATCAGCAAGCATTGAGAGCGCCGTATATGGTTAATTTCAATGTGAACTCAAAAGGTATAGAAGGCTTTTATAAGGCCGTTCTATTCCCAGTACTATTAACTACTGATGACCAGAGAGAATTTACTATAGACTTAAGAAGTGCCAGTCCTTCTTTCCCAGAGTTATTGAATGGTCTTATACTTGGAATAAGTTCTTTTGGTACTAGTGAAAAGCAGAATTCAATGTTTGCATGGTATCCTGAGACCTCTATAATACCGAGTGAGACGGTCTATACAGCACTTCCTATTCTTTCAATTAGTCCTGCAGATGATGAACCTGATACCACAGGTTTGGGAACAGTAGCAGCTAAGTTCAGGATAGACCCAAGAGTAACAACACATGCCGGGACTATCTATGTACCTCTACTGGTCAAGCAGGTAACATTTGAAAATCTGACACAGACAACCACGGCTAATGTTATGTACAGATATCGCCCATATCAAACTCTTAATTCCTTGCCGAGCAGCCTGGATGTAGAGATTATGAAGTGTTCTGAATTTTTGTATATCTCTAACCTTGGAACCGGGGCAACACCTGATATCAAGGGAGAGCCTTATGAAAGTCCTATAGAGAATATTCCGGTGAATGACCCAGGTTTCTTGAATGAGAATATGTTTACTAACGTGGATGATTTGGACTTTAACAACTTTAGCGTAGATTCTGGGTTCGTAAAACTGCCTGCAATAATAGGTAGAACAGTGGGATCTTTCTTAACCTTGTCGCAACCTAACAATGTTGGAGATAAGCTTGGAAGAGCCTATTATTCAGCTTGTAGTGAAGAGTTCAGAATACAAGCTGAACATATGGCGATTGCTAATCCAAGAAAAATATTCATACCAATGCTTGCAAGAATAAGGTCTGATGTAACCTCTCCTTTCTTAAGAGGGGAATTGGTTCTTCTTATCTTCTCTAAGGTATATAAGGCAAGGACAGAAAATCAAGTTGGATTCTTTGAGGATGAGGATATAGAGTATCAGCATGGGTATCTTGAACCAGCTGAGACATCTGTTGGTGTTTATAGATTACAGAATAAGCCTATAGTTAGGATGTAAGTTAGATGGAAGTAAAGACAAGCAAATCAAACACCATCTCTATAGTAAAAGGTATAGATGGTGTTACGAAGTATGTAGTTAACTTAGGCACTATACTTTATAACAATGTATTTGTGTCTTTGGATAATCTTGTCATTCCTATAGACTCACAACAGTTTTTTGAATTGCCTCAAGATTTGAATAAATATGCTGTAGTGAATGTCTACTATAAAGTAGAAACAGGAATGTTTCTTTTTGATAAAGTAGGAGTATTTAATACAGCTATTACTTCTTTATCCTATAGAGTAATTCATAATCATATCCCTATAGCTCAATTTATTCTTCATCAGAGAAATAGAACTACTGAGGTAACGTCTGTTAATGAGTATTCACAGATGTCCACTTTCACGATAAGTGATGAACTGGTTAAGGGTACTACAGGGTCTAAAGGAAATGTAGGTGATACAGGTATAATCGGAAGTACAGGAATAATAGGAGATACGGGTCCTATAGGAGGTACTGGGTGGGAAGGGCCACAAGGAGACACAGGATTTGGATTAACTGGATTTTATGGTATACAAGGACCTACGGGATGGTATCCTGACCAAGATTTGCAGTTATACGTTAAGTTTAAGAATAACGATGAAACCCAAGTAGATTATTCCAGGTATGAAAGAGATTTACAGTGGGACATAGGCATTACCGGATCTTCTTTCTATACGTTAGAATCGGGGATTGTTGATGGGTGTCTTTCTGTCCAATACCAAGAATCCCCTTCCAGATTTAAGAGAAATCAATACCTGGGACTTACTGGAACAGGTATAGTAGCAGCATGGATAAAGATAGATGTAAAACCTATTTCAAATTTCACATATACTGTAGATGGCGTAAATCCTTTAAAAGTAAGGTTTTACGATAGTAGCACATATTTTCCTGAGGAATGGTTGTGGGACTTTGGTGACACGTATAAGAGTGCGACAAGGAACACAGATCATACTTTTAGCAGTTCAGGGACATATATGGTTAGTTTAACGACAACGAACCAAACTGGTTCGGACACTTTTTCACAATACATAACAGTTTAATACTATGACAATTACAGCAGATTTTACAGCAAGTGTCACATTAGGCAGAGCGCCCTTGGTGGTTACTTTTACCGATGCTTCTACTGGAACCATTACAGAGAGACTTTGGGATTTTGGTGATGGGGATTCTACGGATGTTGAGGTATCCCCTGTGCATGTTTATACTGTTGCTGGGACCTATAATGTTAAGTTGATAGTCAGAAATGATACAGAGGAAGATGTAGAAATAAAGGATAGTTACATTATAGTTGAGGAAGGAGTAGTAGAGCCTGGTTTTGTTATCCTGCTTTCAGAAAATTCAGATAATAACCAATATTGGAAATTTTATGTAGATTTAGATAAACATTTGATATTCGAAACCCAAACATATAAATGGAGATCGGTAGATCCTATCATATATATACATAAATGGACATTTGTGATGTTCAATCAATCTGAAGAGAAGATGTATACAGGCTCATTTAGTAGCAGATTTAAGATAATACCATCTGCAAAAAGCATAAATACGACTCCGACTATTCCCTCCTCAAAAAGAATCTGTGTCGTTCCGAATAGCACTATGAAAATAGATGAAGTGCAGGTTTGGAGCAGAGACGTAGATTTTTCCGATTATGTTCAATCGCTTAGAGGCCAAGCAGGAAGATTAGACGATTTAGACTCCTTGGCTTGAATCATTATCTATTAATATTTGCCTCTTATCGATAGGACTAGTTTTTATCTTTCAAAGGCTTATGCATGGCTCTTGATGCTTCTTTAACCATTGATCAGTATACAGGCAGTTTACCGATGACCGTACAGTTCTCGGGGGTTGCGCTATTGGGTACTCCTACTCAATGGATTTGGGATTTTGGGGATGGAACAACAAGTTCAGAACAGAATCCTACCCATGTCTATACGAGCGTAGGGACTTATACTGTAAAACTTAGTGTTACTGACGGTACTGATACTATAGACTTAATGTATGAAAAAGTCATAACAGTTATGAAGATAGATTTTGATGCCTATCCTAAAAAGGGTAGAGTGCCTTTAAATGTAAGATTCACGGACAAAAGTAGAATCCCCAATGCTTATGACCTTATAAGTCGAGAATGGGATTTTGGGGATGGAACAGCTTTTTCTGTCTTGGAGTCTCCCGTCCATACGTATGTTGATCCAGGAACATATTCTGTATCTTTTACGGCTAGGGTAAGAAGGATTTAAAAATGACAGTTAGATATGTAGATAATCTGGCTACTGGTGCAAAGAATGGTACCTCATGGGTTAATGCCTATAGTGACCTACAGACAGCACTAGATGCAGCGTCACCTTTTGATGAACTGTGGCTAAAGGATAACGGAACTACCAATCCATATACAGATGTCTATGTAGTAAACACAAATGACTTGAGAATATACGGTGGATTTGCGGGGACAGAAACATCACTTACTCAACGTGATATCCTCACACATCCTGCCCGATTCATTCGAAATTGTTCTGGAATCTTTCAACACTCCGATCCAGTAACCATCTATGATGGCCTCCTTTTTGATTTGTTGGGAGTTAGTTCCTTCGCTGGAAGTGGAGGAGCTATCTACGCCGGGGGACCTGTAATTGTTCGAAACTGTATCTTCTTGAACTGCCCGGCAGCACATGGTGGAGGAGCATTAGATATAGGGTCTGGTAGTATAGTAGAAAATTGTTATTTTAAGGGGTGCTCTGTAGTTTTTAGTGGACCTGGAGGAGCTATTCGTGCAATTAGTGCAACGCCCTCATCCAGAACCATCATAAGGAACTGTGCCTTTTTCAACAATACCTGTAAAACATATGGTGGTGCTGTATACTGTGAAGACAATACTCTTATAAAAAACTGTTTGTTTGTAGAAAACTCTTCCAGTTCATCAACTGGTACGGGTGGTGGATTACACTACAACATAAAGGTATATGGAGCAGAATACGGGGAATCCATAGTAAATAATACTTTTTACAAAAACTCCGCACCATATGGTGGAGGTTTAGCTGTATATGGACCAGGATCTAATTCCATAGATTTGGTTAACAACATCATATGGAATAACTATAACCCATCAGCTGGTTATGGACATGAAGCTTTAATCTATGTTTCTGTTAATTTGTTATACAACGACATAGGTAACAGAACTAATTCAGGATACTTTAAGGCTCCAACAGTTAATCTTGAGACCAATACGATTACAACTGATCCTTTATTCTTAAATCCTTCTATAGGGAGTCCAACTTCAGGAAGATTTGACCTAACTTTTGCCTCCCCATGTAAGGGTAGTGGAAAAGGATTGCTTGATAGAGGTGTTATAAATAATGTTATAGATTTTTCAGGGAGTCCAACTTCAGGGACCGCACCACTTACAGTTGCTTTTAGTAACCAGGGATATTCTCTGGGAATCTTCAGAAATACTGCACAGTGGGGTTTTGGGGACTCAACAACATTACTTAATACAGCCGACCCTACACATGTATATAGTTCAGTAGGAGCATACAATGTGGGATTCTGTGGTACTATTGTTGCATTCTGTGGAGTTCACTATGATCCAATATATAATTCTGCTGCTCCTAGTTACAATAGTTTTATACTTAAGAACAATTACATAACTGTTGCAGCACTTGCGCCACCTGTAGCCGCTATATCTCCTTCGTCGGTATCGACTGGGGGTATGCCATACACTTTGACTTTTAATGATGTATCAACCGGAGGCCCAGTTACTACCCGCAGTTGGAGTGACGGAAGGGGCAATACTGGCACAGGTACTTCTTTTGGCCCACTTACTTTTACAGAGAACGGAACTTTCACAGTTACTTTAACGGTCAGTAATGCAAGTGGTAGTTCAAGTGCCACGGTATCTGTTGGAGTAAGACCTGTTGCATCTTTTACAAAATCTGCCACAACGATAGTTACTGGAGAGTCTATAACTTTTGATGCTAGTAGCTCATACGTTCATGTAGATACTTATTCTTGGGATTTTGATGATGGTACACCAGTACAAAATGTTTCTAATCCTATTATTTCTCACCAGTATACAGACGCAGGAATTTATGATGCAACTCTTCGGGTTTTGTATAAAGGTATAGCTAGCTTATTTAGTTATTCTACCATATCAGTTACATACCCACCCCCTCCACCAGGGGTACCTGTTGTATCATTCAATATCAGTCCCACCTCTGGATACCCTAACACTACTAACTTCAATTTTTCAGGTAGTGCTGTATACTCTGGTCCTATCCATAGATGGGAATGGGATTTTGGGGATAGTTCTGCTCATGTCCTTTCTCAGAACGCTTCCCATACTTTTTCTGGGAATAGAAATTATAACGTAACACTTTCAGCAACACACCTTTGCGGAGAAGTTACCAAAGTAGGTACCCTTACAAAAACGGTACCTGTTAAACCTAAAGCTTTTTTCAGTCCTTCTTCTCAGGTAACAATAAATGCTGGTAATTCTGTATCTTTTGATGGTACTGGTTCTGGTATAACCGTAACAGGATGGTCCTGGAATTTTAATGACGGTCCTACACAATCGGGTTCTACTGTATCTCATACGTTTACTGTAGCAGGGACATACAGTGTAACTCTTGTAGTAACAGGACCGGATGGATTAACAGATTCTTTGACTAGAACTAACTTAGTTGTTGTTAATCCTATTGCGCCTCCTCCTCCTAATGCCCCTTCAGCAGCTATTATAGCTACTCCTTCTTCAGGTAACGTTCCTTTGACAGTAGTATTTCAAGGAGTAGAACAAGAAGGACCTGTAACTACAAGAGAGTGGGATTTTGGAGATGGTTCGGCTCATTCTTTTGTTAGGGATGTAACACATGTTTATACTTCAAATAAGAACTATACAGTACGATATACTTTAACAGGTCCTGGTGGAAGTAACTATGCAGAGAAAGTTATATCAGTAAGACCTAAAGCTTCCTTCATAGCCAGCCCTCTGTCAGTGCTTGTTGGAGATCCTGTAACTTTTAATGGTACGGGTTCTACTGTAACAATAACGAATTGGGACTGGACTTATGGAGATAACACGTATGGAACAGGAGCTACGGCTTCTAAGACATATGATGCTCCAGGAACATACGATGTAACATTAAAAGTAACTGGAACTGATGGATTAATAGATAATGTTACACAGACAAGTTTAATTACTGTATTTGGGAAAGTATCTGCAAATTTTACATTTACTCCAATTACGGGTAAAAATCCTTTAGATGTAACTTTTACAGATTCTTCTACAGGAAGCCCAACAGCTTGGGCTTGGGATTTTGGTAATGGGGATACAGCGACAACACAAGGACCTCATACTATTACTTATGATGAGAATGGTGTGTATACTATTACTCTTACTGTCACAGGTGCAGGACCTAGCAACACAAGTACAAAGACAGCTACCATATCTATAAAGCCAAAAGCAAACTTTATTTATACTCCTACTTCAGGACCTTCACCGTTGACTGTGGTTTTTACAGATGCCTCCTCTACTAACATAACCTCATGGGATTGGGATTTTGGAGACGGTATTGGTATGAGCAGCCTACAGAGTCCAACTTATCAATATCTGGACGAGGCTATAGGGGATGTGAATGTAAGACTTACTGTTACAGGTCCTGGAGGCAGTGACACGATAACTTTAGGCCCTATTACAGTTGAGTTTCCAGGGGATGCTTACTATGTGGATTTGAATATAAATACATCGGGTGGAATAGGTACACCTACTGATCCACTTAACTATACTGAATTTGTTAATGCGACAGATAACTCTTTGCCTTATAAGATAAGAGGAGCAAGACTCCTTAGTGAGACTGATCCCTATAATGTATACAAAATAGGATTTTCTTTAGATGCGTGGGATTATGACTTATATGGTCCGTGGAGAATAAAAGCTTCTGATCCATCTCAAGAATATTTTACTCTTAATGTAAGCGACTGTTCAAATCTGATACTTGAAACAGAACTTGTTAATGAAGATGGTTCTGCAGGATTAATTTTAGGTGTTAGCGGAATAGTAAAAACATCACATATAAGAGTGAAAGATAAGTGTGTTCTTAATGTAATTGGAAATGCTACTTTCCGTGGTTCAAATATAATAGCAGAAGATAGCAACTTAATACTAAATTACGAAGGAATGTATAAGACTGAGTTTGGTGACTGTTTTATGGATGTTCGAGATATAGGAGTGACTGGTTCTATAAGTGGGGCACAGTTCTCTATACAGCACAGTGTATGTAATCATGGAGGAATGAATAGATTTGGTTCAGAGGTAGCAGGAATTGCTTCTTACACTGGAGTACAATTTGGATACGATAACCCAGAAGAGTGGCCTGCCTGGGATGCTGGTGTGACAGGTGGGGGGTTAGAAGGATTAGATCCTGATCCCACTAAATGGGTAAAGTGGTCCATCTGGGGTAAGAGAGTTGTAGTTGGATCAGGGAACTACTCTACAATTCCTTCGGGTCCTTTTGAAGAAGCCAGACTTGGTATCGGGGATTTTTACTTTGATGCTCAAGCAGAAGAAACAGCATCTTTAACTAAAGATGCTTTTATAAATGTTTTGGATAGAGGAATTAAAACCTGCACGAAATTTGTAGGTATTGGGTGGGTAAAAAATCCTTTAGTAGCGGAAGATCATGTGCTTTATCCTATGGTTGTTTCTGACCCGTATGGAGATGTTTTGGATACAAATGCCTCTTTCAAATTAGAGATTAAAAAAGAAGGCACAGATTATAGACTGCAATATTCTGGTTCAAAATCTAAGCTAATCTATAAAACATTAGACATAAATCTTGATGATGACCAATGGCATTTTCTTAGTTATGTTTGTTTGGATGATGACGGACACATGATATACTATATAGATGGAGAAAAACTTGAGGCAGAAGATGGAATAGATGATGAAGGTCTGGAGTTCTCTATAGCAAGATCAAAAGCAGTAAGATTGGGTGGAGGTAATGTGTACTGTCCATATTTATACGAGACTAATACAGGAATTAATATGTATAACTGGAGAGTAGGAATAGGATTTACTATTCATCAGGAATGGATTAAAGACTTGATGAATATTGATGGCTTAGACTTGGAGATATAAAAAATGGCTATATATGTTGATATAAATTCTACCTATACAGGTTCAAATCATTCAGGGACCGCTTCAGATCCTATGTCTTGGGCACAATGGTTAGCTATAACACCTAAAAGTGGAACTTACTATTTTAGAGGTGTTAGGAGTACTGGGGATTCCATATCGAATGGAACTAATTCGTACCAAATTGACGCTTGGGATTTGAAGTTATACGGTCCTTGGAAATTAGTGGTTAATGATGCTGATTCAATTAATGCTATATATTCTAATGGATATTTGTCAGTTTCTAGTACCACTATTTTTAAGTTTTTTAGTTTAACGAATGCCTTTGTGGTTGTTAATAATTCTGCTACAATTAACATGTCCGGTAATGGTTCTATAGTAAGTTCTACTTATAAATGTGGTACTATTACCTGTTTAGGGGCCACCACGATTACTAACTCTATAATTAATGCCTCTATAACACTTCCCTACAATAACGTATTAGTTGTGACGAATACCTTGACTGATAAATCAGGACCCTCCACATTTGTACTCGGTCCCGGAGATATAACGCTAAGTAGTGTAACATATAACTGGTCTCCTCCTGCATATCCTACGTACTCTGACCCTGAACTATATAATTTCAATCTTTCCGATGGTTTTGGTGTGGGGTACACCACAGGGTGGGCACATCTTGCTCCAGTTAGAAAATACGTGCTTTTGAGTACAGCCTATACTTCGGCAGGGCACGCAGGTACTATCTCTGATCCTTGGTCTTTTACAGACTTTAGCGCAGGCATAAGAGATAATGGAATATACTTTTTTAAAGGACAGTATACCTTATCTACTGATTTCACAAGTACAAAAATATTCAGTATGCGTGCTTGGGATGTAGGTCAACATGGACCTTGGAGGATAAGAGGTTCTACAAACTATTTCTCAGCTGTTAGTGCTTCATTATATGATGGCTATTTGGAAGGAACAAATGTTAGTTATCTAAATGCTACACGGATGTACATTTATACCTCAGCAAATACTGGAACAAATGCTGTTAGTGCTTCTGGTACCGTCTCTCAAACGACCCTATCTTATAAGCAAGTTTTAACAATCTCCAGCGGTACTGTTACTCTGGATAATGTTATTTTTTGGGGAATTGATGCCGCTGATAATATTTCTGTAGCACTTGGAGCCACACTTAATATAGACACCTGTTATACAAATAGGTCTAATAGGGCAGATTTATTTACTATATCCGGGACTGTAAATGATACAAATATAACTTATAGTCAGGTATTTTCTTCGATTCCAGTTTGGACATCTACAGATTTGCGAAATTTTAATTTGAATAGTTTAGGTGTGGGGGTTGCCTCAGAAAATAACTGGGCAAGTGGGAAGAACTTTTATGTAGGGCTATCAGAAACTACTACTGGTAACTCTGGGACATATGGTGATCAGCGTATAGGATGGACAGAATTATTAACTAAATTGGGTACCGTTCTGTCAGCAGGAACAATATTCTACTGTGCAGGCCAGAGAACTTTATCCGCTAATCTAACGTATACATCAAGTGCTATCTCTTTTAAGGCATGGAATAAAGCAGTGTATGGTCCTTGGAGGATTAAGACAAGCACCTATACCGTCAATATCCCATACATAAGTCTATACGATGGGATCATAGACACAACAGGTAGCAGCAGTGCTATTATGTCATCTCTTAGGGGGTGTTATGTAATTGGGGGTAGTGGAGACATACCTACATTAGTAGGGTATGCAGCAACTTCTTCTGCTACTATTGATAAGACCACTTTTGTATTAGCTGGAAGATTAGATATAGACACCCCTCCGACAGGACCAAGAACCTATACATTTACGAATTCTATTTTCTATACTTCTGGTGGTGGTGTTTTCCTGAATGCTGAAGCCGATATTACAGCAAACATCACAAACTGCATTACTAACAAGGCAGATTTAGCTTCTTTTACTGATAATCCTCCTGATGTAAATGCCACAAATTTAACTTATGGATGGACTCCTCCAGTATCTTTACCAGCATGGGATGCAATTGACCTATATACTTTTAAATTGGAAGGTAGTCCTACCGCAGTATCTTACGGTTGTCAAGAATTTCCTACTATACTATATTCTGATATAGCAATAACAAATGATTCATCAGAGTATAGTGGTGAAGATCCTAACAACCCGGCTTCTTTCTATACAGTATATTATTTATTACCCACACTATCAAGGTCCTATATCTATTTTAAAGGATATAGAGACATGATTTATGAGATAGACTACGACATAAACAATTTATCTTTCCCTTATGCTAGTACCTCTATATACGCTTGGGATAAAAGTATCTATGGACCGTGGAAAATTAAGTCAACATTTATATCTAATAAAGGAATAAATTTAATTGATGGTATAATATACTCTACTGACTATTTATCTATATATGGTATACACGAACAGTATACTGGAACGGTAAGTTATGAGAATACCTTTTTTGATGCTGGGTTGGGAGTTATAGTAGGATCTGGAACAAAAGATATAAAAGGATGTACTAATATATCAAATACGACTGCTATCTCTTTTACAGAAGAATTACCAGATAACACAGCCTATAGTACTTATATAACTGATAATTTTCAAGACGGAACAGAGAATAGCTGGTGGAACTCTGAATTTAGAACAGGTCCTAATGCTTTTGAGATAGAACAGTTTCCTCCTGGGTTAGGTAATTATGTAGCTGTACAGAATAGTAGTGTTGATATAAGACTTACCCCTGTTGGAATAAGTCTTACTGGTAATTTTGAATTAGAGATGGAAATAATTTTTGGAGAGACACAGACGGGTAATGTGTCCGAACATATATCTGTTTATGATGCAAACACAAGTGCTCAAATATTGGATTATTATTGGAACGGTGATTATTTGACGTTTAATGGCAGTTCCGTGTATCTTCCTGCATCATCATATGGTAGTATCTTTATAAAATTAGTAAGAGTAGGCACAAATATTCTGGCTTATTATTCTGTTTTTAATAATACAAATAGTTGGACTTTACATCCAGGAAGTGCGGTAAGCTATAGTGGGCCTTTTTATATTGGAGTAAATGGAGCTGATGACAATGGTATAGGAGAATTTAGATTTTCGGCAGAGGGTAATGTGCCCGGAGATACACAGAGTTTTCCTTATGGAAAAGTAGATAATGAGTCTGTATTAGAGAATTCTGTAATAGATACTCCATCCATAAACACAGGATTATGGGAATATAATACTATAGATATTAATTCTTGTGTTTTCTCTACTTCTCAATGGGTAGGGACGGGGATAACACATAGTGGGGATAATCAATATTCTTGGACAAAAGCTACAGCATGGCCTGAATGGTCAGAAGCTGAATCAAATAATAAAGACGCTTATAATTATGGACTGTGGAATAGCAATATAACTATCCCTGGAGATTCTTCATTATGGCTTTCCTACCCTGAGGGATTATGGGGAGAACCACGCTTAGGTGTGGGTGCCTTTTATTTTGGTTTTTTATTGAATTTTTCAGGAGATCCAACATTAGCATACTTCTCTCCAGGAAACCCTGATAGAGTGCAATTTACAGTAACAAATGATACAGGGGCCACAAGTTGGAGATGGGATTTTGGAGATGGAGAAAGTATCCTAATAACTGACCCCTTACAGAAGAACGTAGCACATGATTATACTGTAGAGGGAGTATATACTGTATCTTTGATGTTGAACGAAAATCCCGGTTTAAAATTAACAAAGTATGGATATATAGTTTGTTTAAGAGTTTTAGATTTAACTATAGTACATAATCCAGCTTCTTATTATGGTTCTATTCCAGCAACCTTTCAATTTGGAGTAGCTAATGCCACTAGACCTTTAGATAACGAAGTGGCCTCGGGTTATAATGGCTTTTATTGGAACTATGGAGATTTTGGATTTTCATATGGGTTAACTGGACCTTCTCATCTCTACATAAGCTATGGGGCATTTCCCGTAGCTCTTACAGTAAGAGATGTTGGTGTTTCAGGTTTGGATATTACAAAACAGCTTACTACATTTACAACTAGTGTATCTTTGCTGAACCTGTTAATACAAGTAGAACCAAATTTGGGACTATTACCTTTACCTGTTTCATTTACGGTAACTTCTGCCCCAGGATCTTATGAGCCTGTAACGTGGAGATGGATATTTAGAGACTCTTCTGAGTCTAATACGAAAAACACATCACATACTTATACTGTAGCTGGAACATATGATGTTGTTCTGATAACCGATGAAGGCTTAATTACACAACAGATATTTAGCTCTGACCCTTTATACCCAGGAGTGACCATAGTAGTACCTGATATGCAGGTTATAGCTTCAGGATTAAATGCTGATTTTGATGTGATACCGCCACATGGTTATAGTCCTTTTACGGGATTATTTGATGGGTCGCTTACACAGGGATCTGTTACCGGATGGGAATGGGATTTTAATGATGGTTCTTCACATGTATTCGGTGTAACTGCCCCTATACATTCCTATGGAACAATTAATACATATAATCCAACTTTGACCGCATACGATATTTATGGTCTTACTAGTACTAAGACAAAATCTGTGGAGGTTCTACCGGACCTTGATATAGATATTTCTTTTGACACTACATATGTCCCTAATAATGCCACATTTACTCCGGTCAACGACGACTTTGCAGTGGAATGGGATTGGGAGTTAATATATACTGATAGCGTATTAGGTGATATAGTATTAGGTAGAAAAAATGCTTCTACTGAGATAGATAAAATATATGAAGCAGGAATAGATGCCCCTACGACATACAAAATAAGACTTACCATAACTGATGATTTTAGTGAGACTTATACAGTAATTAAAACATTTAGTGTCCCAGAAAACATAGTTATAGTTACTAATCCTTCTCCCGCCACAGGTAATCTACCACTTACAATTGATTTTGCAGCAACTGGTGGAGTGTATAGCACAGTAAGTACATGGGAATGGGATTTTACAGGGGATGGAATATATGAAGCCACTACGGAGACCGCAACTTATACATACCTTGTTGAAGATAATTATACAGCATATCTGCACCTTGTATGGAGACTTCAGGACATAGATGATCCTGGTAAATCCTCAGCATTTTCTTTGGATAAGCAAGTTCATATTAGTGCAGTCCCGAGTGTTTTATCAGTAAGAATAGAAGCAACACCTACTATAGGACAAAAAGATTTAGAAGTAAATTTTGTAGGTATAGCTAATAACCCTATAGTGTCTTGGGATTGGGAGTTAGAGGGAGTAGGAAATATAGGAACTACTCAAGAGATAAACTATACTTTTACTGCGATAGGGAGTTATGTTGTAACTCTTACAGTTATAGATTCTTTTGGGAATGGGCCTCTATCTACAAATGTTACCATAAGGGTTTTCTCTGGGATATCAACCCCTGATGAAGCTTTAGGGGATGACGTATATCTATCGTTGGAAGGCTCAGGAACGGTCACAACTCCTATTGGTAACGGGGTGTCTTTAAGAATTCCTATATACGAAACCAATCCAACACCTTTTGGATTCACAAGAAGATTTGGACCAACCATAATATTTGATTAGGATTAAGTATGATAAGACCTAAAACGACGGTAATAGATGCAAAGGCTACTCCTCTAATTGCTGATAACACTGTGAGGATAAGAGCTACATCATTTGTGTATGAAAATAATTGGATAAACTTTGAAGGATTATTGTTCAATGTGACTGATTATATAACAAGTGTTGTTGTATCTCCGAGAACCAGATTTTTTACCAATAGAAATTACGCAGTATGTTTAATAGTTGGTTTAACGAAAGATGGAGAAGTTACCGTATTAGAGGGTACTCAAGTAGACTATACAAAACAAACTGTTGTACCAGTTCCTGATACCTATGATATCCTTCCAATGGTAGGAATTATTTTGGTTCAGGATGGAACTACAGATATGATTAACGGATTTAAACCGTTAAATGAAACCAATGTTACTTTCTTCTCAGGTACTGGAAACGTAATTGATAAAAACAAGCCAGGAGATTCAGGTCCTGATAGCGACGATGCTGGGCATACCGGAATTCAGGGGTTGACTGGAAGCGTTGGTTTTTCTGGAGTTACAGGTCATATAGGAGCCACGGGACCCCAAGGCAGAATAGTTATGGGGGATGGAGGAGATACAGGCCCTAACGGTATGACAGGGATAAATTGGACCATACATGTACCGTTTAAGCTATTCTTCTAACTAATAATCTAATAATAAATTAGGGCATATTATGGGTTTAAGGACAAGAAAAGTAGAAGACTTCACTACAATTACCAAAGACACAACCGTCTATGGAGATAACATAGTCTTCATAAGAGGGGGTTCGGTAGCTATTAATGATATTTGGGTACATTTTAGTGATATTACACTTGATATAAAAAAAGCTATAGAAGATTATACAAAAAGTAGTCCAAGGTTATTTAATGCAAGAAATAGTATTATATACATACTTATATGTATGACGGAAGAAGGTTCTGTAGTATTAGTTCCAAGTATTTCTTTTTTACAGACAACTTCGGGAGATATACGATCATTTCCTGACCTTTCTGGAAAACTTCCTCTTCTTATGGTAAAGTTAGTTCAGGACGGTTCTTTTGGACTAACAGGATATAATCCTATAACCAGAGATGACATGCAGTTATATGAAGGATATGGTAATTTTACTTTAAAAGGAGACCTTGGAGATACCGGAGCTAAAGGAGATACGGGGATATTAGGGATAACGGGAGATATAGGACTAACAGGTCATAGAGGTATAACAGGAAATACAGGAGTTACGGGAATCGATGGGGTGCCTGTAAAAGGATTAACTGGTCCTGTTGGGAATGATGGAGAGCGTATCCCGTGGTTTACCCCAGATCGAGTATCTTTCCCGATAGTGGATTTTATAGGTAATCCAACCACTGGAGATATTGGTCTTGTAGTTACGTTCACAGATTTGTCTACTGGAAATCCTACGACATGGTTTTGGGATTTTGGAGACGGAACTTCATCGACATCTCAGAATCCTGTTCACACATATAATGATCCTGGGTCATATGACGTATATCTTAGAGTAGAAAATGAGGCGGGTTACGGAGAGCTACTAAAACTCCAATATATAATAGTATCTGAATCTAGCATAATACAAGACGTAGCAGATGATACAATAGATACTTGGCAAGATACACCAGACAGTGACATAGATAATGTTCAGGATACAGCGGAGGTTTAATAATGGCAACAACTCAGACTAAACATATACTTCGTATACAGGATACAAAAACTAACCTGGAATCGGGAAGTGGTACAGTAATACTTAAACCCACTCAAATGGCGATACAACAGAACGGGACTGATTATAGACTATCTTTTAGGACACTTGGTGGGGATTATTATGAGACGGCTAATAGAGCCGATTTGTCTTTATTGACTTTAGCGGGTCTTCAAGATGTTACACTGACCACACCTGCTTCAGGGCAAATACTAAGCTATAATGGTACTAAGTGGGTAAATACAGCAGCTTCAGCGAGTTATTGGCAAATAGTTGAAACTAATTTTTTGGAACCTACAGGGGCTTATGGTTTATCTATAGACCAAGGTACAGCTACCACACCTATATTGAAATTTAAAAATGATAATGTAGCTCATGGTATAACCGATGTAGCAGAGACAGACACTTTTGGCACTTTTAGGCTTGTAGACAGTTCAGCTACCGCAGGAGGTTTGTCGATAACTGCTTTAACTGAAAAAGATGTGGCATTAGCACTATGCGGTGTTGTAACATCAGAAAATACAAGTAGCTTAGCAAGAGCTTATGGTGCTATGACTATTCAGCTTTCTTTAGCGCTAGGGACTGGTGTTAGTGGTATGGGAGGTA
>Ga0172365_10000356_pt1 | contig 29904 bp, 18 predicted proteins | sample LakKivSesite48cm_FD_114535 | JGI IMG/M metagenome (GOLD analysis project Ga0172365, IMG submission 114535) | Sediment microbial communities from Lake Kivu, Rwanda - Sediment site 48cm | ecosystem: Environmental > Aquatic > Freshwater > Lake > Sediment | place: Rwanda: Western Province, Lake...
AAATTCCGGAACCAGTTACCTACAATGATCGAGGCCGACATACTTGGCTCCATAATTGAAAAATTTACCAATCCCGAAATAAATCTGAGTCCGAATCCTGTTCTGGATGGGAATGGTAACATACGGTTGCCCGGACTTGATAACCACTCCATGGGTTTGATCTTCGAGGAACTGATAAGGCGTTTCAATGAGGAGAACAACGAGGAAGCCGGGGAACACTTTACCCCCCGCGACGTGATAAGGCTGATGGCAAAAATGATCTTCCTTCCAATAGCAGATAAGATAGAATCCGGAACATATCTTTTGTACGATGGAGCCTGTGGCACAGGAGGCATGTTGACGGTGGCGGAACAAACACTTCTCGAACTGTCAAAAGATCATAATAAGGAAGTGGCCATACATCTCTATGGACAGGAGATCAATCCGGAGACTTTTGCCATCACCAAGGCCGATCTGCTTCTGAAAGGGGAAGGATCAGAAGCGGAGAATATGAAATTCGGGTCCACTCTCTCCTCCGACTTCTTCTCATCGAAAGAGTTCGATTTTATGCTTTCAAATCCGCCATACGGTAAGAGCTGGAAGACAGACCAGGATCGTATGGGTGGGAAAACCGAAATAAAAGACCCACGCTTCGTAATTCAATATGCCGGTGATCCGGAATATAAGATGATTACACGATCCAGCGACGGACAAATGCTCTTCCTGGTGAACAAAATTTCTAAAATGAAGCATGGTACTGCTCTGGGAAGCAGGATCGCAGAAGTACATAACGGATCTTCACTGTTTACCGGTGACGCAGGACAGGGAGAATCAAATATCAGGCGGTGGATCATCGAGAATGACTGGCTGGAAGCTATTGTGGCCCTGCCAGAAAACATGTTTTATAATACCGGCATAGCAACCTATATCTGGCTTATATCTAACCGAAAAGCTCCGGAACGGAAAGGGACAATACAACTTATTGATGCCACCGGGATGTTTGTCCCCCTGAAAAAAAACCTGGGTAAGAAAAACTGTGAGATCTCTGAAGAACATGTTAAAAAAATAACAGAATTGATAGTCCACCCAGTTGAAACTAAGGAATCAAAAATATTTCCGAACGAAACATTCGGGTATTATAAGGTCATTGTTGAAAGGCCTCTGAAATTGACAGGGATAAAGCCTGATAAAGTTTATAGTTCAAAGGAAATCAAGGAAATGGTGGCTGACGGCAGAACCCATGAAGAAGGGATACCTGTCATCAGGAAAATCCATAATAAGGAAATTGCAGATCCTTTGCACGGCCTTTTTGAGAAGGTCATCGATGGAAGGATAGTCACAGTTGAATATGAGTCCGATCCAGGATTACGCGATGCAGAACGGGTACCGCTGCTTGAAGAGGGCGGCATAGAAGCATTTTTTAAGCGTGAAGTCCTCCCCTACACACCAGGAGCATGGATTAATGATAGTAAAACCCAGGTCGGCTATGAAATATCATTTACCAGGTATTTTTACAAACCTGTTCAGATGAGAACGTTGGAAGAAATTGTAGCGGATATTAAAAAGATTGAGGCGGAGACTGACGGATTATTGAATGAAATTATTAGTTAAGAAAATATGAAGATATCAACGATTCTTGATCACATTGACAGCGGGCATATGGCCCTCCCTGAATTCCAGAGGGGCTATGTATGGAACCGCGACCAGGTAAAAGGATTATTTGATTCCTTGTACCGGCATCATCCTGTAGGTGGTTTGCTGGTATGGGTGACTGAATCAGCTTCTGCAATACATCGTGGGGATGCCCTCCTCGCCCAGGGAATGGTTAAGCTTCTTCTGGACGGCCAACAGCGTATGACCTCACTTTATGGGGTCGTACGCGGACAACCTCCTAAATTCTTTGATGGAAATAAGCAGGCATTCACAGGACTTTACTTTAACCTTGAAAGTGAAGTGCTTTCATTTTACATGCCTACCATTATGAAAGATGATCCGTTATGGATCGATGTCACTGAATTGATGAAAAAAGGGACCACCGGGATTGGGGAATATTTCACTGAACTGGCAAAGAAACCGGAACTGGCATCTCTTACAGGCAAATATGTAGGCCGCTTGTCAAAATTACTGAGCATAACAGAAACAGACCTTCATGTAGAAGAAGTCACAGGCACGGATAAAACGATTGATGTTGTGGTGGACATTTTCAACCACGTTAACAGTGGTGGAATAAAACTATCAAAAGGTGACCTGGCCCTGGCAAAGATTTGTGCCGAGTGGCCGGAAGCAAGAGAGACCATGAAAACCAAACTGAAAGAATGGGAAAATGCGGGATATAATTTTAACCTTGACTGGCTGCTCAGGTCCGTAAATACGGTTCTTACCGGTGAGGCTAAATTCCAGTTCCTGCACAACAAAACGGTGGATGAGATCAGCGATGCGCTTAAACGTGCCAGCAAGCATATTGAAAAATGTCTGAATCTTATCGGAGGAAAGTTGGGTCTGGACCATGACCAGGTATTCTTTGGACGCTATGCAATTCCAGTGATGGTCCATTATATGGACAGGATAAACGGATCAATGAACGAGAAAGAGCGCGACAAGCTTCTTTTCTGGTACGTACAGGCAGGAATGTGGGGCCGTTATTCCGGAACAACTGAATCATATATCGACAAGGATCTTTCTGCTATTGAAGGTGATGGGGATAAATTAAACCGCCTGATAGAACAGCTCCGTCTCTGGCATGGAGGTTTAAAGGTTGAAGCCGGCCATTTCACCGGGTGGAGTCTGGGGGCAAGGTTTTATCCGGTGCTCTATCTTCTTACCCGTATGGGTGAAGCACGCGACTGGGGAACAGGAGTACCTCTAAAAGCCAGTCTGCTCGGTAAAATGAACCGCCTGGAGGTGCATCATATATTCCCTAAAGCCCAGCTTTATAAACTGAAATACCAACGACCAGAAGTTAATGCCGTCGGTAATTTCTGCTTCCTCACAAAGGATACCAATCTGAATATCAGCGACAGATTGCCTGAGGAATATTTCCCTGAAATAGAGAATAACCACCCAGGTGCACTAGCCTCACAATGGATACCTCAAAACCGGGATTTATGGAAAACAGAAAATTACAGGGAATTCCTTGAAGAAAGAAAGAAACTTCTGGCAGAAGAAACCAATAAACGCTTGGAAGAACTGCTTCATGGCGATACCGTCTGGCTCGAAGGAAAGGCTGTGATTCCGGTAAAACGTACTATTAACATTGGTATAGAGACCGAAGTTGAAGAAAAAATGCTGATTGACCTGAATAATTGGGTGATGGATCAAAATCTGACTGCGGGGACATTGTCTTACGAACTGACTGATACTGAAAGCGGAGAACAAAAGGCAATATTTGATCTTGCCTGGCCGGCAGGATTGCAGGAAGAGCTGAGCCAACCGGTTGCTGTGCTAATAAACGAAAGTCCTGAGGTGATGTCTCTTGCCAGTGGTGCCGGATTCAGGTGTTTTACCACTGTGGAAGAGTTCAAATACTATGTTCTGAAAGAGATATTAAATGAAGTGGAAATATCATTATATGCTCAAACCTTATTCTAAATATAAAGATTCTCAAACCAATTGGATAAATAATTATCCTGCTGAATGGGAGTTCCTGAAAATCAAATTTCTTTTTACAGAAAGTGTTGAAAAAGGTTTTCCTAATGAACCTTTGCTTGCAGCAACGCAGACAAAAGGTGTTGTTCTTAAAACTCAATATGAAAACAGAACCGTTATTGCTCAAAAAGACCTTCATCTTCTTAAGCTTGTTAAAACTAATGATTTTGTTATCAGTCTTAGATCATTTCAGGGTGGAATAGAAAAAGCTTATTACCAGGGAATTATTAGTCCAGCTTATACAATACTTGTTCCTACAAATAAAATTTATAACGAATATTTTAGACATCTGGCAAAATCAAAACCATTCATTAAACTTCTAACCACATGTGTAACTGGTATTCGTGAAGGTCAAAACATTGACTATGAATTATTAAGAAGGGTAAAGTTACCAGTACCAACATTATCTGAACAGCATCAGATTGCAAGTTATCTTGACTGGAAAACCTCGCTGATAAACAAGTTCACTAATGCAAAGAAACATTTGATTGAACTTCTGAAAGAGCAGAAGCAGATTATCATAAATGATGCGGTGACCGGTAAAATCGACGTCCGCACCGGCAAACCCTATCCAAAATACAAAGACTCAGGTGTCGAATGGCTTGGAATGATACCAGAGGGATGGAACATCAATAGATTAAGATCATTTGCTACTTCTAATGCTAGTGGAGTCGATAAGATTTCAGTTATAAATGAATTTGCAGTCAGATTGTGTAATTATATTGATGTATATAAAAACAATATTATTGATGATTCACTTAACTTCATGAAAGGGACAGCAAAGGAAGAAGAAATTTCTAAATTCAAGCTTAAAGAAGATGATGTTATTATTACGAAAGATTCTGAAACCTGGGATGATATTGCAGTGCCAGCTTATGTGCCTAAAGAATTACCCGATGTAATTTGTGCTTATCATCTTTCATTAATTAGGACATCAAAAGAAAAAGTTCTTGGAGAGTTCCTATATAACTCATTCTCATCTGAAGCATTATTATATCAATTTAGAATCTCAGCTAATGGAGTCACTCGTTATGGATTATCTCAGGGTGCAATAAAAGACGGATTATTCCCTATTCCTTCAGTCTTAGAACAACGCTCAATATGTAATTATATTAATTGTATGAGCAGAATTATTGAAAAATTAATAGAGGAGACCGAAAAAGAATTAATCCTGATTCATGAATACAGAACTAGTATTATTTCTGATGTTGTCACCGGAAAGGTTGATGTGAGAGACATTCAAGTACCTGAATTTGAAGAAGAGACAGCAGCCGGAGAACCGGAAGAAGACCTTGCAGAAGAACCTGCTTTGACAAATGAAGAAAGTGAATAATGACTATATGAGTAGTGAGTGTATAGAACAGTTACGCATTATTGTATAGTCGCGTTTCGTGTAAGCGCGTTACTAATTCTGAATGCTTATCATTACCTGCTTTTTTTACACGAAAACCCGTAAACCTATTAACACTTTACAACTTTTACCATATACGATGAACTCTCCCCCCTCTTCAATGACCAGAACTGAAGCAGAATCCATACTTCAAAGTGCTTTTAAGTTGGATCATTTTTATGAAGTTCAGTGGTTGGCTATAGAAAAAATCCTGAAAGGTGAAAAAGTTCTTTTAATCGAGAAAACCGGATTCGGGAAATCGCTTTGTTTTCAGTTTCCAGCTATATTATTCAAAGGTATCACGGTGATCTTTTCACCTCTGATTGCCTTAATGCGTGATCAGGTCAAAAAATTAAATGCACTTGGTATATCAGCAAAATGCGTTAACAGTGAGCAAACTCCTGAAGAGAATTCACAGATAATTGAGGATGCAAAACATGGTTTAATAAAGATACTTTATATTGCCCCTGAAAGACAGGAGAACGCCATGTGGATTGAAGCTGCCCGCCAGATGAACCTTTCAATGGTAGTAGTTGACGAAGCTCATTGTATCTCCGTCTGGGGACATGATTTTAGACCTGCGTTCAGGCGTATCATAAATCTGGTGAATTTATTGCCGAAAGGATTGCCCGTCCTGGCAACCACTGCAACTGCAACTAAAAAAGTAGAAAAAGATATTGCAAATCAGATGGGAGGTGATTTAAAGGCAATCAGAGGTAATTTAATGCGTGATAATTTCAGACTCTACGTAATTAAAGTAATCTCAGAAGATGAAAAAATGATCTGGTTAGGCCAGAATCTTGATAAATTAACAGGTTCCGGAATTCTGTACACTGGAACCAGGGTCGATACTGAGATATATTCAAAATGGTTTCAGTATCTAGGAATTCCCTCAACCGGTTATAATGCAGGATTGGATGCAGATTCAAGAATTGCTGTTGAAAATGGTTTAATGGAAAATCAATGGAAATGCGTCATTTCAACAAACGCACTTGGAATGGGCATTGACAAACCCGATATCCATTTTATTATTCATACCCAGATTCCTCAATCGCCGGTACATTATTATCAAGAAATAGGCCGGGCCGGCAGAGACGGAAAACCATCCTATATCATCCTTTTTTATAATGAAGAAGATAAAAAATTACCTGAAGCCTTTATTGAGGGTGGAAGACCGGCGCTGCAAAAATATGAAAAGGTAATCGCTGCAATAAAAAATGAAATGCTCGGAGAGCGCGGTCTGATGAAAAGAACTAATCTTAAGCAGAACCAGATCAGGGTTATCAAAGCTGATCTGATAGATCAGAAAATAATCCGGGAAGTAACCTTCGGAAAAAGTAAAAAATTCGAATATATAACAGGTGCACAACCACTCAATACCAAAGTATTTGAAGAATTAAGGGCAAGTAAAATGGAGGATTTGAAAAAAATGATTGAATATGTTCAAACCTCTGATTCCCGAATGAAGTATTTATGTAATTTCCTTGGAGACGTTACAACACAAACATTCACTAATTGCGATAATACCGGCCTCAGTAAATTGACGGTTACTGTTAATCAGGAATGGGCCCAAAGACTTCAGGATTTTCGGGAATCTTATTTTCCCGAACTCGAAGTCGAGTCCAGGGGAACAAATCTGGTAAACGGAGTTGCGGCATCCTATTACGGTGTTACAAATGTTGGTTCAGCATTACATAGAAGTAAATATGAAAATGGAGGTGATTTTCCGGATTTCCTGCTTCGGTTGATATTAAAAGCATACCAAAAAAAATTCGGACAGGAAATATTTGATATGATCCTTTATGTACCACCAACTGCATCAGGTGACCTCGTTAAAAACTTTGCATTAAAAGTATCAAGGATTCTGAAATTCCCTGTTTCGCATAACCTGATTAAAAATAGAATCACCAGCGAACAGAAAGTTTTCGAAAATTCATACTTAAAATCTGATAATGTGAAAGATGCGTTTTTATACAGGGAGCCGGATGAGATAAGAGGGAAAACTATTCTGTTAATTGATGATATATTTGATAGCGGAGCAACAATTAAAGAAATTGGCAGATATTTAACTAATTTAGGTGTAAGAAAAATTGGACCACTGGTTATCGCCAGAACGGTTGGAGGGGATTTAGGATGAACAAAGAATCAGCATATTGGATCGCACTGGCTCACATGCCAAGATGGGGTTACCTTAAGATCAATAACCTCATTATTAATTTTTATCACGAAAAGAAAATAACCATTGAGGATTTTTTTAACCTGTCAGAAAGTGACTGGAAAAATCAGTTTGGATTAGAGTCTAAAGAAATAGAAGATCTAAAAAAGGCAAAATCTGAGTTGGCAGGTACAGCTTTTTTAGCTGAATCTTTATTAAATGAAGGTTACGAACTAATCCCAATTACTTCATCTGAATATTCAAAAACCCTTAAAAATAATCTTAAAGCTGCACATGCGCCTGCTCTTTTATACATCAAAGGAAACAAGCATATAATGCAGGAAAAATCAATCGCAGTTGTCGGCTCCCGTAATGCTTCTGAGACATCACTGAAATTTACTGATAATATAGCAAAACTTGCGAGTAAAGAATATAAGGTTATTGTTAGTGGTTTTGCAAAAGGCATTGATAAACAGGCATTGGATTCTGCAATAAAATATAAAGGACAGAGTATTATCATTCTTCCTCAGGGAATTATGACATTTGGATCCGGTTTTAAGACTTACTACAAACAAATAGTCAATGGGGACGTTCTTGTTCTAAGTGTTTTCTTTCCTAAAGCACCCTGGAAAGCTGAACTTGCCATGGCTCGCAATCCTGTTATTTATGGACTTGCTTCAGAAATTTATGTGGCTGAATCGTCTGAAAAAGGAGGAACATGGTCCGGTGTAATTGACGGTCTGAGAAAGAAACGAATAATTTTTGTACGTAAACCCGATCAAATAGAAAAAAATGCGAACAATCTTCTTATACAAAAAGGTGCTATTGCCGTTGATTTTAATGGGAATCCTATTAAGGAGTATCATCTCCCAAAAACTACAAATGCTATTTTAAACGATCCAATTATCACTATAGAAAAAAAAATTTTAGAACTGTTAAATCACAGAGAATATACAATTAAGGACATCATTAAAAAACTTCAACTTCCCTGGTCTGTGAATAGAGTCAGGAAATTTCTTAACTCAAGCAATGAAGTGGAAGTGATAAAAAGTAGAACTCATAAGTTTACGTTAAAAACAACATTGCAAAAGCAAATGACTTTATTTGATCAGAATTGAAATTAAGTTATTCAGTTAAATACATATTGAAACTTATGTTTCTTTAAAAAAAAGTGTTCTGATACAGGTTACTGATCCTCGTGTGAAAATGAATTATTCAGGGTAAAAATGAGACTGACAGGACATAAGAAAAAAGTAATATCGAATACAGTCATATGATGACTTCTGATATATCTGAAAAGGGCCTCGAATCAATTATTGTTAATTCACTTATTACTGAAGCAGGTTATCAGCAAGGTGCCGGCATTGACTACGACCGTGACCATGCTGTAGATATAGTTAAACTATCCACATTCATTAAAGAAACCCAGCCGCACGCATTTGAAGCTCTCTCATTTGAATCCGATAATCCCCGCCGGATGAAATTCCTGCACCGCCTCCAGGGTGAGATAGCTAAACGTGGTATTATTGATGTTCTTAGAAAAGGAGTCCAGGATGGTCCGGTTAACCTTCAGCTTTATTATTCAATACCATCTCCCAAGAATCCCAAAGCAGCTGAACTATACGGAAAAAACATTTTCAGTGTAACACGCCAGCTTCAATATAGTAACGACAATACCAGGTTGGCTCTCGACATGGTTATTTTCATAAATGGTCTACCTGTCATTACTTTCGAACTTAAAAACAATCTTACCAAGCAGACTGTCGAGGATGCTGTTCACCAGTATAAGCGCGACCGCGATTCCCGTGAGCTCCTCTTCCAGTTTGGCAGGTGCATGGTGCACTTTGCGGTTGATGACCACCAGGTGAAAATGTGCACCCACCTCAAAGACAAACAGTCATGGTTTCTTCCCTTTAACAAAGGATTTAATGACGGGGCAGGCAATCCACCAAATCCTTCCGGAGTAGCAACGGATTATCTGTGGAAAGAGATACTTCGGAAAGAAAGCTTGGCAAACATTCTGGAGAATTATGCCCAGATAGTTGAGAGAAAAGATGAAAAGACCAATAAAACAAAAAAGGAACAGGTTTTCCCGCGTTACCACCAGCTCGATGTGGTAAGGAAATTACTTGCAGCCATTCCTCAGGATGGGGTTGGCAAACGTTATCTCATACAGCATTCTGCAGGAAGCGGAAAAAGCAATTCGATAAGCTGGCTGGCACATCAGCTTATAGGACTTGAAAAAGCCGGAACTCAGATCTTTGACACAATATTAGTAGTAACTGACCGCCGGGTACTTGATAAGCAGTTGAGGGATATCATAAAACGGTTTGCCCAGGTTTCCTCGGTCATAGGAGCAGTGACAGAAGGTTCCTTCCAGTTACGTGCATTCCTGGAGCAAGGTAAAAAAATAGTCATTACTACCGTACAGAAATTTCCCTTTATCCTTGATGAGATCGGCGATAGTCACCGCAACCGTAAATTTGCCATCATCATTGATGAAGCGCATTCCAGCCAGGGTGGAAAAACAGCTTCCAAAATGAGTATGGTCCTGGCAGAACCTTCCGTGAAATATGGTTTATTCGAGTCCCCCGAAGATATAGAAGATGCTATAAACCAGATAATCCTTTCCCGACGGATGCTCACCAATGCGAGTTATTTTGCATTTACTGCCACACCCAAAAATAAAACCCTGGAGATCTTTGGTTTGGCATACAGGGAGGGTGATGAGGTAAAACATCGACCTTTCCATTCATATACAATGAAACAGGCGATACAGGAAGGTTTTATCCTTGATGTGCTGCAGAATTATACCCCTGTGTACAGTTATTATAAGCTGATAAAATCCATTGAAGACGACCCTGAATTCGATACAAAAAAGGCCAGGAAGAAGTTGCGCCGTTATGTGGAATCGCATGATTATGCCATTCGCCAGAAAGCAGAGATAATGGTCGATCACTTTAGTGAGCAAGTTATCGGAAGGCATAAGATAGGCGGTATGGCAAGATGTATGATCGTCTGCAGTGGCATAGAAAGAGCAATCCAGTATTATGATGCAGTGCGTGCATACCTGGTTGAAATTAAAAGTCCTTTTAAAGCAATAGTCGCCTTTTCTGGGGATCATGAATACCGGGGGGAAAATGTCACTGAAGTAAAACTGAATGAATTTCCAAGTGGAGATATACCTGACAGGTTCATAACTGATCCGTACAGGTATCTTATAGTAGCAGACAAATTCCAGACAGGCTACGATGAACCTCTTCTGCATACCATGTATGTCGACAAACAACTTTCAGACATTAAAGCGGTACAAACTCTATCCAGGCTGAACAGGGCACATCCGTTGAAAACAGATACTTTTATCCTTGACTTCATGAACGATACGGATGTGATACAGTATGCCTTCAATGATTACTACCGGACAACGATACTTAGCAAAGAAACCGATCCGAATAAGCTTCACGACCTGAAAGCCTCGCTGGATAATTACCAGGTATATGATCAGAGTCAGATAGACGAGCTGGTTAAACTCTTCCTCACCGGTGAAAGCAGGGAAAAACTGGATCCTATCCTCGATGCCTGTGTGGCTCTCTACAAGACCGGACTGAATGAAGATGGACAGGTTGATTTCAAGGGCAAGGCTAAGGCATTTGAGAGAACCTATAATTTTCTGTCCTCTATTCTTACCTATGCCAATCCACAATGGGAAAAATTATCCATATTCCTGAATTTTCTTATTCCCAAGCTCCCGGCCCCTATTGAAGAAGATCTTTCCAAAGGCATTCTCGAATCAATAGATATGGACAGCTACCGCGTCCAGGTGAAGGAGACAGAAAAGATAAGGCTTGCAGATGCAGACGCGGAGATTGATCCTATACTGGTCTCAGGCGGAGGGCATGTAGCCGAACCCGAGCTTGACCGTTTAAGTAATATCATCAAGGCCTTTAATGATCTGTTCGGAAATATAGACTGGAAGGACGTTGACAAGGTCCATACTATCATTACAGTGGATATTCCTCAGAAAGTTTCAGCCGACAAAGCCTATCAGAACGCCATGAAACAGAATGATCCTCAGAATGCGCGGATTGAACACGATAAAGCGCTGGAGCGTGTCATTGTCGAAATGCTCACCGACCACACCGAGCTTTTCAAACAATTCATGGACAATCTAAGCTTCCGTAAGTGGCTGGCCGACACAATTTTCATTGAAACATATAAGAGTGCTTAATTTTCAAAACTTATGTGTCTGATAAAACACATGATTAAAGGAATACAGTTCTATTTCATTCCACATTATTAATTGATTGAATTCCTTCTTCTTTTGATCTTTTATCTTACTCATTGTCAAAAATTTAGAATGATTAACCTTATAGTATTAATATGAAATTTAAGGATGAACAATTAAATTTTGAAGATAACCTGATTAAAAGTTGTCAAACAGAGATTCATGAGATATCATATATTCTTAAATCCATTAAATGGTATCCGGAATTTTCAATTTCGGTTAACAATAATGTCTATTTTCACCAAAACGCTTATAACAAAGCTTTTGAAATCGAATTCAAAAAACATAATTGGGATTCTCAACCAAAACTCAAAGATTCACCAAGATTAATTGGTGATTTCAAGAAGAGCTTTGTTTTCGTTGAAATTCAATTTGGTAATAGTTCAACCTTATACAGGGATTTTTATAAATTTCAATATGGCTTTCAGAATAAATTGCTATTAATAGCGGTTCTGATTGTTCCATACAATGAGTTAGATTTTTTCCCTACAAGACCAAATAGCGTTAATAATATGGCAAACTTTAAACTTGCCAATAATATTTTTACAATTATACCAATAAATGTCCCTACTTGGATTATTGGATTATTGGCAGAGAATTAATAAACATTTAATATTCCTCCTGAAAACAGAAAATAAAAATTATGTACCAATAATAAACATTTCTGTGGATATGAAGACTTACCCCTTGGTTCGGAATCATTTTAAAAAATATTAACGTCCCATTTTTTTGACTGAATATAGGTGGGAGGCAAACTACTTTTTTCCTTAATATTTATTAAAACTGTAACCTATAATACCATCTCCCGGCTGCTTTTTTGCCTGGCAATTCACCGGATTTCCGCTTATTGAAAAACCAGGTCTTCCCCCTTTTAAGCATTTCCATCGCCCTATCCTCAGGAATATAGTCTCCCAGGGCTGAAGAATCAGCTCCCCTCTCTATTTCTGCTTGCATCTGTCTCAAATCTTTGACAGCCTGGATAAGCTCATCAAATGCTTCTTTGGGAATCAGATAGAAGGTATTATGTTTATCAAAATCAAACATTATTCGCTGTTATTATTTTTTTTTATACCAACGTTACGGTTAAAAAAAATCAGATCAATCCAATTTGTTTTTTCATCAGAAAATCAAATCTCTCAATATAGGCCAAGAGCATCTCAAAATCCTGGATTTCTTTAAACTTTTTAACCAAGATATTTTCCATCACCTGTCTGTGGTTGCCTTCCAACCAGTTAAAAATTGTCGGAAAAATCAGTTGAAATTTTTTCTTTTCAGGAAATGTCTTTGTGTATTCCTGCCAGAAAAATTCGGCTACTTCACATTCCCGGAAACCCTGTTCGTTTTTAATATCAGGTATCAAAGCTTTTACAGCTTCAATCAAGATACCAGATTTACCTGGTAAATAGGCATAGTTAAAAATATTCTGAATTTTTAATTTTCCGCTTCGTAATAGCGCCTCAATTTCTCCGATCAATAACCGTTCCGCTTCTGCCACAACTGACCTTCGATATTTTTCATATTTTTCACCTAAACCGGCTACATCAAACTTTTCTCCTTTTAATTTAATCTCAAACTCAATGATTGACCTTAAAAATTCAATCTCAAAAGCCATTAACTCTGAATCATCCTTCTTGACGTACGCAAGATCTGTATAATAATTTTTTACAAGACCTTTAAATTGATAATTTTTCCTTTTCAATATTAACTGCAAGTAAACAGGATAAAATTTAATCCCAGGATCTTGTGAGTCACATAATGGTTTCAGATTTCTTTTTAAAATATGTTTTATAGTAATTTTCATTGAAGAAGCTGTTATATTTTATTTTTATACCAACAAAAATAAATACAATTTTCGAAATAACCAAATCCCTGAATAATTAAAGCTGAACATTAAGCCTAATGAAATTACTTACGGTCTTAAAGTAGTATTCTTACATTTCGTACTGCTATTTTCATGACGTTATTAGTGCTAATATATGGAGGGGTACTTAAAGTTCTTTCATATCTATTATCAAAGCAAAACCTTCGATTATACTATTACTGAAAAAAGAGTAAAAGGCTTTACTCTTGAAGAAATGTTGGTTACTTTAACTCTTTTAAATATCAAAATAATACTTATCCTAATCCACGGATTTTGAATGAGTCTATAAAAACCCCATGATTGTTATTACCTAAATAAAGGATAATTTTACTGTGATTTGCAGGTTTATTAATTCTTTTCCTGGTAATGAAAAAGAATGTTTCAGCGGATTTTGAACTTGTTAAGGATCTGAAAAAGGGTGGGGTCCTTGCATTTGAAAAATTGTTTTCAAAATATAGCAGAAAATTACTGTATTTCGCAAAAGGATACTTGGAGTCAGAAGAAGATGCAAAGGGTATGGTGCAGGATGTTTTTATGAAGGTATGGGAAAACCGGGGAAACCTTAAAATAGATCAATCGTTTAACGCTTATCTGTTTACCATTGCGTTCAATTTTATTAGGATGTATTACAGAAAGAAATACAGGGAGGGAATGAAAATTAAGGAATATCATTATGCCACTAAGGATGTATATGAGATAGACAGTGAAATTGAATGTGACAACCTGACTGAGATAATTGACAATGCTATTGAACAATTACCTGAAAAAAGAAGATTAATTTTCAGATTGAGCCGCAAAGAAGGACTTTCAAATGATGAGATTGCAAATAAACTGAGTATTTCAAAAAAAACTGTTGAAAATCAAATAACACAAGCAATTAAATTCCTGCGAAATAAAATCCAGGATAAATCTATAGCAATTATTCTTTTCTTTTACCTGTTTTATTTTTAGAACATTTTTCTATTTCCAGTATTTAAGAATTGAGCATTTATCCTTTACCTTTCCTTTCTTCTGGTAGCTTTCCTGTTTATATTCATTCTGTTCAGAATTATTCAATCAGATATTATTTTTATTAAAAAATGATCAATGGATAGGTGTATCGTTGGTTAGTAGCATATAACTATCTGAAAACAATATAAAATTTTAAAAACCATATGTCTGAAAATATAAAGATTGCTGGTGAAGATATTGTCCTAATAAGAAAATATTTTCAAAAAAAATGTACAAAAAAGGAACAAGTAACTTTCATTAATTGGATCGTTAGTCTGGAACATGAATCAAAACTTAGAAAGATACTGAGAGATCATTGGGACGAAATCAATGTTGCTGAGGATTCCAAGGATCCCGATTTAGATTTGATCATGGGGCAATTACATCGGGCCATAAATATACAATTCTCACAGCAAAGGAAAGATCAATCCATCGCAAGCCAAATTTACAGGTACTTCTCAAGAGTTGCTGCAATTCTCGTTCTGCCCCTCCTTGCTTTTTTTATATGGAATCTGGCAGGGAACAAACAAATAGTCTTAAAAGAACGTCAACCTGTTTATGCTGAGATTGTATCTCCACCGGCAGCCAGGGTTCATTTTGAGTTACCGGATGGTACAACAGGGTGGTTGAACTCTGGCAGTACTCTTAAATTTCCAGACAGGTTTGATTCTGACGAGAGAGAAGTTTTACTCACTGGCGAAGGGTATTTTGATGTTTTTCCTAATAAAGCGAAGCCTTTTGTTGTTTCAACAAAAAATTCCCGGATAACTGCTTTAGGGACAATATTTAATATCCTTGATAATCCACAGGACGAAAATGTTACAGCGACAATTGTTTCAGGCAGGATACGAGTGGAAAAACTTGCAGACGAAGGACAGGTTTTGACATTGGGTGAACTTGGGCCAAATCAGCAATTAATTTTCTCAAGAAAAACAGATTTTTTCGAAAGCAAAACTGTTGTGCCTGACTATTATACGGCTTGGAAAGATGGTAAACTGGTATTCAGGAATAAACCTATGAAAGAAGTAATAACAAAATTGAGTAGATGGTATAATGTGGATTTTGAAATAGCAGACGAAGAACTGGAAAAAATCATCTTCAGGGCGACGTTCGTTGATGAAACATTATCTGAAGTGCTAAAAGTGCTGAATCTGACAGCATCTGTCGGCTACATTGAACATCAGCGTGAAATTCTACAGGATGGCTCCTATTCAAAAAAGAAAATAACTCTTTATTTAAATCAATAATAATCACGAAATCTTATGTTTAACTAGAAACAAGTTTAATGGATTTTATTAGGTATAAAAAAGGGAAGCGAGGCACCGCTTCCCTATAAATTCAACAGATTAAACTTTTCAATTAACATCGAGCTAATTACAAAGAAAACCTGTCAAATCATTACAAAATTATGAAAAAAGCATGCAATTCTTTAAGGGCTGCTTTAAAAATTCTTCTCTCCCTTAAAATAATCATGGTCATGAGAATCATTTTTTTCCTATCTGTGTTTTGTGTCACATATGCGTTGGCGGAAAACACCTATTCACAGGATACCAGGCTTTCTTTAGATCTTAAGAATGTGACGGTGGAAACAGTTCTTGATGAAATTGAAAGTAAAAGTGAGTTTTACTTTGCATTGAGTCAGAAACTTGTTGATGTTAAAAGAAAAGTAAACTTATCGATTTCTGATAAGAAAATTGAGGATGTGTTAGACCAGGTTTTCGATGGAACGGATGTAAAATATATTATTATGGATAGGCAAATTGTACTATTTTCTGGCAAGTACATAGCCGAGGCTAAATCAAAAATACAACCCGGAACAATTTCAGGAACCGTAACCGATATAGATGGATTACCACTGGTAGGGGTAACGGTTATTGTAAAAGGAACTTCAATTGGTGCCATCACGGATGTTAATGGTACATATAAAATTCAGATTCCGGACGATGCTCAAGCGTTGATGTTTTCTTTTGTTGGTATGATATCAAAAGAAGTAATTATTGATAATCAAAGTCAAATTGATGTTACGTTAATGCCCGAATTAATAAGTTTAGAAGAGGTGGTTGTGATTGGATATGGTACAATGAAAAAGAAAGACCTTACAGGAGCTATTTCTACTGTCAGTAATGAAGATATTAATTCATTACCAGTAGCAAGCTTAAGTGATGCTTTGCAGGGGAGAGCTGCAGGACTACAAGTTATTTCATCGGGAGTCCCGGGAACTGACGCTACTTTTAGAATTCGTGGAATAGGTACAATTAATGATAACAATCCGCTTTTTGTAATTGATGGATTTCCAACATCAAGCGGTTTGAATCAGATAAATATGAATGATATTGAAACCATACAAGTATTAAAAGATGCTTCAGCCGCTGCAATTTACGGCTCCAGAGGCGCGAACGGAGTTGTTATAATAACTACCAAACGCGGAAGCTCAGGCCATAATAGAATAGATTTTAACTACAACTATGGTGTTCAAAATGCTACAAGTATTGTTGATGTTCTAGATGCATCAGAATTTGCTGCTCTTCATAATGAAATGATGCAAAATACCGGCCTTGAAACAAATCCCGCATACTCCAATCCGGATTCCCTAACAGAAAATACCGATTGGTTGGGCGAATATTTTAATCCGGCAACAATGAATAATGTATCTCTCTCATATTCAGGTGGAAACAATGAAGCTAAATTCTATATATCAGGAAATATTTTTGATCAAAAAGGTATAGTTATGGAAACCGGATTTAAACGCTATGCACTTAAATTTAATTTGGATACTCAGGTTTTGAAAAAAGTAAAATTTGGTAATTCTCTTTCTTTGAGCCATGATTATAAATATAGCGGTGATTACAGCATTAAAAATGCTATGCTTGCCTTACCTACACAAGCCATCTATAATGAAGACGGAACTTATGCGGGACCAGAAGAAAGACCCTCATGGGACGGCGATATTACCAATCCGATTGGAAAAGCAAAAGTAACCGATAAAACAACAAAAGGTTACAACATTCTGGGTTCAATCTATAGCGAGATAGAGTTATTGAACGACTTAAAATTCAAAACTACTCTGGGATTACAAGCCAATTTCTGGGATGATCGCACATGGGCACCAAAATACAATTGGGAACCATCGCCTCAGGAACTTTCCTATCTATTTCAACAACTAAATAAAAGCATTAACTGGAACTGGGACAACACCCTTACTTATAGTCAAATAATAAACGATATACATCAGGTAACGATTATGGGAGGTACAAGTGCGCAGGAAAACCGATACGAATTTATCAGTGGTTCTGTTAAGGAGTTTGCAAGTGAGCTAACGCAACAAATGAGCAATGGAATTTCGCAGATGAATGTTGACGGTAATGCAAATGAATGGGCATTATTATCATTCATGGGACGTGTTAATTATGGCTATGATGATAAATATCTTATAACAGCAACTATTCGTCGCGACGGTTCATCACGATTTGGTTCGGAAAATAAATGGGGTACCTTCCCCTCAGCATCAGTTGCATGGCGAATATCAAAAGAAAATTTCTTTAGTCAGGTAGATTTAATAAACGACTTAAAACTTAGAGCCGGTTATGGAGTAACAGGTAATCAAAATATTGGAAATTATTCATTTGCCTCAGCCTTATCAACGGTTGTTTACAACTTTAATAATAAAATTGTTTCCGCTGTAGTACCCACAGAAATGCCTAATCCGTATGTTCAGTGGGAATCTCAAATACAAAGTAATATTGGTTTGGATGCCACCCTTTTAGGCCAAAGGATAAGCATTAGTATTGACGGATATATTAAGAATACGGAAAATATGTTAGTCCCTATGTCAGTTCCGGTTAGTACCGGATATTCCGATGTATTTGTACCGTTTATAAATGCAGGGAAAATTCAGAATAAAGGGATTGAATTAACATTATCAAGCAATAATCTTACTGGTAATTTTAGTTGGAACACGGATTTTAATTTTTCTTATAATAAAAACGTTGTAAAGAGTTTAAATGATTCTGTTCCTATGCCGGTAGGAACTATTGATTTTAATTACACATTAGCCCGCATTGCCGAAGGGCATCCGGTAAACGAATTTTACGGATTTATAACGGATGGAATTTTTCAAACAGATGAAGAGGTTGAGAAACATGCTCAACAGGTTCCCGGTCTGGACCCATTCAATCGCACTTCTGCCGGCGATATTCGTTTTATGGATTTAAATAGCGATGGAATAATTGATGATGATGACCGTACTTATATCGGCAATCCAAACCCCAAATTCATTTTTGCCTTGAATAATACTTTTAGTTATAAAGGATTTGATTTGAACATTTTTATTCAAGGAGTTGCAGGAAATAAAATATTTAATGCGAATCGGATTTGGAACGAAGGAATGGCGGTTGCAGTAAATCAATCATCGGAAGTACTTGAACGCTGGACAGGTCCTAATACGAGCAATATTATGCCCAGAGCCATATTTAATGATCCTAACGGAAACATAAGGGTTTCTGACAGATATATTGAAGACGGTTCGTACCTGAGAATAAAGAATATTTGTTTCGGATATAATTTTCCTAAAAATTGGATACAAAAAATAAGAATTCAGGCATTTAGGATTTATGTGTCAGGTTCCAATCTATACACTTTTACTAAATATACAGGTTTCGATCCGGAGGTGTTAAATCCGGATGTGGGTGATAATATGCCCGATAACGGAATAGACAATAATATTTATCCTGTTACCAGAACTATGAGTATGGGTATTAATTTGAGTTTCTAATGTAAAAAATTAAATGTGATGAAAAAGATAAAATATATTTTGGTTTTAATATTATTAATATTCATTACTGCATGTAGCGATGATTTTTTAGATAGAGCGCCTCTTGATACTATAAACACAAATAATTTTTGGCACTCCGAAGCTGATGCAATAGGCGCAATTAATGGAGCATACCAACCTCTGCAATGGCCAAAGCTATATAACATAAGAATGTGGGCGACCGATATTATGGCAGGTAACAGTATAGTTGGCGCCGGAGGTGGTACTGATGGGATTGAAACGCAGGATTTAGCGAATTTTGTTACAACTTCCGACAATCCAGGAGTACTGGACTTGTGGAGAGGTCCCTGGCCTATTATTCTTCGTTGTAATCTGATTTTAGAAAATGTTCCCGGTATGAATATTGATGAAAATTTAAAAAATCGAATACTTGGGGAAGCAAAGTTTCTCAGAGGCTTGTCATACTATATATTAGTCAGTTTTTTTGGAGATATTCCTTTAATTACAAAACCTCAATCTCCGGGAGATGATTTGCGTGTAACTCGTACAGATAAGGATCTTATCTATGATCAAATTATTAAAGATTTTGAAGATGCAATACAATTGCTACCACCGCGTGAACAATATTCAGATGCAGATAAAGGGCGTGCTTCAAAAGGATCAGCAACGGGTTTATTGGCAAAAGTATATTTAACATTGGGAAATTGGCAGGAGGTTGTTGATTTATGTAATGATGTAGAAACACTTGGTTATGAACTTAATAACGAGTATGGTCAAAACTTTGATGTCAATAATGAAAACTCTATAGAATCTTTATTTGAAATTCAGTACGTTAGCAATGCAGGATATGGTTTTTGGGATAATGAAAACCAATCATCTTGGTTAAGTACTTTTACCGGTCCCAGAAATTCGGATATGGTGGCAGGTGGATGGGGCTGGGACCAACCGACACAGGAATTTATTGATAACTACGAAGATGCAGATAAACGTAAAGACGTAACTATCTTATACGATGGTTGTCCAAAATTTGATGGTCAGGATTATGACAAAGGATACTCAACAACAGGGTATAACCTGCGTAAATTCCTGGTTACTAAATCCGTTTCACCAACCTACGATAACAGTCCTTTGAATTTCCCTGTATTGCGATATGCCGATGTACTACTTATGAAAGCCGAAGCGCTTAATAATCTCGGAAATACCTCTGAAGCAGAAGCTCCTCTGAATAAAGTCCGCCAAAGAGCAGGATTATCTGATGTTTCCGGATTAACTCAAAACGAGTTTAAAGAAAAAGTATTACATGAACGGCGAATGGAACTTGCTTTTGAAGGTCAACGTTGGTTCGATTTGATACGAGTGGATGATGGGCAATACGGACTTGATTTTCTACATTCTATCGGAAGGGTAAACGCAACTTCAAAGCATTTATTGTTGCCTATCCCTCAAAAAGAGATAGATGCAAATCCGAATTTAGTTCAAAATACTGGATATTAATCAATTTAATTAACTCAGTTCTTACATTTTAAAACACACAATGAATTATCATGCAAATCATGAATATATTTTTAAATATTAAAACAAAGAAAACATTTGATATTGGGTCTTTTATAAGATTACTCTTTGTTTTATTAATATCCTCCGCCTTATTTACGGCTTGTGAAGTAAGTGAAAAAATAACCATTGACATGGGAGAGCCTATTGTTTTATCTGTTTCCACAGCGGAAATTACATTAGAGCAAGCAAAAACAAATAATACTGCTGTTAAATACAGTTGGACAACCGGAACTAACAGAGGTACACAGGCTTCAATCTCCTATATATTCCAAATAGATTTCAGCGGTAATAATTTTATAAGTGCAATAACTATTGAACTCGGGAAAGCCGTTTTTTCCAAATCATTTACTGTTGGGGAATTAAATGATATATTATTGAACACTTATGGGGTATCGCCTAATACCCAGAGCGAATTGGAAGCTCGTGTGATTGCCGAAGTCGCTTCCGATGAGGTAGAGCCTGACACTTCAGATGTTATAACAATTGCAGTAACCCCGTATGAACCTGTGTCTACCACCCTTTATTTTATGGGTGGTGCTGCTCCAAACGGATGGAATGCTAATAAGGCAACCCCAATGGTAGCTGATCAGGATGATCCGACAACTTTTACATATCAGGGTGATTTAAAGCCTGGTCAGTTAAAATTTATTACTGATTTAGGTTCATTGTTACCTTCTTATCAGAAAGGTGAAAATGAAAACAGTTTATTATATCGTACCGATGATACTCAACCGAATGTTAATTTCATAATTCCTGAGGCTGGTATTTATAATATTTCCCTGAATCTTATTGATTTAACTATTAGTATAATTCTGAAGGCAGGACCCGGATACGATGTATTATATATTTTCGGGTCAGCAACACCTAACGGATGGGATATTGAGAATGCACTTGAGATGATACAAAATCCGGATGATCTTTTCCAATTCACTTACGAGGGAGTTTTGAATCCGGGCGAGTTCAAAATTCCTATTAATAAAAATACTGACTTGGGGCAGGATATGTTTATGAAAGATCCTGATGATTCTACAAAAGTATATTTACATGTGGGCGGTGATCCAGATGATAGTAATTGGAGCATTTATAAAGAAAACTGGTATAGTATCTTGCTTGACGTATCTGATAATACCATTTCTATTGAACCTTTTAAATTGTATATAATTGGTTCGGCAACACCAGTTGGATGGGACATAGCTAATGCAATTGAGTTGGAACAGGATCCTTCAAATTGGTACGTATTTAGGTACGAAGGACCGCTAACTGCAGGTGAATTTAAATTTCCGATAAACCGGCAGATGGATTGGGGACAGGATATGTACATGAAAGATCCTAGTGATCCATCAAAAATGTATAGACATACCGGCGGGGAAGAAGATGATGAGAAATGGATATTTACCGAAGCAGATGCTGGAACATACATACTTATTATAAATGTTAAAGATTTAACCATTGATATTCAAAAACAGTAGTAAGTTTTATTTTCAAAACTTGTAATAATAATTGACACAACTTAAAATATTGACATTATTTTTTTCGAAACCATTTAATAATTAAATCATGAAAAGAGTTAAACTATTTTTAAGTTTTTTGGTACTAACTGTACTGGCAACTACGTCAATTTTTGCACAAACTCCAGACTCTTTATTCATCGTTGGAAGCGCTACACCTATTGGATGGAGTATTGATAAAGCAATTGAGCTAAATAAAAATCCCGACAATCCGGATCAATTTATTTATGACGGCCCCTTGTTTCCAGGAGAATTTAAATTTCCTGTAAATCGTCAAACCGACTGGGGACAAGACATGTATATGAAAGATACTGAAAATGAAGGTTCTTTTTACCATCACATTGGTGGCGAAGAGGATGATAATAAATGGGTTATAGCTGAAGGAGAGGAATCTTTATATCATATAGTACTTGATTTTTCTACTATGACAATTGAAATTACTAAAATTGAAACACCACCGGCTCCTGACTCTTTATTCATAGTTGGAAGCGCTACACCTATCGGATGGAGTATTGATCAAGCAATTGAGCTGACTAAAAATCCCGAGAATCCAAAACAGTTTATTTATGAGGGTACTTTGGGTATCGGAGAATTTAAATTTCCCGTAAATCGTCAAACCGACTGGGCACAAGATATGTATATGAAAGATACTGTAATGGAGGGTTCTTTTTACCTTCACATTGGTGGCGGAGCTGATGATAATAAATGGGTAATAGCTGAGGGAGAGAGTGGCACTTATAAAATAGTACTTGATTTTAATACCATGACAATTAAAATTAATAAAGTTATTGAAACTGTGGCACCTGACTCTCTATTTATTGTTGGAAGCGCTACACCTATTGGATGGAGTATTGATCAAGCAATTGAGCTAACTAAAGATCCCGATGATCCGAACATTTTTATATATGACGGTATTTTAAAACCCGGAGAATTTAAATTTCCCGTAAATCGTAATACCGACTGGGCACAAGACATGTTTATGAAAGACACTATAAATGAGGGTTCTTTTTACCTGCATATTGGAGGCGAAAATGATGATATTAAATGGGTAATAGCTGAAGGAGATAGTGGGTTATATCATATAGTGCTTGATTTTGTTACCATGACAATTGAAATAAAAAAATTGGGTGCGGTACCTGATGTGTTATACATCATTGGAAGCGCTACATCAGTTGGTTGGCATATTGATCAGGCAATTGAGCTAACTAAAAATCCCGATAATCCTAATCAATTTATTTTTGACGGAGAATTGGTTGCCGGAGAATTTAAATTTCCTGTCAATCGTCAAACCGACTGGGCACAAGACATGTTTATGAAAGACACTATAAATGAGGGTTCTTTTTACCAGCATATTGGAGGCGAAGAGGATGATCTTAAATGGGTAATTGCTGAAGGGGAGGAAGGCATATATCATATAGTGCTCGATTTTACTACCATGACAATAGAAATTAATATAGTTGGTGGGATACCTGATGTATTATACATGGTTGGAAGCGCTACACCTATTGGATGGAGTATTGATCAAGCAATTGAGCTAACAAAAAATCCTGATAATCCTTATCAATTTATTTATGACGGTACAATGGTACCCGGAGAATTTAAATTTCCGGTAAATCGTCAAACCGACTGGTCACAAGACATGTATATGAAAGATACTGTAAATGAGGGTTCTTTTTACAAGCACCTTGGAGGCGAACCTGATGATAATAAATGGGTAATTCCTGAGGGAAAGGGAGGCACTTATCATATAGTGCTTGATTTCAGTGACAATACAATTGAAATTACTTTGGTAACTTCAATTGTTGCTGTGCATTCCGGATATTCAAAAATCACTGTATATCCTAATCCTGCTACTGATTGGTTGAATATAAATCTTGGTGAAGAAAATGTCGGATCGGTTTCTATTTATTCTCTTTCAGGTAAAACTTTATATCAAGCTCAAGTAAATAGTACTTCTACTGATATTGATTTAACAAAATTAAATATTTCAGGATTAGTACTAATAAAAGTATCTACAACTTCTGATACCGAAGTATTTAAGTGTATGGTTAAATAGGGTTTTATGATGTATGGAACGCGGATAAAGCGAATACCGGGTAGTGCGGATTATTGCTGATTTTAAAATCCGTGATAATCCGCACTTGAAAAGCAGCGTTATCCGCGCTCTAATATTTACATGCCTGAATAGGGTTTTTAGTTAATTCATTATGATATCAAGGAGAAACTTCATCAAAGAGACAGCCCTTAGTGCATTCGGTGTTAGCCTGACCGCAGCCATTCCTGCTGATCTGCTGGCTCTCAAACGCAGTATTCCTCCCAGCGACAAACTGATAGTCGGACTGATAGGATGCAAGGACATGGGATTCACAGATATAAGGGATTTCCTTCTACAGCCGGATGTTGAATGTGCGGCCATGTGCGATGTGGACCGGAACATCCTCGAATCAAGAACGAAGGATATAATGGAACTGCAGGACAGGAAACCTGATCATTTCGGGGATTACAGGAAATTGCTTGAGCGAAAGGATATAGACGCTGTGATTATAGGTACACCGGATCATTGGCACTGTCTGCCTACCGTTCATGCCTGTCAGGCTGGAAAGGACGTATATGTCGAGAAACCGCTGGCCAATAGCATCACTGAGTGCCAGGTGATGTTGCGCGCTGCCAGGAAATACGAGAGGGTGGTCCAGGTAGGACAGCAGCAGCGAAGCGGCATGCACTGGAAAGCCGCCATGGATTTTATCAAATCAGGAATACTAGGTAAGATCAGGCGCATCAATATCTGGGCCAATTTCGGATATGCTGCCGGCCAGGAGAGAGTACCCGACAGCCCGGTTCCTGAAGGCGTAGATTTTGATATGTGGCTGGGGCCGGCCCCGGAAAGAAGCTTCAACGCATCGCGTTTCCACGGATACTGGAGGATGTTCTGGGATTACGGGGGAGGATTGATGACCGATTGGGGGGTGCACTTGTTGGATATGGCACTCTGGGCCATGGATGTGGATTATTTCCCGAAGTCGGTGGTTGCCTCCGGGGGTATCTATGCAAATAAGGACAGGGCCCTGGAAATGCCGGATGCCATGAATGTACTTTACGAAATGGATGATTTCCTGCTTACCTGGGAACACAACGGGGGCATACAGGTCGGACCTTTTGACCAGTTGTATGGTCTCTCATACGTAGGAACCAACGGAACCCTGGTCATCGACCGTGACAGGTGGAGGGTCTTTCCGGAATGGGACGGGGAAAACTGGAGGATGGAGCAACCGGAAGAATTCAAGGCCGATCAAAAATCCCATGTCAACCATGTTCAGAATTTCATTGAATGTGTAAAGACCAGGGAAAAACCGGCAGCGGACATCGAAATAGGTCATAATGTTGCTATCTATGCTCACCTGGGTAACCTGGCCTTCAGGACAGGGAACAAACTGGAATATGATTTTGCTTCCAATACGGTGAAAGGCGATCAACAATCCACGCAGATGCTGACACCGGTGTACCGCAAGCCCTGGGAGATACCAAAAATTTAGCATGAAATTATTAATCTCTAATTAACCCTGATGCCTGTAAGTCATAACCGGCTTCAATAATTATTGCCACAATACTTTTCTATTACGCTGTTTTAAATTTTATATATCAATCTAATCAGTTAAAAGAGATTAAATTTGGTATAACTAAAAATGAATTGTTTGAATAAATATTTGCGATTTATAATTATCTGCTATTTATCTATTAGTTATGCAGCTGATGCTTTAGGACAAGACAATCCGTACAAAGCTCCATTGTATTGGAGTGTTTATGAGTATTGCTATTCGGTAGACGGTGCAATACCGGAAAGTGTATGGTTGGCAAATATCGACTGGGTAGATCAAAATTTAAAATCTTATGGCTATAACATGATTTGTATTGATGGCTGGGGAGATGACAATCAATATAATCAGTTCGGCTACAGGGAAAAGCATTCAACTAAATGGACACATGATTATGCCTGGTGGTCAACTGAACTTCAAAGCAGGGGGATGACTTTAGGAATGTACTATAATCCTCTCTGGATAAATAGAAGCGCTGCAAAATCAGGAGTAAAAATAAAAGGAACGGATATTCCACTCTCCAGTTTGATAGATGAAACAGAAAATGCACTTTGGTTTACCTGGGTACAGGTAGATCGGCCGGGAGCAGAAGAGTATGTAAAAGGATACATTCAATACTATGCTGACATGGGAGTCAAATATTTACGAGTAGATTTTTTATCTTGGTTTGAAAGCGGAGTTGATAAGGGGACCAGAGTTGGACCGGATCGACCACACGAACATTATGAAACAGCGCTAAGATGGATGAGGGAAGCATGTGATGCTAATGGAATGTTTCTGAGTCTTGTGATGCCTAATCTTAATAATGAAGCGACTACTGAAATACAATATGGACACATGGTCAGAATAAATGAAGATGTTGCTTACGGGACATGGTCAAGGTTCAATAATTTGGATCGAGGCATACGCTATTCAGGGTGGTCGCAGTACCACAATGCATTTGACGGATATACCTATTGGTCTCACATATCTGGAAGAAACAAAATGATATTGGATGGTGACTTTATACGAATAAATACAATGGCCACAGATGAGGAAAAGAAAACGGTCATATCATTACATTTAATGGCTGGAGGTCCTTTATCAGTAGCCGACCAGTACAGTACTATCGGAAATGACTTGTGGTTATACCAAAACACTGAATTAATTGTACTTAATCAAGATGGATTTGTGGGTAAACCATTGTCCAATAACCCTACTGATAAATCCAGTCAAATATGGAAAGGGCAAATGTCGAATGGAGATTGGATAATTGGTCTGTTTAATCGGGAGGATAATATCGAAAATCGCCACCTGGATTTTAGTACATTTGGTATTGAAAGGTCTGCAAAAATACGTGATTTATGGGCACATACCGATTTGGGTGCTATGAACTCCATAACCGCTAATATTCCTCCTCATGGTTGCTTAATCTATAAGGTAGTACCCGGAGATAATCCCCTCCAAAGCCAAACAATTGAATTTAATAGTATTATTGATGTGGAAAATACCATTAATACCCCTGAATTAACTTTAACAGCAACCGCAAGTTCGGATTTACCTGTAAGCTATGATGTTATATACGGACCGGCTAAAATAAATGGAAACAAGTTAATATTTACAGGAGGAACAGGAGAAATACTATTAATTGCCCGTCAGTCTGGTAATGAGGAATTTGGTGCAGCTATTCCTGTACCTGTCATCTTTTATGCAACAGACTCAATCCAACCTTTTACAAATCTTTACCTTTTAGGAGATGCAACACCAGTGGGATGGAACATTGAATCACCGGAAAATATGACTCAAAATGAAACAAATCCGTATATCTGGGAATGGGAAGGTGAATTAATAGCTGGAGAGTTTAAAATGTCCACTTTTACCGGCAACTGGTGTGATGGCGTTTGGATAAACTCAGCACAACCAAATCAAATTCTAACTGCTACTGACTATATAACAACCTTTGGATGTGATGGACCGGATAACAAATGGAGGCTCAACGCAACCGATGCCGGTGATTATAAAATTACTGTTGATGTGGAAAATAAAACCATCAACATTATATCAATAGATGAACCTGATTATGACAGTTTATTTCTCGTAGGAGATGCCACACCGGTAGGATGGAATATTAAATCACCAATTCCTATGGTAAAATATGAAACAAATCCTTATTTATTTACTTGGGAAGGTACATTAAAAGCCGGCGAATTAAAATTTTCCACTTTTACAGGGGACTGGTGTGACGGTGAATGGATAAATGCCTCGCAACCAAACCAGACGCTAAGTGCTATAGATTATATCATTACAAATGGATGTGACGGACCGGATAATAAATGGAAGGTTAGTGCAAGCGAAGCAGGTAATTATATGATTTCAATTGATTTGAAAAATAAAGCAATCAGCATTGAACCTGTAGTTTCATTTATACATTTCCCTCATGAAGAACAGCAACATGAATTTGCAGTTTTTCCTAATCCGGTATCCGATCAATTGAATATTAATTTCATAAAAGAAACATCTGCTCTGATTACTATTTATTCTCTAATGGGTAATGTTTTATATCAGGGTGAAGAGAAAGGATTGCAGACAAGTATTGACTTGATTGGTCTAAATGCTTCCGGGTTGCTTCTCGTAAAAATATCTTCAGCTAATTGTTCAGAAGTGTTTAAGGTATTTGTTCGGTAAGTTTTATTAATTATGCGATTTTCTATCTCACGAAGTGCAGGGTAAAATATTTGTGTTTACCTGTGAAAACGATATTAAAGTGTAAGCTTCCCTTAATCAGCTGCGCTTATTTCCAGCAATTTTTCAATACAATAGTTCGTTAAACTTTGACATAAATGTCTGATTTTCAATAAAATAAGTGTTAAAATATTTGGTTAAGTCCCTGATAATCAGTAACTTAATAGATTAACCAAATCTATATCAAGTTATGACTATCAGGGACAATAAAACCTACAAGAGTATTATTATCAGTGTGTTAGTTCAATTATCCAATATTAATCAATGGAGAAAGGATTTCCTGGTGGAAACCTTCATCCTGTTTTTGTCGATCAGAGGCCGTATCAACTTCCTGCAACTCGCACGCTACGGCCTGCACAAGGAACAAAGATACCGACAGCAATTTGAAAAACCATTTGACTTCCTGACATTTAACAAGGAACTTACTTTAGTCCATGGGAGCGGACGATATGCCATTGCCTTTGATCCGAGTTATATCAGCAAATCCGGTAAGAAAACACCCGGTGTTGGCTGGTATTGGTCCGGTTGCGCTAATCAAGCTAAATGGGGCCTGGAAATTGCAGGTCTTGCTGCCATTGATATTGACAACCATACCGCTATGCACTTGGAAGCAGTTCAAACAATCAATACCGATGAACAAACCCTTGCGGATTGGTATGCCAAGGTTATTACCGACAGAAAAGACACCCTGACCGCCATATCCAAATATCTGATAGCTGATGCCTGGTTTTCTAAAAAATCATTTACAGATCAAATCATTGCCATACAGATGCATTTTATAAGCAGACTCAGGGATGATGCCGACCTGAGGTATATAAGTAAGGAAAAACCTACTGGTAAAAGAGGCAGACCACGTAAGTACTCGGGCAAAATCATTCTTAAAGACATCGATACAGATTACTTCACATTCATATTCCAAGACGAAGAATCAATGGTTTATGCTGCCGAGGTGTATTCTAAAGCACTCAGGCGTAATATTAAGCTGGTCCATGTTACATACGGCAAAGCCAACGGAAAGGATTCCTTCAAGCTTTATTTCAGCACTGATGTGTCAATGTCTGCCGCAGATATACTGCTTTATTACCAGAGCCGATATAAAATTGAATTCCTCTATCGTGATGGAAAACAACATACCGGACTGAACGATTCCCAGGCAAGAAGTGAAAATAAATTGCATTTCCAGTTCAATGCTTCACTGACTTCTATAAACATTGCTAAGGTCGTTCACTGGTTGAGCCTGCCTGTTGAAGAAAGAAAAGCATTTTCAATGGCAGATATTAAGACAATGAATCACAACACTTTACTGCTGACACGATTTTTTGACGTGTTCGGTATTTGCCCATACTCTATCAAAAATCAGAACTATGTCAAAGAACTCATATTATACGGCACTATGGCCGCTTAAAAGTATAACGAACTATTGTCAATACAATCCTTTTCAAAAAATGAAGT
>Ga0172365_10000360_pt1 | contig 29684 bp, 22 predicted proteins | sample LakKivSesite48cm_FD_114535 | JGI IMG/M metagenome (GOLD analysis project Ga0172365, IMG submission 114535) | Sediment microbial communities from Lake Kivu, Rwanda - Sediment site 48cm | ecosystem: Environmental > Aquatic > Freshwater > Lake > Sediment | place: Rwanda: Western Province, Lake...
GCCGCGTCTCGAGGAGGCGCCGCCGATCGAGCTCTTCCGGGCCCTCGGCCCGGGCAACGAATGCCGCGAGATCCTGCGCCGCCTCTATGACGCGAAGACGCCCTTCGATCAGGCCGAGGTCCTAGCCCCGTCCGGCTCGCCCCACGCGACCATCTTTTATCTTCTCGCCGCGAGGACCGGCCTGCCCGTCACCTTCGGAGACGGCGTCGCCGTGTCCTTCACGTCCCCGGGACGGCTCTTCTTCGGCCTCGCCGACTGGCTGGCCGGCGACTTCGCCAGCGATGATCTGTGCCGTCTCCTCGAAACCGGCGACCTCGTCCTCGCGGGCGCCGGCTCGGAGCTTCCGTTCACGGCCCGCACGGCCTGCCGCCATCTCCGGAGCGCCATGATCGGCTGGGGCCGGGACCGTTACCTCGAACGGCTGGCCGCTCTCCGCGAGAGCAAGAAAGCGGACCTCGCCGCGCGCCTCGAGGCCTCGGGCTGCGACGAGGGCGATGACGCGGACGAGGTCAAAGCGTCATTCGGAGAAGCCATCGCCGAGATCGAGCTCTTGGCGGCGGCCGTTCGCCGCATCCTCGACCGGATCCCCGGACCCGACGCCGCCGGAGGCACCGATCTGCGGCTTCTGGCCCGGGCTTTCGCCGGGCTTATCCGGGACCACGGACGAACCGGGTCCGAGCTCGACGACAAAGCCCGCCGCGCCCTCCTCGACCGGCTCGACGAATTCGTCACGGAAAGCCCGTTCCCGGCCCTGCCCCTGAAGGAAGCCCTCGACCTCATCCGCTCGGCCGGGGCCTCGCTTCGCGTCGGGGCCTCTCCGCCCCTCGCCGGCCATCTCCACGTCGCCGGCCTCGCGACCGGCGGCCGTTCGGGGCGGGCGGCCACGTTCGTCGCCGGCCTCGACGAGGCCTCGTTCCCGGGCCGGGGCCTTCAGGACCCCATCCTTCTCGACGAGGAGCGGACCGCGATCTCGGCGACGCTCCCCACCTCGGGCGACACCCTTAGGGCCAACCTCTACGGCCTGGCCTCGACGCTGGCCTCGATCCGCGGACGGATCGTCCTGAGCTACTCGTCCTTCGATCTCATCGAGGGCCGGCCGTCGTTCCCCTCGTCGATCCTGCTCCAGGCCTTCCGGCTGCTCCGCGGCGACCCGGACCTGGATTACGCGGCGCTCGAGACCGCTCTGGACGAGGCCTCGGGCTTTCTCCCGCGGGGGGCCGGCCGGGCCTTTGACGAAGGGGAATGGTGGCTCGACCGGCTCCTGGCCGTGCCGAGGCCCGACGGGCCCCGGTCGGTCGCCGCGAATTTCCCGGATTTGGCCGCCGGCCTCGCCGCGGCCGCCGCGCGGGCCGGCGCGAAGCTCACCGCCTACGACGGCCTCGTCGACATCACGCCGGTCCGGGCCGAGATCGATCCTGTGGCCGGGACCAAGGCCGTCATGTCGGCGACGCGCCTGGAGTTCCTGGCCAAGTGCCCGTTCGCTTATTTCCTGCGGCACGTCCTCCACGTCCAGCCGCCCGAGGAGGTCTCCTACGACCGGAGCCGTTGGCTCGACCCCCTTCAGCGCGGCAGCCTCATCCACGAGATCCTCTGCGACTTCATGACCGAGGCCGCGGCGACGGGCCGGGATGTCCGGACGGACCGCGACACCCCGCTGATGGAGCGGATCGCCGTGGACCGCATCGCGGCGACGCGGCGGACCGTCCCGCCCCCTTCCGACTCCATCTTCGAGAGCGAGCGCCGCGACATCATGGACACGCTGGCGATCTTCCTCGCGGCCGAAGAGAAGCGCGAGCACAAAGGCCGGCCCCTGGCCTTCGAGAAAGAGATCCCCGGCGAGCCGATCAGCCTCGGCCGCGGCCGGTCGTTCCGCCTGCGCGGCTTCATCGACCGTGTCGACCGGATCGGCGGCGATTCCTACCGCATCATCGACTACAAGACGGGCAGCCCGGCGCCTTACGAGGACCTCGTCCATTTTGGCCGCGGCCGGACCCTGCAGCCCTCCCTCTACGCCGTCGCCCTCGAACAGATCCTGGCCCGGGAGCGGCCGGGCTCGACCCCCGTGGTCGCCGAGAGCGGCTATCTCTTCCCCTCGCGGCGCGGCGAGGGCGACGAGATCATGGTCCGGAACTTCGACCGGGGCCGGCTCCGGTCGCTCCTCAACGATCTCCTGGCCCTTCTCGCGAACGGCTATTTCATCGCCGGCCCCGAGGCCAAGTGCGATTATTGCGATTACCGGGCCGTCTGCGTCTCGGGCGGCCCGGCGAGCTCCGCGGCCAAGCGGGAGGCCAATCCCAAGGTTTTTGAAGCCTACGACAAGCTCGACGAGTACAAATGAAACCGGCGACGCGCATCACCCCGCCCGACCAAGCCGCCCGGGACCGCATCCGGCTCGACCTCGGGACGACGTTCCTCGTCGAGGCCGGGGCCGGCTCGGGGAAGACCAAGAGCCTGGTCGACCGGATGGTCGCCTTGCTTGCCGGCGGCCTTTCGACCATCGACACGCTGGCGGCCGTGACCTTCACCCGCAAGGCCGCGGCCGAGCTGCGCGGCCGTTTCCAGGTCGCCCTCGAGCAGGCGCGCCTCGGGGAAAAGGACGAGGCCGTCCGGGCCCGCCTCGACGCCGCCCTGACCGGCCTCGAGCGGTCGTTCATCGGCACCATCCACTCGTTCTGCGTCCGGCTTCTCCGCGAGCGGCCCGTCGAGGCCGGGATCGACCCGGAGTTCCGCGAGCTCGAAGAGCACGAGGACCGCCTCCTGCTCGAAGAGAGCTGGGACGAATACCTGGCCAAGGCCCGGCTCGAGAACGAAGCCGCCCCGCGGGGGCTCGACGAGGCCGGCCTTCAGCCGGGGGACCTCGAAGGCGCCTTCAAGGCCATGGCCGAAGTCCCGGACGTGGAGGCGGTCTGCGGCCGGGATGAGCCGCCGGACTTCGGCCCTATCCGCACAGCCCTCAAGAAGCTTATCAGCCAAGGGCACGTCCTCGTCCCCGTCAAGAAACCGGAGAAAGGACGCGATGTCCTCCAGAGCATTTTTGTCCGCCTCTTCCGCCGGGATCGCAACATCGGCTTCGAGGACGGCCGTCGGCTCATGGAATCCGTCGAGCTTTTTGATAAGAAGCTCGGCGTGACGAAGAACCGCTGGATCGCGGATCCGGAGCCGAAAGAGAAAAAAGTTATTTTTGATACGATCAGGGACATCCAAAGGGAAGCCGGGCAGCCGATCTTGCAGAAGGCCGACGAGCCCAAGGACCTCAAGGCCGTCGGGGCGCTGTGCGCCGAGACGCTTCGACTCGCTGCGGAGTGCTTCCAGGATAGGATCGTCGGGCCGGCCCTTCGCGACTGGCGCGAGTTCCGCCATACCCGGGCCCTGGCCTTCCTCCGGCCGGCCCTCGACTTCTACGCCGAAAAGCGCCGCGCCGAGGCCCGGCTGAACTTCCAGGACCAGCTCATGATCACGGCCCGGCTTCTCAAAAAGAACCCCGAGGTCCGGCGCTATTTCCGGAAGAGGTTCCACCCCATCCTGGTCGACGAGTTCCAGGACACCGATCCCATCCAGGCCGAGATCCTGTTCCTCCTCGCCGGCACGGACGACGACGAGACCGACTGGACGCGTCTCCGTCCGGCGCCGGGATCGCTCTTCCTCGTCGGCGACCCGAAGCAGTCGATCTACCGCTTCCGCCGGGCCGACATCGACATCTACAACCTGGTCAAGGATAAGATCGAAGCCTCGGGGGGGGAGACGCTGGCCCTGAGCGCCAACTTCCGCTCGCTTCCGGAGATCGCCCGGTGGATCAACCCGCTCTTCGATCCCGCGGGCGCGGGCGCCTTCCCGGCCGGAGCCGACGCCTATCAGGCGGGCTTCATGCCCCTCGAGGCGGTGCGGACGGCCCGTCCGGGGACGCTTTCCGGCGTGCGCAAAGTCGTCCTCCCGGCCGTATCCCGCCACCGCAAAGAGGACATCGCCGGCCTCGATTCGGCCCGCGTGGCCGGCTTCGTCGCCTGGGCCCTGGCCGGGAACCTCCGCCTCGATGACGGGAAGGGCGGGTCCCGGCCGGCCGAGCCGGGCGACTTCCTCGTCCTCTTCCGCTACAAGGACCGCATGAGCCGGTACGCCCGCAGGCTCGAGGAGATGGGCATTCCCTTCGAGATCGCCGGCAGCGACGCCTTCGCCGAGAACGCCGAGATCCGGGAGGTCCTGAACCTCCTCGCCGCGCTCGACGATCCCGACGATCCCGTGGCGACCGTGGCCGTGCTGCGCGGCCTGTTCTTCGGGCTGAGCGACCAGGACCTCCTCGGCCACCGGGCCGCGGGCGGGGGATTCTGCTATCTGGCCGGGCCGGAGGCCGCCGGCGGCTCCGCCGCGGTCCGGCGGGCCTTCGGCGTCCTGCGCGGCTGGCGCGAGCTCGCGGGCCGCGTCCCGCCATCGGCGGCCCTCGAGTCCATCCTCCAGCAGGCCGGGCTCCTGACCCATCTGGTCACGTCCGAGATGGGCAGCAGCCGCGCCGGGAACATCCTGAAGCTCGTCGAGGTCCTGCGCGGCCGTGAAAGCGAGAATATGACCACGTTCTCGGCCGCCGTCGCCTTCATGACGGAGTGGGTCGGGGCAACGCCGGTCGAAGAGATGAGCCTGGCCCCCGGCCGACCGAACGCGGTCCGGCTGATGAACCTCCACAAGGCCAAGGGTCTCGAGGCCCCGGTCGTGTGGCTGGCCAACCCGGCCGGGATCGCCGGCTTCGAACCCGAGCGCCACGTCCGCCGGACGGGCCAGAACCCCTCGTGCCATTTCCGCTTCACCAAGGACGCCGGCCACCAGACAAAGACCGTCTCCCAACCGGCGGGCTGGGAGGCGGCGGCCGAGGAGGAGCTCAAGTACGAGGCGGCCGAGGAGAACCGGCTGATGTACGTCGCCGCCACCCGGGCCCGGGACCTCCTCGTCGTCAGCGGCTACGGCGGCGATCTCAAGGACAAGAAGGCCTGGCCCCTCCTCGAGGCGGGCCTGGCCGGGGTCGCTGATCTCCCGGAATGCCCCGGCCTCGCCGACGGGGAGCCGCCGTGCGCCCCGCCGCCGCGACGGAAGAGGACCGCCGTCAAGCCGGACGAAGTGATGAAAGGCCGCCAAGACCTTCGGCGACGCATGGCCGGGGCCTCCGCCGCATCATCCCTTCACGCGACCGTCACCTCGATCGCCCGGGGGGAAGGGGAGGGGCCCGAATGGGCCAAGGGCGGCCTGGGCCTCTGGGGCTCGGAGGTCCACATCCTCTTGAAGACCCTCGGCGGCGCGAGGCCCGGGGACGGAGCGGCTTCCGTTCCGACGGGCGCCTCTTCCGAGGAGCTCGTCCGTATGGCGCGGGACGTCCTGGTCGTGTCCGGCAGGGACCCGGCCGCGGCGCAGGACCTCGCCGCGCACGTCGCCGCCATCACCGGCTCCGATTTCTGGCTGAGGTCGCTGCGGGCCCAGCGGCGGCTTTACGAAGTGCCCTTTTCCGTCCGGATCGGCCCGGGCGATCCGGACTATGCGGGGCTGGCCGGTTCGATCGGGCTCGTGCCCACGGCCGGAGGCAAGCCGGTGGCCGCCGCGCCCGGCGCGCCGGTCCTTCTCTCGGGAGCCATCGACGTTCTCTTCGAGGAACCCGGAGGCTGGGTCATCGCCGACTACAAGACCGACCGCCTGCCCGCGTCGATCGCCGGCGAGGACCAGGCGGTGAAGGATCGGGCGCTGGAGATGCTCGTCGCCCATTACCGGCCGCAAGTCCGGCTCTATACACGCTTCTGGTCCAGGGTCACGGGCGAGAAGGTCAAAGAATCGGGGCTCTACTTTACCGCCCTCGACCGCTGGGCCCGGATCGACGGATTCAGCGAATAGCCGGCGTGGGCTCCTGGGCCATGAGGAGGACGACCTCGGCGAAGGCCGAGAACTTGAAGGGGAATTCAGCCAGCCGCTTGTCGCCGTTCTTCATGACGAACGCGGCGTCCGTGTCGAAGTCGACGCGATACTGCGAGAACCACCCCTTGTCGATCTGGACCTGGAGCGCGCCGGTCCCCTGGCCCTGGCCCTCGAAGGTCCCCTGGGTCCCGCCGAGGTCCCTTGAGCCCGAGACGGAGACTCTGTAGACGGCCGAGATCTGGGCGACGCGACCGTCATTGCCGGGATAGATATCGTCGAGCGTGTAGGTGATGGACAGGTTGACCTGGAGCTCGAGGCCCTGGAAGGGGATGGTCAGGCGCCGCGACTCGAGCCAGCTCTCGCCCCGGCCGACCGGCTCGGACGGAAAGGCCGGGAAGTAATCGCGCAGGATCTGCGGGATGGAGATGTTGAAGGGATTGCCGTCCCCGAGCACTTCCGGGTTGCGGATGGATTCGACCTTGCCGGTCCGGTTGAAGACGACCTCGAGCGCCTCGCCGCCGGTCGTGCCGAGCTTCTGGGTGATCGTCTTTTCGGGCAGGCGGATGTTGACGTCGATGCCCGGGCTGGTCAGGTCGGCCCGGACCGTGTCGCGCGGCGACGCTTTGGAGAGGAACCGGATCTCGCCGCGCGAATCGGCGTCCAGGTTCAGGTTGACGCCCATGAAGTTCTTGCCCTCGACGTTGACGATGCTCGAAAGGCTGTAGCTCAGCCGGGTCCCTTCGGCCGGGCCGAAGCGGAGGGAGACCTTGTCCTGGCCTTCCTGCGGGGCCTGCGCCGCGAGCAGGGCCGGCCCTCCGGCGAGGACGGCCGCCAGGGCGGCGGTCAGGATGCGGTTCGTCAGGCTCATCAACGTCTCCTTCGGTCCGGGTTTCGCGGAGCGGGCTCAGAACCCCGGGTCGGTGATCTTCTTTTCCTGCCAGGTCCCGAACTTGGCCAGGAGCGGTTTGATCTCCGACGCCTTGCCGACGACGACGAGGACATAGCCCTTCCGGGGCAGCAGGGCCGCCGCGGCCGCCTTGGCCTCCGCCGGCGTCACCTTGCGGATCGCGGCCATGTACTTGTCGTAGTAATCGAAGCCCATCTTGTAGAACGCCAGGCGCACGTAAGCCGATGCCTTGCTGGAGTTCGTTTCGAGCTGCTGCGGGAACTGGCCCTGGACGTAGTTGCGGGCGCTCTCGACCTCCTCGGCCGAGAAGCCGTCCCGGACCGCCTTGCCGAGCAGCTCCATGGTGATATCCAGCATCTCGCCGATCTTGTCGTTCTTGGTGTAGGAGGAGGCCTGGAAGATCCCTCCCGGGATCCAGGAGCGGAACGAGCTCGAGGCGCCGTAGGTCAGGCCCCGCTTGATGCGGAGCTCGGTGTTGAGCCAGGAGGTGAACCGGCCCCCCCATAGGGTGTTCATGACCGCGGCCGGAGGCGTGATTTTGTCGCCCATGGCATAGCCGGGAGCCCCGAGAACGAAATAGGCCTGGGTGGCGTCCGGCTTGTCGACGAGGAGGAGCTTATGGCCTTGGGGAACGGGCAAAGGCGGGATGGCGTCCGCCGGAGCCGGGCCGGCCGGATTGCGCCAGCGGCCCAGCGTCTTTTCGAGGAGCGCCTTCACGGCCGCACCGTCGACGTCGCCCACGACGGCGGCGATGGCCCGGTCGGGACGAAACCGCTTGGCGTAGAAGTCCTTGACCGTCTGAACGGTCATCTTGGCCAGAGAGGCTTCGGTCCCGGAGGCCAGATGCCCCATGGGATGGCCGCCGAAGTACGCTTTTTGGAAATAGTATCGGACCGCCGCCCCGGGATTGTCCTTGGCGGCCTTGAGGCCGTCGATCCGTCGTGCCCGCTCCTTGGCGAACTCGTCGTCCTTGAAGGCCGGGGCGGTCAGGCAGCCGGCGGCGATCTCCATCAGCCGGGGGAAGTGCTCGGCCAGGCTGTCGCCGCTGACCTGGATGTATTCGTCGGCCGCCGAGAAGGAGAGGTTCGCGCCCATGAAATCGAGCGCTTCGGCGATGGCATCCGCATCCATGCCGGACGCCCCCTTGGTCAGGAGGGCGGCGGCCAGGTTGGCGGCCCCCTCGGCCTCGGCCGGCTCGCAGGCGGACCCGGCGCCGCCGACGAACATCCGGAAGCTCACCAGAGGCAGCTCGGGATTCTTGAGCACATAGACGACCAAGCCGTTCGAGAGCGAGATCTTCTGGGGGGCCGGGAGGGCGGGCCCGGCGGCCCGGGCGGGGAGGGCGCCGAGGATGAGCGCCAGGATGCAGGCGAGCGAGATCGGAGCGAGCTTCTTCACTTGGCACCTCCCTCGGGGATGAGCTTGCCGATCGTCTTGTTCGTTTCCGTCAGGTACTTGGCGGCGACATCGCGGATCCGGTCGATCTTGACGGCCGCGTAGTCGTCCATGACCGTGAAGAGCTTGCCGAAATCGCCGTAGAGGAGCTCATAGGTACCGAGCTGGTTGACCTTGCCGGCGACCGTCTGGAGCCCGCGGTAGAAGTCGTTGCGGACCCCGTTCATGGCCTTCTCGAACTCCTGGGCCGTAATGCCCTGTTCTTTGATCTTGGCCAGCTCCTCCTCGATCACGCGGTCGATCTTGTCGAGATCGGCCCCGGGGCGGGGCTTGACCTCGATCGTGAACAGGAACGGGTCGATGGTCTCCTGGACCCCGCCGCCCACCTGCAGGGCCAACTGCTCTTCCCGGACGAGCCGCCGGTAAAGCCGGCTGCTCTCGCCGTCGAGGAGCGGCTTGGCCAGGATCGACAGGGGGATGAAGTCGGGATCATTGGCCTTCGGGGCGTGCCAGACGACCTGGAACGAGGGCGCCTGGGCCTCCTTCCGGATCAGGACATTCTTGGGGCCGAGCTGGGGGGGCTCGGCCGTGGTGATCGGGGGAGGCGGGGGCGAGGCCTTGATCGGCTCGTAGTATTTCTTGATCAGATCGAGGGTCTTGGCGGGATCGATGTCGCCGGCGACGATCAGGACGGCGTTGTTGGGCGCGTAATAGGTCCGGTAATAGGCCATGACCTCGTCACGGCGCCAGCTCAGGATGTCGCTCATCCAACCGATGACGTCCCAGTGATAGGGGTGGGCCATGATGGCCGTGGCCCGGACGTTCTCGTTCAGGATGGCGTCGTTGTCGTTGTCGACGCCCATGCGCCTCTCGGAGGCGATGACCCCCCGTTCGGATTCGAGAACATCGGGGACGAAGGCCAGCCCCTGCATCCGGTCGGCCTCCATGGTGATCATGGCTTCCAGAGCGGCCGGCGGGAACCAGTCGGTGTAGGCGGTCATGTCGTCGGCGGTATAGGCGTTGTTGCTGCCGCCTTGGAACTCCATCCGCCGGTCGAACTCGCCGGGCCCGAAGGCCGCGGTGCCGTTGAACATCATGTGCTCGATGAAGTGCGAGACCCCCGTCAGGCCGGTCCGCTCGTTCCGCGACCCGACGCGGAAGAACGTGTAGAGGGCGACCGTGGGGATGTTGTGGTCCTCGACGAGGAGGACCTTGAGCCCGTTGGCCAAGGTAGCGACTTTGACGTCCGCCTTGGTGAAGGCGGCCGGAAGGGACAGGGACAAGGCCGTCAAGGCCGCGACCAGGAGAACCGCGCGTTTCCTCATTCGGATACCTCCGCTCAAAGTGCCTTTCATTATACCACCGGCGCAGGGCGGAGTCAGGGGGTGGCCCGGAAGGCCTTGAAAGGAATGGCCTTGACTCGGGCGGGGCAAATGCGTTATAACTCTCTGCAAGGTCGGGGTCCGTCATGAGCACATCTGAAACCGAGTTCAGCTTCGAACGCGCCATGAAACGGGTCGAGTCCTACCCGTTCCTCCATAAATACCTGCCCGTCGACCGCTTCCTGATCCGCCCGCCGGCATCCCTGATCGTCAAGGCCGTCTACAAGTCCGAGATCACGCCGAACCAGCTGACCGTGGCCTCCCTCGTCCTGGCCGTCCTGGCGGGCATGGTCTATACGGGGGGCCGCCACGGGTTCTTCATCCTGGCCGGCTGCCTGGCCCTGCTTTCGGCCATCTTTGACGCCGCCGACGGCATGCTGGCCCGGGCCAAGGGCTTGACCAGCCGTTACGGCGCCTACCTGGACCTCTTCCTCGACCGGGTCTCCGACTTCGTCGTCATGGCCGGGGCCGCGTACGGCTATTTCAAGCACACCCGGAGCACGACCTTCCTCGTTTTCGGCTTTATCACGATCGGCCTCTACTTCCTGCAGCTCGGCCTCTACTACATCAACCTGCTCTATGTCCGGGCCGACCGGGGCGGGGAGGGGGCCGAGGCCAAGAGCCTGGCGGTGTTCGTCATCTTCCTCGTTTCGGTCCTCGGCCGGCCGGACCTCATCCTGGTCGGCGTCTTCGCGATGGCCCTGATCGGGACCCTGGTCAAGATCGTCCGGTTCCTGGCGAAGGGGCGGGATCAGGAGCCGGTCCGGATCCGTTAAGGGCCGCCTTCCGCGACCTCTTCCTCATCAGGGGGATGAGCCCCAGACCCGCCCAGATCATGCCTACGAACCTCCGGATCAGGATGACCGCCATGCCGGCCGACATCTCGATGCGGAGCAGGGCGAAGAGGGAGACATAGGTCAGCTCATAGACGCCCACCGAGCCGGGCACGGGCAGGAACGAATAGAACGAGCCCAGGGTGACGATCAGGAAGCACTTGAAGAAGCTCGGCGTGGCCGCCCCCAGGAAGAGGAACGTCAGATAGATCTCCGCCGCCCACAGCCAGGCCTGGAGGAAATACGAGCCGAACAGGGCCAGGAACAGGACCTTGTTGCGGCCGTAGAATTCGGAGATGTGAGCGTCGGTCTCGAGGATCTTGTCCCGCCGGTTCTCGAGGAACGGGATGCGGATCTTGATCTTCCGCAGCGTGTCCAGGGCCCAGGTGAAGAGGCCCTGCTTCTGTTTCAGGACGAGGAAGATGAGGACCAGCATGAGGGCGCCGATGGCCGCGAAGAGCTCGATTTTCTGGCGGCTGGGCAAAGCGAACTCGGTGATCAGGAAGACGACGGCCAGGGCGATCGTGGACAGGCCGGCCAGGAACTCGACGGTCTTGTCGACGATGACCGTGGCCAGGACCTTGTTCCGCTCGACCGAATCCAGGCAAAAAACGCGGACGGTCTCGCCGCCGATATTGCCGGCGGGGGTCAGGTAACTGACCGCGTAGCCGGCGATGCGGGCGCCCAGGATCTCGCCGAAGGGGACCTTCTCGCCCGAGGAAACGAGCAGGGCCCGCCAGTTGACGGCCCGGATGAGCCAGTAGAGGAAGCGCAGCCCCATGAGGATGGCGACTTCGACGAGGCTCAGGCGGCCCAGGGCCCGCAGAATCTCCCTCGGCCCGGTCTTGACGATGAGGTAGATGAAGAGGCCCACCCCGGCGTAGCCGATGAGCCGGAAGATCAGGGTCCGGACGCGGGACTTGCGCGTCGGCGGGGGGCCGGCTTCTTCGCCGGCCCTTGAGGGGCGAAACATCTCTTGACTCTCCTCGGCAGTTGGCCTATTTTAGACGAGATTTTTTTAAAATACAAAGCTGGATGATATGGGACACGCTGACGTCAAGACCCGGACGGCCAGGATGGCGGCCGCCGGACTGGCCGTGATCGTCCTTGCCATCGCCGCCGCCCCCGCGGCCGCGGCCGTGACGCCCCGGTTCTCTCTCGCCGACAGCGAGGCCGCCGCCTCTGACGGCTTGCCCGCCGCGGCGTTCTCGCTCGTTCCGGGTCGAGCTGGCGGGACCGCCGCCGCGACGGAGGCTTCCGTCTCCTCCGCGACCATGCCCAAGAAATGGCGCCGTTTCTTCGTCCAGGAAGGGCTCCTCGCCGTCTATTCGACCTACCGGTACTGGGAGGACTATCACGAATGGGTCGAGGACTGGCAGTTCAAGCTGACCTTCGCCGACCAGTATCGCCGTTTCCTGACGACGGAGGCCATCCGCTTCGATTCGAACGCCTACCTCACCAATTGGACCCACGTCATCGGCGGCGTCCTTTATTATCAGATGGCCCGGACGAACTATCTGACCTGGGCCGAATCGCTCCTGGCCTCCTTCACAGCCTCGGCCGTCTACGAATACATCTCCGAATGGCGGGAGGTCATCTCCATCAATGACATGACGCTGACGACTTTCGGCGGCTACTCGGTCGGGGAGACCTTTTTCCAGCTGACGGACTATTTCCACCATCGGCGGTCCTTCCTCCTCAACGGCCTCGGCTTCCTGAACCCGATCAACAAGTTCAACCAATGGCTGGACCGGAAGAACCCCGCCTCCCACGCCTATCCCGAACCCGGGCTGGCCGATCTGGCCCTCTCGGTCGGGTGGTGGGGGTCCCGCGAAACGGGCCGCGGCCGCTACGATGCGGGTCTCGTCAGCTTCGAATCGGAGCTTCTCCGGATCCCGGAATACGGCAAGCCGGGGACCGTCAAGAAGGTCCAGCGCGACACGACGCTGAGCCAGATCGACATCACGGTGGCCCTGAAGCCCAAGAGCGCCTCCGACACCGAGCTCCGGAGCGGCCTCGACCAGGAGGTCGATCTTTACGCCCGGACGGTCGGCCTCAGCTGGTATAACCAGTCCATCGACGAGCTCGGCCGGGGCACGGCCCTCTCGATCGGGATCGGCTCGGCCCTGGACTATGTCCGGAAGAGGCCGACCGTCTATGACTCCCGCAACGTCCAGGTCCATATCGCGCCCCTGCCCGAGACTCCGACCGACTTCCGTGACAAGATGACGGTCGCCCACATGGCGGGCCCGGTCGTGGACTACACGATCTTCGGCCGGGGCGTCAAGGTCCGGGCCGTGGCCGATGCCTACTTCGATTTCGCCATGATCAACGCCTTCGCCTTCAACGCCTATTCGGCGGTCCTCCCGATCGAGGGCATGAAGACGACGCTGGCCTATTACGGCTATTACTACGGCTACGGCGTGAGCTCCTCGGCCCGGATCGACGTCAACTGGGGCAACCTCTGGTTCCGCGGCCTTGTCAGCGGCCACGCCTGGGGCTCCTGGCAGGGCCGGGACCGCTTCCAGGACGAGATCACGAACAACATCAGCGCCGCCGACACCCGCGGCCGCTACCTTCTCAAGGCGGGCTGGCGCTTGGGGCGGGCGCCCGTGCGCGTCTTCGCCGGGATCGAGGGGATCCATCGCCGGGGCCAGATCGGCGAGGTGAAGGCCGCCAGCCAGGAAACCCGGACCTTCGCCGGCTTGAGCTACTTGTTCTAAGGGCCCTTCGCCCATTCCGCAGAAAACATCTCTTTCCCGATATTTCGCAGAAATCCCCCTCCGTGAATCTCCGGGGGATTTCTGCCCTCCGCTCACATTGTTCGCTACGGTCGGTGGACGGTCTCCCAACCCGATTTGCGGGCCAGGCGGCGGAGGCGGCGGTCGCCGTGGACGGCGACGGGGTGGCCGACGAGCTCGAACACGGGCAGGTCCGAGATCCGGTCGGCCAGGGCCCAGGAGTTGGGCCAGTCGATGCCCGAGGGGTCGAGCCTCTGGAACAAAGCGTCCAGCTTCTTCGGCCCGTAGGCGAAGATGCCCGTTTTGCGGCCGGTCAGGATCCCGCCGGCCACCTCGAGCTCGGTGCCGATGACGATCTCGGCTTCGAGCCTGTCCTGGAGTTGGTCGACGATCATCTGCAGGGATCCGGTGAGCAGCACGATGCGGCAGCCCTGGCCTTTCAGGCTCAGGATCTTGGCCCGCAAGTCCTCGGGCACGGCGCGGCGGAGATAGGCCCGGCCGAACTCGCGGGTCCAGGCCCGGACCCGGTCCGGCGTCTGGCCCCGCAGGAAACGCGCGTTCGTGCCGATGGCCTTGCGGAACCCCATCCGGACCGAATCGCGGATGAGCGTCAGCAGGAACCCCAACATGCGCAGCAGGCCCACGTGCCCGTGGACCGCGAGGTAGAGATCGAAGATCCGCTCGGCGTTCAGGCCTTTGAGAAGCGTGCCGTCGAGATCGATGATGGCCAGGCGCGTTCCCGGCGGGAAGGTGATGCGGCGGATCTCAGGTGCGGACACGGCGGATCTTGGGGCGAGATATAGCACACCCGCCGCGGCGAGTCAAAAAGCCGCGGTCCGTCACGGTCCTAACGGGCCCGGACGGGGCTTTCCTTGGCGATGAGCAGGGTCGTCGGATCGAGCTTGAGCCGGAGGGCCTTGGGGGTCCGCCGGCCGTGGTCCTGGACAAGGCTGAAATGGACGTGGTCGCCGTGGTGTTGGAGCGAGATCAGGACGTCGATCGCGGCGAGATGGCCGACGAGTTCGAAGGGGATGCCCTGCTCGTCGAAGAGGGGATCGTCCTTCTTGAGCGAGGCGCTGAACCAGATCTCGAGGCCCAGGCGGCCGGCGAACGCCTTGAACATACGGAGGTCTTCGGTCCCGGCCTGGGCGAAGTCGTAGCCGTCGACGATGACGGTCTCGGCCCGGAAGTTGCCATGGACGATCATGGCCTCGAGGCTGCGCAGGACCTGTTCCGTCTTGGCCCCGTCCTGCTTGAAATTCATGATGACCCGGCGGCGGATGAGCTCGTCGAACTGGTCGAGCGCGGACCGCATCTTTGGCGCCTTGGCGATCTCCTTGAAGATGTTCTCGTACCAGGTGACGATGTGGTCGACGCGGCTGGCGTACGAGACGTGGAGAACGTGCTGGTCCTGGAGGAGCTTGTCCGCGGCGATGTGGACCAGGCAGGCCGTCTTGCCGACGCCCTTGCGGCTGGCCAGGACGCCGATGTTGCCCTTGCCGAGGCCGCCCGAGATCGATTTCTCGAGGATCCGCAGGGGACTGCGCTTGATGAGTTCTTCTTTGACGGTGAGCGTCATGGCCTCTCCTCCGCTTACTTCTGCGACTTCTTCCGCTCGGCCTCGAGGTGCTGCTCGGTCAGCATCTCGGCGATGTGCGGCGGCACCTTGCCGTACTTCAGGAATTCCATGGTGAACTCGGCCTTGCCCTGGGTCAGCGAGCGCAGGACGGTCGAGTAGCCGAACATCTCGCCCAGGGGCACCTCGGCATCGACCCGCGAGAACGTCCCGTCCTCGGCCGAGCTGACGATGACGCCGCGGCGCTGGCTGATCGTGGCGAAGACGTTGCCGGCGAACTCCGACGGCCCCTCGACCGAGACCTTCATGATCGGCTCGAGGATCTGGGGCTTGGCCTTCATGTAGACCTGCCGGAAGGCCCCCTGGGCGGCCGTCTGAAAGGCGATGTCCGAGGAATCGACCGGGTGGTACTGGCCGTCGTTGACGACGACGCGGATGCCGATCACGGGGAAGCCGATGAGCGGGCCCTTCTTGAGCGCGGCCCGGAAGCCCTTCTCGCACGAGGGGATGAACTCGCGCGGGATGCGGCCGCCCCGGACCTCGTTCGCGAACTCGAAGGCCCCCTTGGCCAGGGGCTCGAGCCGGCCGACGACCCGGGCGTATTGCCCCGCGCCGCCGGTCTGCTTCTTGTGCGTGTAGTCGAAGTCCACGGGCTGGCTGATGGCCTCGCGGTAGGCGACCTGCGGCATGCCGGTCTTGACCTCGGCCCGGTATTCGCGCTTCATCCGCTCGATGTAGACATCCAGATGGAGCTCGCCCATGCCCTGGACGATGGTCTGGTTCGACTCGGGGTCGACGTAGGTCCGGAAGGTCGGGTCCTCTTTGGTGAACCGGTTGAGGGCCTTGGCCACCCGGTCCGCCGAGTTCTTGTCGACGGGCTCGATGGCCAGCGAGATGACGGGCTCGGGGACATAGATCGCCGTCATGGCCAGGTTGAGGCCCGGGCTGCAGAAGGTGTCGCCCGAGGCGCAGTCGACCCCGAAGAGGGCGACGATGTCGCCCGCCCCGGCCTCGGTGATCTCGGCCATCGTGTCGGCGTGCATGCGGACGAGGCGCCCGACCTTGATCTTCTGGCCCGACCGGGAGTTGACGAGCTCGTCGCCCTTGCGCAGCGAGCCCTGGTAGAGGCGGATGTAGGTCAGCTGGCCGTAGGGGCCGTCCTCGAGCTTGAAGGCCAGGGCGACGGTCCTGGCGCCGGGGTCGGCCGCGAGGACGCGCTCGGCCCTGCCGTCGTCGAGAGCGATGGCCCGGTTCTCGACCTCGGAGGGATCGGGCAGGTAGTGGACAACGGCGTCGAGCAGGGGCTGGATGCCCTTGTTCCGGTAGGCGGAGCCGATGAAGACCGGGACGAGCTTGCGCGAGAGGACGCCGCGGCGGACGGCCGCCCGGATGAGCGGCTCGGTGGCCCGGCCTTCGAGCACGGCCTCCATGAGCTCGTCGGAGTGGAGGGAGGCGGCGTCGAGGAGCTCCTCGCGCCGGCGGGCGGCCTCGGCCGCGAGCTCGGCCGGGATGGGCTCCTCGCGCACGGTCTCGCCGTCCGGCCCGTCGAAATAGAGGGCCTTCATCGCCACCAGGTCGACCAGGCCGTTGAACGCGGCCTCAAGCCCGATCGGGATCTGCATCAGGACGGCCTCGTGGCCGAGCTTTTCGGCGATCTGGTCGCGGACCTTGACGGGATTGGCCCCGACCCGGTCGGCCTTGTTGACGAAGGCGATGAAGGGGACGTTGTAGCGGCGGAGCTGGCGGTCGACGGTGATCGTTTGCGACTGGACGCCGCCGACCGAGCAGAGGACGAGGATGGCCGAGTCGAGGACCCGCAGAGAGCGCTCGACCTCGATGGTGAAGTCGACGTGGCCGGGCGTGTCGATGATGTTGATCGAATGGCCGTCCCACTCGACGTTGGTCGTGGCCGAGGCGATGGTGATGCCGCGCTCGCGCTCGAGGTCCATGGAGTCCATGGTCGCGCCGACGCCGTCCTTGCCCTTGACCTCGTGGATCTTGTGGATCTTCTTGCAGTAGAAGAGGACCCGCTCCGTCAGCGTCGTCTTGCCGGAGTCGATGTGGGCGCTGATGCCGATGTTGCGCATCCGGGCGATCTCGGTCGTCATGTCAGCTCGCTTTTCGTGAACATAGGACGTTACGCCTGTCGGGATATTCGGGATTTTCGCCGGAAAGGCCGCTCAAAGGGTCCGAAATCGAACAGTCGAAGCTTTATTATAGCGGAAACCCGCCCGGGACTCAAGGCCCCGACCGGCCGGGTGGAGGGACGCTGTCCCGTCCGGCGGCGCTCGACCTGTCCTCGATGGGATACAGGGGCTCTCGCCGGGCAGGCCCGGCCCAGGGACGGGCCGGTTTTCAGGGCCCGGCACGAATATTGCAAAAGTCCGTTGACAGAGAACACGTTTCCTATAAAATGCCCACGCTGGCCCCCTAGGGCGGAGGAGGGATCATGGTACGCTTGATCGGGCGCAAGACTTGGTTGGCGAGCGCTGTCGCGGTTTCGGCGCTGGCCCTGGCGGCCTGCGGAACGTCGGGCGGGGGCGGCGGCGGCGGGAATGACGGCGGCGGCGGTGTCAACGCCAAGGCCATCCCGGCGACCGCCATGAGCTATGTCGCCCTGGCCTGGAACGACCTGGGCATGCACTGCCTCAACCCGACCTACGACAAGGCGGTCATCCTGCCGCCCTATAACACCGTCTGGGTCCAGGTCGTCAAGCGCGGCGACCCGCCCCAGATCGTCACCGCCGGTCTCACCGTCGAATATTCCCTCCAGAACAACACCTGCTCCTACGGCAAACGGAGCTATGGCCAGTTCTGGGACAACATGCCGCTCCTCTTCGGCGTCTCCCTGCCCCACGACCGGGGCCTCAACCTCGAGGACCCGGACATCCATAACGGCCTGTCGGGCACGATGGTCGTCAAGGGCGATCATTTCCAGGCCAACGGCATTCCCGTCGTCCCGGTCGACGATTCCCTGACCTTCAATCCCTACCAGATCGCCAACATCACCGTGCGCGACTCCGGGACCAACGCCGTCCTCGTCCAGACGACGGCCACGGTGCCGACCTCCGACGAGTTCAACTGCGCCAAGTGCCACGGGGCGGCCGACCCGCTGCTCGACGTGCTGCAAAAGCACGACGATGAGGAGGGGACGAACCTCGCGGCCGCGCGCCCGGTCCTCTGCGCCTCCTGCCACAGCAGCCCGGCGCTGGGCCAGACCGGCCCGGGCCCTTCGGGACGGTATCTCTCCCAGGCGATGCACGGGTTCCATGCCGACAAAGGGGCGGCCTGTTATGATTGCCATCCCGGACAAGTCGCGAAGTGCAGCCGCAGCGCCGCCCATACCGCCACGGACGGCAACTGCATCACCTGTCACGGCACCATGGCCGACGTGGCCAGCTCGATCACGAATGGCAGCCGCGTGCCCTGGGTGAACGAGCCCAAGTGCGCGACCTGCCATGCCGGCGTGGCCGAGGTCGATACCGCAACGAACCTCTACCGGAACGCCAACGGCCACAATGGCCTGTCCTGCCCGGCCTGCCACAGCAGCCCGCACGCGATGGTGCCGTCGCAGCAGGCTTCGGACAACGCCCAGGCCGTCCAGTATCAGACGACCGTCGCCCCGATCGGCGACTGCAAGGTCTGCCACGCCACGTCGGAGGGCGGCGGCATCAGCAACTTCTCCGAGGCCCACGGCGGCTCGCGCGCGACGGCCTGCAACGTCTGCCACACCAAGGCGCCTTCGAGCAGCACGACGAGATGGCCCCACCAGGGCCAGTGGAAGCGACGTTAGAAAGGCTAGTCCGTTTGTCTTGACGGCGCCGGCGGCCTATAATCCTCCGGGACGACGACCGAAGGAGATCCCATGAAAAAAACGCTTCCGGTCTTTGCGGCGCTGGCCCTGGCCCTCGCGGCCGTGATCGCCGCCGCCGCTCCGGCTGCCGCCCCCCAGCCGCGGCCCCTCTTTGACGAGTACTTCCTCGACAAGGCCCTCCGCGTCGACCTCTACCAGTCCGGCGACGCCAAGTCCGAGGCCGTCACCCTTCGCCGCATCTCCGAGGAGCCGATCTGGCCGGAGTCGGAAGCCGGCCTCGTCGCGCCCTTTGATTACGGCCGTTACGCCTTCAAGGTCTACGACGCCGCTTCGAACCGCCTGATCTTCAGCCGCGGCTTCGATTCCATGTTCGCGGAATACAAGACGACGAGCCCGGCCCTGGCCGGCACCGTCCGCGTCTTCGAGCGGTCCCTGCGCTTCCCCCTGCCCCGGCGCCCGGTCCTGTTCGTCGTCGAGCAGCGCGACAAGCGCAACCTGCTCCATCCCGTCTTCAATCAGATGATCGACCCGGCCGACTATCATATCCTCCGCGAGCGGCCGGCCGCGCCCGACTGGATCTACGAGGCCAAGGTCGGCGGCGATCCCCACGGCCAGGTCGACTTCGTCTTCCTCGCCGAAGGCTATGCCGCCGCCGACCGGGACAAGTTCAAGGCCGACGTCGACCGCATGAGCGCGGTCCTCTTCGGGACCGAGCCCTACAAGTCGCGGGCCGGCCAGATCAGCGTCCGCGGCGTCTTCCGGGCTTCGGCCGAACGGGGCATGGACGAGCCGCGCCAGCGGGCCTACCGGAAGACCCTCCTCAACGCGTCCTTCAACGCCTTCGACCTCGACCGCTACATGCTCATCGAAGAGGACCACCTCATGCACGATATCGCCGCCGCCGTGCCCTACGACGTCCTCGTCGTCCTCGTCAACAGCCCCCGCTACGGCGGCGGCAGCATCTGCCTTGACTACTGCGTGACCACGGTCGACCACCCCGCCAGCCCCCAGGTCTTCGTCCACGAGCTCGGCCATTCCTTCGCCTATCTCGCCGACGAATACTACCAGTCCGAGGTCTCCTACAACGATTTTTATCCCAAGGGCGTGGAGCCGCTCGAGCCGAACATCACGGCCCTGCTCGACCCGGCCCATGTCAAGTGGGCGGACCTCCTCACGCCGGGGATCGGCGTCCCGACCGAATACGGCAAGGACCGGATCGAAGCCCTCCAGGCGGAGATCCGGGAGAACCGGGCGGGCCGGGCCAAGGCCCTCGAGGAGGCCCGGAAAAAAGGCGTGACGGACAAGGACGTCAAGGCGATCGAAGCGAAGTTCAAAGCGGCTGAAGACGCGCTGGGCCAGAAGATCGCCGCCGTCCGGACCGAGTACGCCTCGCTCGAGGACAAGGTCGGGGTCTTCGAAGGCGCCGGCTATGCCTCGAAGGGCCTCTATCGGCCGATGATCTACTGCCTCATGATCGGCAGCCCGAAGAACGAGTTCTGCAAGGTCTGCCAGCAGGCCATTTCCCGGATGATCGATTTCGTGAGCACCGGCCAATAGCTGTCGCCGCCGGGCGGCTACTTTTGCGGCCCCGCCAGGCCCTTGAAATCGATGACCGGGATGATCTTGTCGGGCATGATGCCCCACTGGACGTTGGGGGCCAGCTTCTGGACGAACTCCCACTGGATGATGGTCGGGTTCTTGGTCAGCGCCGCCTGGCGGATCTCGATGCTCTTGGCGTCGCCCTCGGCCTCGACGATCTTCTGCTCCTTGCGGATCTTCTCCTGCTCGAGCTTGTTCTTCTCGGTCGTGATGTTCTCCAGGGCGATCTGCTTCTCCTCGAGCGTCTTGGCGTACTCGGGGGTAAAGGTGATGTTGCGGATGATGATCTCGTCGAGGATGAGGCCGTTCTTTTCGAACTTGGGCGAGATCTCGTCGAAGAGGGCCTGCTGCGCCTCGTAGCTTTTTTTGGTGTAGAGGTCGTAGGCGGCGAACCGGGTGGGGACGCGGCGGCCGGAGCCGCGGATCTCGGTCTTGACGACCTTCTCCACGTACTCGCGCTCGGTGCCCAGGTTCTGGACGATCCAAGCGGCTTTGCCTGGCGCGATCATGAACCGGGCCGTCATGCCCACCCTGATCTGCTGGCCGTCCGAGGTCAGGGCGGAGATGATGATGTCGGGGTAGTCCGCCTCGCTCGATTGCGGCGTGTCGGAGGCCTCGTACGTCTTCTTCAAGGTCGGAAAGATGACGACGTGGTCGATGAACGGCACGATGACGTGCAGTCCCGGGCTGAGCTCCTGGCGCACAGCCCCGAGCCGCTTGACGACGCCGACCGTGCCGGCCTGGACCGTGACCAGGGATTGGACGAGGAGAGCGAGGAGAACGACCGTGAGGGCCGTGCCTAAGAGCAGACCCTTTTTGCCGCGGAGCCAAGCGCCGAAGCCGCTGCCGAGCCGCTCGCGCTGGGCGATGAGGGCGGCCATGAGGACGATGCCGAAGACAAAGGCGATGATGTAACCGGCCATGCGAGCCTCCTAAAAGGGATTGGGGTTCCGGGGGGGATTATAGCCCGGATCGGGGCCGGACGGTAGAGGCTTCGGGCGGTCTCGGAGGTAAGGCCGGATGCCGGAGGCTACAGAAAGCAGCCTATTCTCAAGATATCTACCAGAGGCTCAGCTTCGTGTTTCTCCGCTGCGCCTCTGGGCCTCCGCTCCTTCCGATCGCTCCGGGTAGCTCCGCTCCCTTCGGTCGCTACGGGTAGATGATGCCGCCGCCGACGACCGTGTCGCCGTCGTAGAAGACCGCGGACTGTCCCGGCGCGATGGCCGACAGGGGTTCGGCGAGCTCGACCCGGATCCGGCCGCCGCCGAGAGGGGAGATCCGGGCCCGAACGAGCCGTCCGCCCGAGCGGACCTTGGCCCTGACCTCTGCCGGCGCGGCGAGATCGTCGAACGGCCCCCAGACGCAGTCCCCGACGACCAAGGTCCGGCCGAGCGTTTCGGACTCGGGGCCGACGACGAGCCGGTTCGCCGTTGCGTCGATGGCCAGGACGTAGAGGGGCACGGGCCAAGCGATGCCGAGCCCCTTGCGCTGTCCGATGGTATAGCGGGTCAGGCCGCGGTGGCGCCCCAGGACGCGGCCGGAGCGGTCGACGATGTCGCCCTCGCCGGCCCCCGGCCCGACGAGCTCGCCGAGGTCCCCGCCGTAGAAATCCTGGCTCTCCTTCCGGTCATGCACCGGAAGGCCCGCCTCCTTGGCCAGGGCGCGGACGCGGGCCTTGGTCAGGCCGCCGAGCGGAAAAAGGACCGTCGCGAGCTGGGCCTGGGTCAGGCGGTAGAGGAAGTAGGACTGGTCCTTGGCCTCGTCCGCGCCGCGCCTGAGGATGAACCGCCGGAGGCCGTCGTCGCGTTCGACGCGCGCGTAGTGCCCCGTGGCGAAACGGTTGAAGACGAGCCCGGCGGCCCGGGCGGCCTCGGGCAGGACCCCGAACTTGACCAGGGGATTGCAGCGGACGCACGGATTGGGCGTTTGGCCGGCGGCGTAGGCCTCCCGCACATAGCGCAGGATGAGGTCCTCGTAGCTCCGCGAGCAGTCGATCGTCGAAAAGGGGATGCCGAGCCGGGCGCAGACCGCCCTCGCATCACGGATGTCGGCGGCCTCGTCGGGGCCGTAGCAGGCCCTCTTCCCCGGAGCCTCTCCCTCGGGGCCGGGCCAGAGCTTCATCAGGACGCCGGCGACGTTGTGGCCTTCGCGGAGAAGGAGGAGCGCGGCGACCGAGGAATCGACGCCGCCGCTCAGGCCGACGGCGATCCTCATCGGCCGACCGCCCGGTTGAGGCTGCCCATCCGGTAGCCCTCGAGATCGATCGAGGTCCAGAGGTAACCGAGCGTCCTCATCTTCCGGGCGATCTTGCGGGCCGTCGCCGGCCGGGTGATGCGGGCGAGGTCGGCGGCCGGGACCTCGATCCGGGCCAGCCCGCCGTGGTGGCGGAGCCGGACGACGGGAAAGCCCAGGCGGCGCAGGTATCTCTCGCCGGCTTCGATGCTGGCCAGTGTTTCGAGGGTGATGGGCGTGCCGTAGGGGATGCGGCTGGCGAGGCACGGATTGGCCGGCTTGTCCCAGGAGGCCAGGCCGAGCCTCTTCGACAGAGCCCGGACGTCCTTCTTCGTGAAGCCGGCCTCGACGAGCGGGCTGCGGACCCCGAACTCCTCGACGGCCTTGTGCCCCGGACGGTAATCCGCGAGATCATCGAGGTTCGAGGCATCGTAGAAGGTCTCGGCGCCGAGGTCCTTGGCCAAGGCGGCGATGCGGCCGAAAAGCTCGCGCTTGCAGTGATAGCAGCGGTCGGCCGGGTTGGCGGCGAAGGCCGCGCAGGAGAGCTCGTCGGTCTCGATGACGATGTGCCGCACGCCGAGGGCCCGCGCGGTCTTGTCGGCCGTCCTTTTCTCCTCGGCCGTATAGGTCTGAGAGACGCCCGTCACGGCCGCGACGTTGGCCGGACCGAGGGCGTCGACGCAGGCCTTGAGGAGCAGGGTCGAGTCCACGCCGCCCGAAAAGGCGACGACCGCCTGGGGCCGGCTCCTGAGGATGGCCTTGAGCCGGACGGCCTTCGATGCGTTTTTCGTCATGACGCCCAATATACCACAGCCGGGGCCGCGGCGCGCGCTCACTCGCCCTTGAGAGGGAGGCCCTCCGGCGCTTCGAGAAAGCGGATGAGGTCCTTGATGAAGCGGGCCGCGGCCGCGCCGTCGACGATGCGGTGATCGAAGGCCAGGCAGAGCGGCAGGGTCTTGCGGACGGCGACCTGGCCGTCGACGACACGGGGCCGGTCGGCGATCTTCATCGTGGCCAGGATGGCCGCCTCGGGGTAGTTGATGATCGGGGTCGCGGCCTGCCCGCCGATGACGCCGACGTTGGTGATCGAGAACGTCCCGCCCTGGAGATCGGCCAGGTCAACGGTCCGCTCGCGGGCCTTCCCGGCCAGGGCCTGGATCTCCTGGGCGATGTCGATGACCGACTTCTGGTCGGCGAACTTGACGACGGGGACGATCAGGCCGTCGGGGACATCGACGGCGATGCCGATATTGTAATACTTCTTGAGGACGATCTCGCTCTCGTCCTCGTCGAGCGAGGCGTTGAACGCGGCATGGAGCTTGAGGGCCTCGACCAAGGCCTTGACGATGAAGGCCAAGTAGGTCAGCTTGACGCCGCGGGCCTCGGCCTCGGGCCTCATCTTCCGGAGCAGGGCCTCGAGCGGGCCGGCGTCGGCCTCGTCGCAGTGGGTGACGTGGGCGGCGTGATCGAGCGATTCGCGCATCTTCCTGGCCGTGGCCCGGCGCACGCCGCGGAGCGGGACGCGCTCGAGATTGCCGTAAAGGTCGTATTTCGCCTTGACCTTGACGGCCGGCTTCTTTTCGGGAGGCGCCGCCAGGCTCTCGCCCTTTTCGCCGATCGTCACCAGCGGCTGCCCGACCTTGACCAGCCCCTTTTCCGGGGCATGGAGCTTGAGGACGGTGCCGGCGTAGGGCGACGGCATCTCGACGATGGCCTTGTCGGTCTCGATCTCGGCCAGGGTCTCGTCGACCTTGACCTCGTCGCCCTCCTTGACCAGCCAGCGGACGATCTCGCCTTCGGTGATGCCCTCGCCGACGTCGGGGAAGCGGAATTCCTTGGCCATTTCAGTACTCCATGAGCCCGCGGACGGCCCGCAGGACGCGCGCCGCGTTGGGATAGTACAGGTCCTCGCGCTTGGCCAGCGGCACGGTGATGTCGGGCGCCGTCACCCGGGCGACCGGCGCCTTCAGGCTCAGCAGGGCGGCCTCTGCGATCGTGGCCGCGATCTCGGCCCCCAGGCCGCACGTCTTCGGCGCCTCGTGTAGGATAACGGCCCGGCCGGTCTTCCGGACGGAGGCGAGAAGGGTCTCGCGGTCCATGGGGCTAAGGGTCCGCAGGTCGATGATCTCGATCCCGACGCCCTGGGCTTCGGCGGCGGCCGCGGCCTCCCGGGCCACCGGGACCATCGCGCCCCAGGCGACGAGCGTTACGTCATGCCCTTCCCGGACGACCGCCGCCCGGCGCAGAGGCACTTCGTAGGGCTCTTCGGGCACCTCCTGCTTCTCGGCCCGGTAGAGCCGGGTGGGCTCGAGGAAGATGACCGGATCGTCGCTGCGGATCGACGCCGCCAAGAGGCCCTTGGCGTCGTAGGGATTCGACGGCACGACGACCGTGAGGCCGGGGAGATGGCAGAACAGGGCCTCGGTGCTCTCGGAATGATGCTCGAGGGCCCGGACCCCGGCCCCGTAGGGCGTGCGGATGGTGAGCGGGGCCGTGAAGCGGCCGCGGGTCCGGTTCCTGATGCGGGCGACGTGGGAAACGATCTGATTGAAGGCCGGATAGATAAAGCCCATGAACTGGATCTCGGGCACCGGCCGGAGGCCCAACGCGGCCATGCCGAGGGCCGCGCCGATCGCGCCCGATTCCGCGAGAGGCGTGTCCATGACCCGTTCGGGCCCGAACCGGTCGTAAAGGCCCTCGGTGGCCCGGAAGACGCCGCCGTCGCGGCCGACGTCCTCGCCGAAGATGACGATCCGTCCGTCCCTCTCCATCTCGCCGGCCAGGGCCCGGTTGACCGCCTGGATCATGGTCATGATCACCGGAAATCCTCCGGGAGCGTCGATTTGAGGTCGCTGAGCTGGGCGGCGAGGTCGGGCGGCGTCTCGGCATAGGTGTAGGCGAAGATGTCGTCGGGGCTGGCCGGCGGCCGGGCTTCGGCCTCGGTGACGGCCTTCTCGACGAGGTCCGAGGCCTGGGCCTGGGTCTCGCTCTCGAAGGCTTCCGTCCAAAGCCCTTGGTGCTGCAGGTAGAGCCGGAAGCGGGCGATCGGGTCGCGGCGCTTCCAATCGGCGACCTCGCCTTTTTCCCGGTAGCGGCTGGCGTCGTCCGATGTCGTGTGGTCGCCCAGGCGATAAGTGTAGGCCTCGATCAGGGTCGGCCCGCCGCCCGCCCGGGCCCGCGTGACGGCCTCGAGGCAGGCGGCATGGACGCCGAGGACGTCGTTGCCGTCGATCTGGACGCCGGGGAAGCCGTAGGCGACGGCCTTCTGGGCCAGCGTCGCCGCCGCCGACTGATGCGCGCGCGGCACCGAGATGGCGAACTGGTTGTTGAGGCAGACGAAGACGTTGGGTGTCCGGAAGACGCCGGCGAAATTGAGCCCCTCGTGGAAGTCGCCTTCCGAAGTCGCCCCGTCGCCGAGCGTCGCGACGACGGCGATCGGGAGCTTCCGGGTTTTCGCGGCCAACCCCGCCCCGACGGCGTGAGGCACCTGCGAGCCGACGGGGATGGAGATGGGGAAGATGTTCAATCCCTCGGGGATCCGCATCCCGGCCTCGTTCCCCATCCAGAAGTGATAGAAATCGGCGAGGGGAAAACCCAGGGCCAAGAAGGCGCCGAGGTCCCGGAAGTAGGGGAAGAGCCAGTCGTCCTTGGACATGGCCGAGGCCAGCCCGACTTGGGCGGCCTCGTGCCCGAGGTTGGGGGCGTATGTGCCCATCCGGCCCTGCCGCTGGAGCTTCAGGGCCTTGGCGTCGGCGGCGCGGGTCCGGACCATGAGCCCGTAGAGCGTCCGGAGCGCGTCGTCGGTGAGGCCCGGGTCGAGCCCGGGCGCGGCCCGGCCCGCCTCGTTCAGGACTTGGAGCCGTTCCCCCTTGAGAGGATCGAAGCGCTCGATCATCGCCACCCTCAACCCTGCTTCAGGGCCCACTCCTTGAGCTTGTCGAAGTCGACTTCGCCGCACATGGCGTCCTTCGCGTCGGCGTTGAGGAAGGTCGGCACGCGGAGCTGCTGGCCGCACTTCGGGGCGATGGCGTCCTTGAAGCTGCGCATGAGGTCGGCGTTCTTCTCGTCGTGCCAGACCTCGTAGCGCTCGAAGCGGACCGGCGTCTCCTTCTCGAGCTGGTCGACGAGCGGATGCATCTTCTTGCAGTGCGGGCATTCGCGCCCGTAAAACATGAGGAGTCGGGCCATCGGGGACCTCCTTAGTCGGATTTCTTGACGAACAGGCCGCACCAGCACTCCCCGCCGGGAAGGCCGCGGTAGGTCTCGTGGGCCGGGAAATTGCAGGGGCAGACGAGCTTCAGGTCCTCGTCCCAATCCTTCGTGCGGAGGCGGCAGGGGCAATACTTGAGGCCGTGGTTCTTCTCGTTCTCGAAAACTCCGCTGACGAGGAGGTCGACCTTCTCCTTGTCCGGCTGGACCCGGAATTCGTTGGGCCCGGCGAAGGCCTCGATGGCCGCCCGAAAGCCCTCCGGGGTCAGGGCCTTCTCGGGTCCGCCGGCCAGGATCTTGCGGGCCTCCTCGGACGTGATCTCGACGTAGGCCTGGCGGACCTTGCAGGTCGGACAGATCTCGGGCGGGGCGACCCCGTAATGGATGTCGTTGCAGACATAACAGCGCCAGTACCGTTTCGTCATCACGCCCTCCGCGCTAATTCCCTACCATACTACAGGGAAGGCGGGGGTCGGTCAAACGTCGGCAAAACCTCGGGGAAGACGGGGTCAAACCTCCACTTTTCCAGTTTTACGGACGCCCGATTTCTGAGGCCAAGTCGAAAACTGGAAAAGTGGAGGTTTGACCCCTTCCGGAGCGCCTTTACGAGGTTTGACGGCTCAGAAATTAATGACGATCGAGGTCGTCAGGAAGGTGTCGAGCTTCTTCAGGGGATAGGACACGAAGAGCCCGGTCGGCTCCCCGAGGTCGTCGAACAGGGGCAGGCTCTGCATGGCCGGGACATTGGCGTAGAGCGTCCGCAGGCTGACCTTGAGGGCCAGCGACTTCGAGATCGAGGCCGTGACCGAGTTGGCCCAGTCGAAGCGCCAGTCGGAGCTCCTTTTCAGATTGTCGTCGAGGACGAAGGCCGTCGAGAACGACGAGCTGTCGAGGATCTTCTGCTCGCCGCCGAGCGTGAAGCGCAAGCCGGCGAACGACTCCATGTCCTGGCCGACGTACCGCCGCCGGGTGAAGGTCAGGCCGGCGGAGGTCTTGAGCTGCGTCCGTTTCTGGGCGATCACGTCGTAGCCGAAACCGGCGGTGAGGATGAACCTGTCGTCGACGCCGGCGAACCTGTTGCGGTCCCAGCTCAGGCCGGCCTGGCCCGCAAGCCCGTCCAGGATCTTCCGGTCGTACTGGCCGGCCAGGAGGTAGTTCTCGGCGACCTTGCGGGTCGTCCGGGTCTCGACGACGGAGAAGTCCGTTTCGGTCCCCCGGGCGGTCCGGGACGTCGTCGTGGCATCGCTGGTCAGGATATAGCTCCGGAACAGGAGGGTGTCCTTGGCCCAGGTGCGGGAGAAGATCGTGCCCAGGCTCAGGGCCGAGGTGGAGGTGTTGCCGCCGGTGACGACGTAGCTGACCTCGGCTTTCGCCGCCCAGGGGCCGAACAGTCGTTTCTTCGCCTCCTGGCCGCGCATCACGGCCGGCGCGGCGCTGACCAGGACCGCCATGGTGATCGCCGGGAGGATCCTCGTTGTTTTGCCCGCGGATTTCCTCAACATGATCATCACTCCTTCGACGGCCTTTCCAATCGAATATTAAAGACCACGAGCAAAAACTCTGTCAAGGATTTTTCGGTTGCGGGCCGAATTTATTTTTGCTTAGCCGCGGCCGGCTAGCCACCGAGCTTGCCGGCCCGCCTGGGCGATCAACATACTGAAGCGGAGGCTAGGCCCGGAGGGCGTCGAAGTAGAGGGCGGCGGCGCCGAGGATGGCGATGTTCTCGGTTTCCGAGACCTCGATCTTCAGCCGCTCCTTGGCCAGCGAATAAGCGTACGTGGCGAAGGCCTCCCGGAGGGCCTCCCGGAAGAAGCCGTAGGACTTGCTGACCGAGCCGCCGAGGACGATGATCTCCGGGTCGACGGCGTAACAGACGGCCTTGAGCGCTTCGCCGAGGTGGCGGCCGAACTCGGCGAAGATCCCGAGGGCCGCCGCATCGCCGCGGGCCGCCCGCTCGGCCGTCTCGCGGCCCGTCGTGCCGTGGACGCGGCGGAAGAACTGGCCGCTGGCGTAGGCCTCGAAGTTCCGGTCGAGATAGGGGAGCATGCCGAACTCGCCGGCGCCGCAGTTGATGCCCGAATAGAGCCGCCCGTTGGCGATGACGCCCGCCCCGAGCCCCGTGCCGACGATCAGGCCGACGCCGTGATCGTAGGGCCCGAGCCGGCCGAAGATCTTCTCCCCGGCGGCGAAGCAGTTGGCGTCGTTGTTGACGTAGACCGGCACGCGGAAGCGTTCCTCGAGGATGGCCTTGAGCGGGACCTTGGCCCAGGCGCGGATGTTCTGGACGTCGTAGACGGTGCCCGTCTTGAGGTCGATGATCGAGGGCACGCCGGCGCCGATCCCGGCCACTTCCGGTCCCATGACCGGGTCGACGGCGCGGAAGAGGTCCTCGAGGACATCGCGCTCCGAGCCCTCGCCCCGGACCGGGACGGCGTGGACCTTGGCCAGGCGGCCGTCGATGACCACCCCCGCCCGGACGTTCGTCCCGCCCAGATCGATGCCGATGACGGCCGGCCCGCTCACGCCGCCGCCTCCTTCTTCTTTTTCATGGCGATCGTCTCGTTGGCGATGAGCGGCCGGGCCCACAGGCCGATCGAGAGGATGTAGCCGAGCGTCAGGTAGAGGACGAGCATCCCCTGGCGCAGGCCGACGAGCCCGCCGATGAAGCCGATGAGCGGCGGCATGAGCGCCCCGCCGATGATGCCCGTGCAGAGGATCCCGGCGAAGGAGCCGTGGTGGCTCTCGACCGAATTCAAGGCCAGGGAGAAGATGACCGGCCACATGACCGAGGCGGCGAAGCCCATGGCCGGGAACATGACCAGGGCGAGCGGGCCGGGGCCGAACAGGGCCAGGGTCAGGAAGACGAGGGCGGCGACGGTGAAGCCCAGCAGGACCTTGCGGCTGTCGAGGAACTTCAGCAGGACGAGGCCGAGGACGCCGCCGACCGTCATCAGCAGCCAGAACCAGGCGACGCGGGCCGCGCCCACGGTCTGAGGGGCATAGCCGTGATAGGTCTTGAGGAACTTGGAGATCCAGAACGAGACCCCCTGTTCCGTCCCGACATAGGCGAAGATGCCGAGGAAGAAGAGGATGACCGTCCGGTTCGCGAA
>Ga0172365_10000362_pt1 | contig 29678 bp, 23 predicted proteins | sample LakKivSesite48cm_FD_114535 | JGI IMG/M metagenome (GOLD analysis project Ga0172365, IMG submission 114535) | Sediment microbial communities from Lake Kivu, Rwanda - Sediment site 48cm | ecosystem: Environmental > Aquatic > Freshwater > Lake > Sediment | place: Rwanda: Western Province, Lake...
CGTCCAGCTTGTCTTTAACACCCGACTGAAGGCGTTCTGAAGCAGATCTGTATAATCCCGTTTCGTGTTCTGCGAGAAACCTGGCAGATTCCTCCTGAAGTATGGTCTCGGGACTGAAGAGAAGTGCAACCAGGGACTCTGAAAGATTACTGTTTTTAGTCTCTTTAAGATTTCGTATCACACATGCTCTGATCCATATCCCGAGTAGATTATAATCACGGTTGAGAATATCCTCGGTAAGCTTCTCATATCCTGGCACTTCACCGGGATAGAACTGGAAGAGTGCTTTAACTTTATCTTCGTCGGGTATAATATCCATCAGAGGAACAAGCTTCGGTTTGAGGGCTTCATCCACCACGATATCAATCATCTCGAGGGCGAAATTAACGCTTTCGACAGTTCCGCTTTCAAGGTTCTGTCTGATTTTGCGGATCGATCCGGGATCATACACAATTGAAAGCAGCCTGAAGAGGAAACTGTTCCATCGTGATATTTCGTTGTTCAGCTCCGCGAGAAGAAAATCATTGTTCTCTCTTGTTAAAGCAACTCTTGCAGATATATTCCAGACAATAATCCCTATCACCTCAGAGATAAGCTGATAGAACCTGTCGCTGTCCTCATCAGTAACCCTGTAGCTGTTTTCTACAAGGATATCAAGGGCTCTTTCTCTCAGCAGCCTTGAGTTCGACCATAACCTTGAGAACAGGAAATCTTTGTTCCCGGCATTGGTTTGTTCACCCAGAAGATTAAGAACCGTACTGCCCAGGGCTATATTCCCTGATGAAGTCATAAATAAGCGGCTCAGTTCTTCCACTCCATCGCTGCCGAAGCTCCTGATGACATTGGCAGCCTGAATCTCCAGACCTTTGATATTCAGGCACTCACAAACCTCGGGTAGCATATCTTTCAGCTTGAACTTACCGATCATCATAATGGCGAGTTCCTTTGACTCAATTGTATTATCTCTCAGCAGTCTTAGTATCTGTGTTGTCTGTGGTTGTCTCGAATCAGCAAGTATCTTTTTAGCTGTGAAGAGCCTGTCATCACTCTGGGAATTAACTGAATATTTTTCAAGTTCATGAGCAATCCGCAGCGACCTGTGCCTGGTATCCTCATCTGCATCTTTATCGGAAGCGATAAAGTTCAGTGATGAAATCAGGCTGAAGTCTTTTCGTTTTTCCGAATGATCAATTATCTTATCCAGAAAGTGTCTGTTTTTATGTTTTGCAAAGCATGAAAAATCTCCGGAAACGAGATTCAGGTAATTGCCTGTGAATGCCAGCTCAGCCGACAGCTTACTTTGGTGCCCTTTCTCTTTATTCAGGGCTATATCATCTGAAGGTCCCTCCTCTACTGTTTCAAGCGCCCTTCTGATGGATTTCCTGTACTCTGCATAAAGCCTTACAGCTATGAATATCCAGATTATAGCTATGGTGATCAATACCCACGAGAAATGAATTAGTTTGATAAAACTCAAAATTCCAAGGCCTGCCAGCAAAAGCCCTGAAGTCAGGGCAGCTATTTCATTTACAGTTCCGTCCATTGCCGACTGAACCTCAAAGCGTACTTTCTCATTGATGGTCTGATATATTACCTTGAACGAGGGCGACTCAATTGAGTCCTTAAGCGATTTGGAGAAAAGCCGGCTGAGGGCAAGAAGCATAAAGAAAAGCATGAATCCGCTTGTTGCCGGTGTGAAGCCCATAAGCATTCCTATTAGTATTGCAATAAGAGTAAAAGCAGCTATAAGTACAGGTGATACAGCAAGACATGTTCTAAGTCCGTAATTCCTGATTAGGTACGAGAAAACAAAAAGCTTGATAAGAAGTGTAAATATCATCATGCTTCCTGTAAAAAGGCCCAGGAATCTTGCCATGTCAGCTTCCGAAGGATATTGTTCCCTGGTTACAGCCATGAAAGAATACTGGACGAAGAAGGCTGTCATGACAGACAGTGCAATGAATATTGCCATTATCCTGACATAGGAATCTGAACGTACAAGAGCCAGCACAGATCGTTTCTCATGCCCTTCTTCAGCAGCTTCCTGCTCTTTCCCCGTTTCAAAGCTGAATTTTCTTCCTATTATTACCTGCAAAACCGATCCTGTCAGGACAGCAGCTGCGCTTACAATGAGGATATTGTGTGATTTGAATCCAATTGTGAGCAAAACGGGTACTGCGTAACAGCTAAGGATAATGCCAGCCACCATCCCTACATCAATCAATCCGAACAGTCGTTTTCCCTGGCGAAGTGTGAACAGGCGTCCTGTGGTACCCCAGAAGCCCAGCATGGCAAGGATGTTGAGAGGTCCGAGCATAATGAAAACAAGGAAGATGACCCATTTGGCAGAATTGTGCAGAAGTAATATCCACAGTAAAAGAGTGAATGCCGTGACAAATACAAGATTCAAAACCGAGAAGTTCCGGAACCGCATCCTGGTCTGCAGACCTGTGTAAAGTAAGGTAAGAATAATTCCTGCCAGGCCTGACACCACATATCCTCTTGCCATCATCTTCTCGTCAAATATCGATAGGAAGAGAGAGTGGGCGCTTATGTCGAAGGCCCCGAAGAATATACCCAGGAACACAGACTGCGCAAGCAGAATTGACACCAAAGACTCTTCTCCGGATTCAATTCCAAGGAGTTTGAAGAATCTGTCGCGCATAAAAATTTCCCCGTTTATTTAAAAGCACAATAAAGTTAGCAATTAATATCATTTACAACGGTTTCATTTCTGATTTTTTCTAACCTGCTGAAATGCAGGTGATTTAATGCTGACAGTAGCCAGGCAGGTGAAAAATGTTCAATCAGGGAATTCATTTCTTATAGCAGAGCAAAGGAACTCAATATCTGTTTCGGGGCCGGGGGTGGTAATTTTTGCCTTGCTGTACCATTTCTCGCGGAAGGCAAGTTTTTCCTCAATAAAAAAGATCAGTTTGTCATCAGGCACATTTTTCAGCAATGGTCTTTCACCTGAAGAATTCAGGAGCCGTTCGGTGAGCTGGCCGGGAGTCAGCTTAAGGTAGATTGTAAGTCCGGTGTCAACCATGAATTCCATATTATCTCCGTGGCATGGTGTCCCTCCGCCTGTTGAAATGATCGTTTCAGAAAGATTATCGATGCTTTTCAGTACTTCCGATTCTATTATGCGGAAGTGATCCTCTCCCTCCTGAGCGAATATAAGGGGGATTGTTTTCCCGGCGCGTTCTTCTATTTTCCTGTCAAGGTCAATAAAATTCCATCCAAGGGCTGACGCGATTTTTCTTCCGGCGGTCGATTTACCGCTTCCCATAAAACCGACTATATATACAAGTTTCCTTTTGTACATTAAAGTTCCAGCTTCATCTGCGCAGGATCTTCATGCGGCGGAGCTGATTGTTCCTGGTCATCCTTACCCGGATCAGCCATCGTGCTCTCTTTTTTTACAACAGGTTCAATTTCCTGTATATTTTCGACAGTAAAGCTTGTCAGGCGCTTTCCTTTGGCTTTATAGCTCTTGACACCAATGAATTCGGCGACTGCAATTATCTCATTTTCACGGTTCTTATGCTTGCCGCCGAAATGGATCTCAAACCTCGGGTACTCAACCTCAGTGATGCTTATCAGCTTCGAATCGGGATGCTCATCAATGAAACAGAGCGGTTTTTCTGACTCTTCAATCATGAAACGCTTCACATAATAAAAATTCTGTTCAGCGTCCCAGTATACTGCAGAATATACCTTTCCCGGCCTGTATTTTTCAATTACCAGAATATTCTCTTCGAAATGATTTGAAAGGTCAAAATTTGCATGCCTGAAGAAACCATTTTTCGTTATAACAAGTATCTTGTCATCGGCGCTGAACTCTCCCAGGAGAATTCCTCTTCCGTCAACATTGAGCCTGAATACCGAATCATCAAACCAGATCTTTCTTCCTCCAAGTGTTGATAGTCCTTTCTCCTTAAGGGCGATTTTATGAATTGCGTTCTTTGTAAGGATATTTCCCATTGAGGATTTCCCCTTTATATTCAGCTGGCCGAAATCAAATTCAAAAACAAGTTTCTTAAGACGTGCCTTAGGTTTATGATGAACTCTGATGATCTCGGCCTCTCCGTTCGGATTCGCGCTAAAATAGACAATCTTAGAGCCTGGCGTACCGCGGGTAAGATTGTACTCCTTGTCACGTGTCAGTCCAGTGATCGCACACCGCTTGACAAGCAGTGGTCCGTCCTTGCCATCCTGGTATACAATATTAAAAATGGTCCTCTCATCATTCTTAAGGAACACCCGTGCATGAATTATGTCACTGCCGACAAAAACCTTTTCGGTAACTTTAGTTATCAGGTAAACACCATCTTTCCTTATTACGAGTATATCATCAATGTCGGAGCAATCACATACAAACTCGTCCTTTTTAAGTCCCGTACCTAAAAAGCCCTCCTTATAGTTTATGTAAAGCTTCGCATTGCTGGCCACAACCTTGGTCGCCTGAATAGTGTCAAAATTCCTTATCTCGGTCCTTCTTTCCCTTCCTTTTGAGTATTTCTTTTTAATCTGCTTGAAATAATTTATCGTGTAGGGAATAATATTCTTCAGATGGTTCTTTACTTCTTCAAGCTCAACCTCTATTCCCTTAATATATTCATTAGCTTTCTTTGAGTCGTATTTCGATATTCTCTTGATCTTGATCTCCGTAAGCTTAATGATATCTTCGCGGGTGACTTCCCGCAAAAGTTTTTTCTTATATGGTTTCAGCCCGTCATCAATCGCCCTGATAACAGCTTCCCAGGTTTCGCTTTCTTCAATATCGCGGTATATCTTCTTCTCAATGAAAATCTTTTCGAGCGACGACATGTGCCATTCTTCCTGCAGCTCCTTCTTTCTTATCTCAAGTTCTTCCTTTAAAAGAGCGACAGTCCTGTCGGCAGAATGCTTCAATATTTCGCTGACACCCATGAATGAAGGCTTGTTGTCTGTTATCACGCAGGTGTTAGGCGAGATCGAGTATTCGCAGTCGGTAAGAGCATAAAGGGCATCGATTGTTTTGTCGGGAGAGATCCCGGGCATAAGGTGTATAAGAATCTCCACGTTCGCCGATGTGTTATCATCGATCTTGCGGATCTTGATCTTCCCTTTATCGTTGGCTTTTATAATTGATTCAATGAGTGAGGATGTTGTCTTGCCGAAAGGGATCTCGGTGATTACCAGTGTTTTCTTGTCAAGCTTTTCTATCTTTGCCCGTACTTTTACACTTCCCCCTCTCTGGCCGTCATTGTATCTTGAGATATCGATAAATCCTCCGGTAGGAAAGTCGGGGTAGATCTCAAAACTTTTCCCCTGCAGATAGTTTATGGTTGCATCAATCAGCTCAATGAAGTTATGGGGAAGTATTTTCGATGCCAGTCCAACGGCAATTCCCTCAACGCCCATAGCCAGAAGAAGAGGGAATTTAACAGGAAGCGTTACAGGCTCCTTGTTCCTTCCGTCATAAGAGAGCTTCCATTCGGTAGTTTTAGGATTGAAGATAATATCATGGGCTAGTTTTGAAAGCCTTGCTTCAATATATCTTGGTGCTGCAGCGCCGTCACCGGTGAGTATGTTTCCCCAGTTCCCCTGTGTATCAATAAGGAGATCCTTCTGCCCCATCTGGACGAGCGCCTCTCCGATTGAAGCATCTCCATGCGGATGGAACTGCATAGTATGGCCGATAATATTTGCGACTTTGCTATAACGCCCGTCGTCCATCCTTTTCATTGAATGGAGGATACGTCTTTGAACAGGTTTGAGTCCGTCATACAATTCGGGTACAGCGCGCTCAAGAATTACATAAGAAGCATAATCCAGGAACCAGTCCTGGTACATTCCTGAAAGTGCAGTTACAGTATGCAGGGCTGCTGGCCCTGAAGGCAGCTCTTCACTGCTGTCAATTCCGTCAATGTCATTCATCTCTTCCATAAACATACCTGTAAACTCCGGGAGACAATTTAAGCTTCTTCTTCAACCCTGTCCTCTTCGATCCTCAGGTTTTCAATAATGAAATCCTGTCTCTCCGGCGTATTCTTGCCCATATAAAACTCGAGATATCCGTTCACGGCATCAGTTTTCTTCATCCTCACAGGTTCAAGGCGCATGTCTTTTCCAATGAAATTACCGAACTCATCAGGTGATATCTCACCCAGTCCCTTGAACCTTGTAATCTCAGGGTTAGGACCTAAATCCTTTATAGCCTTATCTCTTTCTTCTGATGAATAGCAATACTTCTTTTCCTTCTTGTTCCTGACCCTGAACAACGGGGTCTGAAGAATATAAACATGTCCTTTTCTTACCAGGTCAGGGAAAAACTGCAGGAAAAATGTTAGAAGCAGAAGCCTTATGTGCATGCCGTCAACATCGGCATCTGTTGCAATAACCACGTTATTGTACCTGAGGTTTTCTATTCCATCTTCAATATTGAGCGCTGCCTGAAGAAGGTTAAACTCCTCGTTTTCATAAACGATCTTCTTCGTAAGGCCGAATGAGTTAAGCGGCTTGCCTCTAAGGCTGAAGACTGCCTGTGTTTCAACGTTCCTCGATTTTGTTATTGATCCGCTTGCTGAATCACCTTCTGTAATGAATATTGTTGAATCAAGCTTGTCGGGGTCATTTGTATTGTAATGTATCCTGCAGTCCCTGAGCTTCCGGTTATGCAGACTTACTTTTTTAGCTCTTTCCCTTGCAAGCTTCTGGATTGATGAAATGGCTTTTCGTTCCTTTTCCGAATCCTGAATCTTTTTAAGAAGTATCTCTGCAGTGTCGGGATTCTTATGGAGATAATCATCGAGATGCTTCTTGATAAAATCCATTATGAAAGTTCTTACGGAAGGGCCTTCGGGTCCCATATCCTTGGAGCCGAGCTTGGTCTTGGTCTGTGATTCAAAGATCGGCTCTTCAATCTTCACGCTGACAGCTGCAATAATTGATGAGCGGACGTCAGCCGGATCAAAGTCTTTCTTGTAAAACTCCTTGATTGTTTTTACCAGTGCTTCCTTGAATGCTGCCAGGTGAGTGCCTCCCTGGGTGGTATGCTGGCCATTGACAAAACTGTAATAATCTTCGCCGTACAGGAGCCCGTGTGTAAAGGCCATTTCAATGTCTTCGCCCTTCAGATGGATAAGAGGATACAGACCCTCCTTGCTCATATTTTCATTGAGAAGGTCAGCCAGTCCATTCCTTGAAAAGAACTTATTACCGTTGAAGTTAATTACCAGACCGGAATTGAGGTATACGTAGTTTTTCAGCATACTGTTTACGTATTCCGACATGTAGAAATAGTTACCGAACATTCCTTCATCGGGCTGGAAAATCACCTCGCAGCCGTTTTCTTCAGAAGTAGATTTGACATTATGGTCCTTTACCACAATACCATGTTCAAACTCGGTTACCTTAATCTGCCCGTCACGTATTGACCTTATTATAAATGTTGAGGAGAGGGCATTGACAGCCTTTACGCCCACACCATTAAGCCCGACCGATTTTTTGAATGCCTTTGAATCATATTTAGCCCCAGTGTTCATCCTGGCCACAGCGTCAATTACCTTGCCCAGCGGGATGCCGCGGCCAAAGTCGCGTACCCTGACCTCCCTGCCGTTGATCGAGACATCAATTTTCTTTCCGAACCCCATCATGTACTCATCAATGGCATTATCCATCACTTCCTTCAGCAGAACATATATACCATCATCCTGCGATGATCCGTCACCCAGTTTTCCAATGTACATTCCAGGGCGAAGACGGATGTGTTCTCTCCATTCAAGTGTCCTTATATGTTCTTCGGAATATCCTACAACCGTCATTTTTCTGAAATTTTTGCGCAAATATAGTCAAATAGGCCTCTCTGCATTTGTCAATTTTTCAACAATAACATGGTATTTTCTACCGTCAAATCTGACAAAAAGACAGCGGTAAAAATATCAATCTGATTGATTGATAATTACATGTGATGCCCTGGTGTTAAAAAAGAAATCAGAAAATTACAGCCTTTATTTTCAGCACGGATTTCTTCCGGTTATAATCAGAATACTTTAAATCAAAATCCCATATCCACTCCTCGTTTATTTTACCCCGGGGAATTTCAGTGAAGGCCGTCTTTTTTCCTGATACAATTCCCTTTACATCAGTATAAACAGCATCCACATCGGTAATAAGAAGTGAAGGATGCTGCATCAGGAAGTGCAAATGGCTCTTCTGAACCTGTTCCCTGAAATGATTGAATTCCGGTTCAGTTGCTTTCGTTTTTGCTTTAAGAAGCTTAAGCGGCAGGTACTCGAGCTGTGTAAGCAGGTTAAGCGACAGAACCAGCCCTGGTTCTTCTCGCGGATAATAATCCGGTATCTTAATGTCCTCAAGTGAAGGAAGTTTATTCAGGAAATTCCTTCTGCCGGTTTTGTTCCAAACCTCCTCAATCAACCCGCCTGAAACATCCTCCTCGATCAGTTTTATCTTTTCCAGTTCCTTAGTCTGATTATGAACATCCGGTGGATGAATTATATCGATCAGTATAATTTCCCCGGCTCTTTCCATCATTTCAGCAAGGGGAAGCTCAAGAAGCCAGCCGCTTCCCAGAACCGTTATCCTTTCAGGCTTATATATCTCTACAGCTTTCATTATGAGCTTCCGGCATCTCTCCTGGTGCGGACCCCATCCCCCTTCCTGATGAATATGACTGTTTATGAACCCATGCTGGTAGTCATAATACCTCATCCTTGTCAGTATCCTCCTGTATGACTCACTGTAACTCATCTCTTTGATTTCTCCTTCCGCAGATTGCTTAATGCTTCGGTCATCATAAGCTGAAACCTCATCGCCAGCTCATCGGGATTATTTGTTCTGAATGTTTCCGGAAGCACCGGGTCAAGAACCCTGATAGTTATCTTATGAAATCCTCCGAAAATAATTCCATGCTTGGGCAATACGCCTCCGGTCCCGTCCATAAGTACCGGCAGAATGGGGACTCCTGCTGATATAGCAAGCTGAAAGGCTCCCCGCTTGAAGAATGCTACCTCCCTGTCAGCCGACCTTGTCCCTTCAGGGAATATCATTATTGAGATCCCTTTTTTAAGACACATATACGATTCTTCAAGCATTTTTTCTTTACTCTCCTTATCACCCCTGTCAACTGTGATATAATCAGCCATTTTCAGGTACCAGCCAAGAACAGGAACCTTATTGTTCTCAATCTTTGAGATCCATTTGAACCTGTACCGGAGACAGTTGATGAGCAGTATATCGAGTATTGACTGATGATTGGAGATTATTACGTAAGTAGTGCCGGGAACTGCCATTTTCCTTCCCTCAACTTTGATCTTCCATATTGGAATAAGATAGGATATTACAACTGCCTGGTAAATAAGCACCCAGTGAACTACTGTCCGGTTCCTGTCAAAAGGAAGAACGATCAGCCAGATAAGGAATGTCACCGGGAAAAAAATGATCAGGAACGCTATCCCGGTCAGCCACACAACTATTGATTTTAAAATGTTCATCTTGCTAATTCTTCCTGACTATTCTCTGTATCTGGGTTCCCCAGAGGAGACATAAGGCTGGACAGAATAAGAATATTCAGAAAAATTTATAGATTACAGATCCTGTTATTTTTATTTCTTCCTTTTTAAAAATATCAATCATATCTTTTACCATATGCCTGCACCCGACAAGCTTTACTGCTATTCCGCTCATTTCACCCGACCCCTCAATATCGCATTCCTGAATGATACCTCCTTTTATGAAAAGCCTGCAGAAATGTCTCCTGCCGTTAAATTCGAAATTGTTTACAAAATAATAATCGGGCCCGTAAGCATAATTCCAGTCCCAGGTCCTGTATTTTGATCTTTCAAGGATATTTATCTCTTCTTTCTCATTTTCCTTAAGTGCAACCGCAATGTTCTCCTTACTGTCAAGGAAAAAATCGAGCATTCTTTTTCTGAAATCAATTATCCCTTTCACCTCTGTTAGTACATCCTTCAGGTTCATGACAGATGATGGATTTGATTCCACGCCCCTGGTAGTATATTTCGTCCTGTTTTTCCTGAGCGCTCCTCTGAGGTCGTCGAGCAGAGTGCTGAAAAGGAGTGTGCCGTGATGAAGTACCCTTTCACGATGCACATGTTCTGCATTTCCTGAAATCTTCAATCCACTGATCTTCAAATCATTCTTTCCTTCAAATTCAGCTCTCACCCCGATAGTTGAGAGGAATTCGATTACCGGCGCTGTATATTTTCTGAAGTCAACCTGTTTGCCTTTTGAACTGTTTATGATGAATGTAAAATTGAGGTTGCCAAAATCGTGGTAAACAGTTCCGCCGCCGGAGATCCTCCTGATCACGGGGATTCCCTTCTCATGCATGAACCTGGTATCAGCCTCCCTGTGGGCGACCTGATGCTTGCCGATTATTACAGAAGGACTGTTTATCCCGAGTATCAGGTATTCCTCTGTTTTGTTTTTAAGAAGATACTCGTCAACAGCAAGATTGAAAAAAGGATTGGTGGTATCAAGGTTTATGCAGATCATGTTTTTGTTTTTGATAATATCTTAACATCTACAATTTCATACATTTTATATACACCCCATCCTATCAATGCACCGACTGCCGAACCGCATATCACATCTCCGGGGTAATGCACACCCAGATAGATCCTGCTATATCCCACGATCAATGCCCATAATATTATACTGAATGTGAACCATCTCTTTCTTATAAACATGATGCTCAGGAGGGCAACATTGAATGCATTGACTGCATGCGACGAAACAAATCCGTAAAGCCCTCCGCATTCACCATTATAAAGATGAACAAGTCCCTGCAGCGCAGGTTCATGGCATGGGCGCAGTCGTTGAAATACATTCTTGAACAGATGAACCGAAATCTGGTCAGACAGTGTAACTGCAATCACTATGAAGAAAATTATAAGCGGTAATTTCCTTTTATACCTGAATCCTATCCAGATCAGTATCGCCAGGTAAAGAGGCACCCAGGTTATCTTGCCGCTTATTGCGTGCATAACCTGATCGCATAGAGGCGAGTTAAGTGAGTTCAGGAACAGGAAAAGCTGCTGATCGAGCTGTTCAAGCATCTGTCAACTATTTAATACTTTCCAGATCATATCCTTGAGGGCAGGAAGTCCGTAACCTGTGAATGATGAAATGAATACACGCTGCAGATCGGGAAGGTCTTTTCTTAATTCATTCATCAGTTCCTCATCAAGAAGGTCGGATTTTGAAATTGCCAGTACCCTTTTCTTATCGAGAAGCTCAGGGTTGTACATTCTCAGTTCATTTACAAGGATTTCGTATTCCTGCTTTATGCTTCGGGTATCGGCAGGTATCACAAACAGAAGGATGGAATTCCTCTCGATATGCCTCAGGAACCTTATTCCAAGGCCTTTGCCTTCGTGAGCACCTTCAATAATTCCGGGTATGTCGGCCATAACGAACGATTTGCCGCCATGGTAAGCGACTATTCCAAGGTTCGGGGTAAGTGTCGTAAAAGGATAATCGGCTATTTTGGGTTTTGCAGCAGATACAACAGAAAGAAGTGTTGATTTGCCCGCGTTTGGAAATCCGACAAGTCCCACATCAGCCAGCAGCTTCAGCTCAAGTACAAACCAGCTTTCAATCCCTGCTTCTCCGGGCTGGGCATACCTGGGTGTCTGGTTAGTTGATGATTTGAAATGAACATTCCCCTGTCCTCCTCTCCCGCCCTTAGCCAGTATTTTTTCTTCACCTGATGAAGTAATCTCAAAAATAACTTGTTCTGTTTCAGCATCCCTGGCTACAGTGCCGAGCGGAACCTCGATAACAATATCATCGCCGTCAGCACCGGTGGATTGTTGTTTCCCTCCCCTTTCACCATGACCCGCAAATATATGCCGCTTGTATTTCAGATGAAGGAGCGTCCACATCTGGTCGTTACCTCTTACTATCACATGCCCCCCGCGGCCGCCGTCACCGCCGTCGGGTCCTCCTTTGGGAATGAACTTTTCCCTTCGCAGATGTGCAGACCCCGCCCCTCCGTTACCTGAACGGCAGAGGATCTTTACATAGTCGACGAAATTGGAGTCGGGCATAGTTATAGGGGGGTCAGATCAGATTCTTTACATATCCCGCCAGTCTCCCGAATATATCTTCAATGGTTCCCATACCGTCAACAGGCTTATAAAAGCCTCTCTGGCGGCAGTAGTTGATTATAGGTTCGGTCTTGGCTTTGTAGACATCAATCCTGTTCTCAATCACTTTTGGATCCCTGTCATCAGGACGTCCTGACTGGTCGGCTCTGAGTGTCAGTCGTTTAACCAGCTCATTATGGTCGACATCAAGCACCAGCATACTGTTGATTTTCATCTTTCTCTTCCTGAGCATTTCTTCGAGAGCGATTGTCTGGTCAACTGTTCTCGGAAATCCGTCGAACAGGAACCCGGAACTTCCTTTTGTTGAGTCAATCTTTTTGGCGATCATCTCTATTACTACTTCATCAGGCACCAGTTCGCCTTTCGACATTATTGAGCTCATCTTTTTACCAAGTTCTGTTCCTGCAGCTATCTCTGCACGAAGCATGTCGCCCGTTGACAGATGAGTAAGATTGAATTTCTCAGCCAGCCTGACCGACTGTGTTCCCTTGCCCGATCCCGGGGGACCAAAAATCAAAATATTTACCATAGTATAAAATTAAGTTTGAACTATTTAGCCAGAGTATAGACACAAGGCAGGTTGCGGCCGTACCCATTATAGTCAAGCCCGTAACCCACTACAAAATTATTTGGGATCTCAAATCCCACATAATTTACAGGTATATCTTTCTTGTATGCTGTCGGCTTGAGCAGCAGGGTGGCAATCCTAATATCAGCAACATTCCTGATAACTAACTCATTAACAATCCTTTCCAGTGTTGATCCCGTATCCACGATATCCTCAACGACAATGATCTTTTTGCCTGCAAGTTCTTCATTCCATCCTATCAGTTCCTTTACCGAGCCAGTTGAATTTGTTCCTACATATGAAGCCAGCTTTACGAATGTTATCCTTGAATTAAGTCCTGTTTTCCTGAACAAATCGGCTGCAAACATAAATGCTCCGTTAAGAATGCCGACAAAGATAACCTCGCTGCCCGTGAAATCACGGTTGATCTGAAGCGCCATCTCATCAATTCTTTTTCTGATAGCCTGTTCGGAAATGAGCTCCCTGAATTTTTTATCCAGTATTCTGACTTCGTTCATAAAGATATCTTTTGAATATTAAGACGGAGCGAAAATATGAAAATAATAGTTTATTTTTGCTTTGATCAGGAAGTTAAATATAAACATTTCTTATGAAACCTCTGGTAAGCATTATTATGGGAAGCACCTCCGACCTGCCAGTTATGGAGAAAGCTGCCCGGATACTTAATGATATGAAAATACCATTTGAAATGAATGCCCTTTCAGCTCACAGGACACCTGAAGCAGTTGAAGAATTTGCCAGGGGCGCTTCAGCAAGAGGTATCAAAGTAATTATAGCCGGAGCCGGAATGGCTGCCCATCTCCCGGGAGTGATAGCAGCCATGACACCACTCCCGGTAATTGGACTACCTGTGAATGCCTCTCTTGAAGGACTTGATTCCGTGCTATCCATTCTGCAGATGCCTCCGGGAATCCCTGTTGCAACAGTGGGTATCGACGCTGCTCAGAATGCAGGTATCCTGGCTGCCCAGATCATAGGTACAGGTGATGATGCTGTTATGCAGGAGGTTGCCAGGTACAAGGAAAGCCTGAAAAAAAAGATTACTGACGCGAACAGGGAACTCGGAGAGATAAAGTATCCCTACAAAACAAACTGAGAAAAGGATCAATATTCAGGTGGCACAAGATGCCTGACGTCCGACAAAAAAATCCGAAATCGGAAATCCGAAATCCGAAATATTTTTGTATCTTTATAGTTTATACCTGACACATTTTGTACTCGCTGCACAAAACTGTTGTTTCGGTTTTACTGGTATTTCTCTCATCTTCTGCCGCAGGAGGAGATCCTTACCGGATCCCTGCAGGAGCAGAAGGAGCAGGGATGGGATCTGTATGCGTAATGAGAAACGGATTCTGGTCCTCATTCCAGAACCAGGCCCTGCTCACGGGGAACAAATCCTTCGCGGCAGGAATCAACTATGAGAATAGGTTCAATATAAGCGAGATCGGAACAAGAACCGGAGGAGTGATAATCCCTGCCGGAGAAGCTTCACTGGGTGTTATTTATTCACATTTCGGTTATACGCATTTCACGAGACAGCTGGCAGGATTAAGCTGCGGCCTATCTCTTTCCGATGCTGTTGATGCCGGTGTTCAGATAGATTATATAGCTGAAAGAACATCAGGTGAATACGATAACAGGCATATTCTGACATTCGAAGCAGGATTGCTCATTTCACCCAAAGAGAATATCAGCATAGGAATTCATCTTTTTAATCCTGTTCCGGGATCGATCAGGAAATCTTTTTTACCAACTGGTTTAAGGGCAGGCGCCGGCATCGATCTGAGCAAGGTGCTATTTGCAGGAGCTGAGGCAGAGATGAGTACGGGTGAAAAGCTCATTATAAGGACCGGTTTCGAATATAAAGTATTCGAAAAGATAATGCTGAGGGGCGGATTAAGCACCGGGAATACTTCATTCTCCTTCGGACTGGGATACAGGTACAAAGCACTAAATCTGGATTTAAGTTTCGCAACTCATGAAAGACTGGGGATAACATCAAACGCATCTGTCATATTTATTTTTAAATGAATAACCGCAACGGACACACAGTAAAAATCAAGCTCTTTGCGTACTTTGCGCAATCCTTCGCGTGCTCGGCAATTAAAAAGCTATTTGTACTGCTTTTAATATTGCTAAATTTAAATGCTTTTGGACAGATAGTAGATTTTACAAACACTATCACCGATATTGCTGAGGATCTTGCTGCTGCAGAATCTGATCCTGAAGCAGTTTCATTGTTCATCGAACTTCTGAATGAGCTCGCTGAAAAACCGGTTAAAATAAACACGGGTGAAGAGCAGGAGATATCCAGGATCTTCTTCCTTTCCGGATTCCAGGTCAGATCAATCCTCGATCATATCAGCAAAACAGGCAGCATCGTATCGGCTTATGAAATAGCCTCAATACCGGGATTCGACCGCCGGACAGTCGAAATGATGATACCTTTTATTGATATAACCCCTTCTGATGAACAAAAAGCCTCAAAGGCAGGCTTCCGCAGCAGTGTGATCACGAACCTGGCAATTAAGCCAGGCGATAAAGACACCTCTATGCCGGGATCACAACTGAAGATACTTACCAAATACAAAGGATATATCGGGCCATTCTCGGCCGGAATAACTGCAGAAAAAGATCCCGGGGAGAAATTATTCCCCGGAACACCTCCCCTTCCCGATTTCCTTTCCTGCTTCCTTTTATGGAAGGGAAAAGGATTCGTGAAAAAAATAGTTGCGGGTGATTATTCTGCCCGTTTCGGCCAGGCAACCAATATCAATACCCGTATGAATACAGGCCTTCAGCTGACAGCACCCGGTTATATGACAGGAATTAACGAAATAAGACCATATACATCATCCGATGAAAATAATTTCTTCAGGGGCATAGCAGCAGAAATGTCATTTAAAAATATCACTGCCTCAGTTTTGGTATCAATGAATAAACTTGATGCTTCAATTTCCGCTTCAGAAGATTCTGCAGGGCTGTTTGTGACCGCCCTGTATAAAACCGGGTTGCATAATTCAGAAACATCAATACTTAAAAAAGATCGCTTGTCAGAGTTTTTTTTCGGAACCGATCTTCGTTATGATCTGCCCTCATTCAGCATAGGCTTTACCTGGTCGGAATGCAGTTTTTCACTGCCGTTTATAAAAACGACCGGTGATCCTGAAAACCTGTATGCATTTACAGGCAGCAGAACAGGTGTTCTTTCGGCAAACTATAGCAGCATGATTAAGGGTATACTTTTCTCCGGGGAGATATCATCCGACTATTCAATGAATTATGCGCTGGTTCAGGGAATTTCCTTAAGGCCTCACAGCAGGCTTAATATCAATTTGCTGTACAGAGATTATTCACCACCTTTTATTTCATTTCATGGCCGCGGACCAGGGAACAGCTCTGCTACATCAAATGAGAGAGGACTCACAGGAAATTTTACTTATGAAGCCGGTAAATATATTTTCATCAGCGCAGGCTGCGATGCCGTATGGTATCCATGGCTTAAATACCGGACAGATTATCCTTCGTTTTCGAGGAGGCAGGAGGTGAAAATCAGGTATGTTCCGGGAGACAGGTTCAGCTTTGAAGCATCATACAATAACAGGAATATAATGTTAAACAGCGATACTGACAGTGGACTGCCGGGTATAGATGAAATGACAACATCAGCAGTACGGGGTATGATAAGATTCTCAGCTTCGGAGAATTTTACGTTGTCAGCCCGAATTGACTGTAAAACATCCGGCTCCGGAAGCACACGCGGTATGATGCTGTTACAGGATATTAAGTACGGTTTCCGGCTGATCCCTGTTACTTTATGGGTTAGACACTGCATCTTTAATACTGATGACTGGGAGACAAGGATATATTCCTATGAAAATGACCTTCTTAACAGTTTCAGCATACCTGCTCTGGCAGGAAGAGGAAGCCGAAGTTATATCATGGCTGAATGGAAAATTAACGATAACGCAGGGATCAGAATTAAATATGGTTTGACCACATCATTGAATGAGAGCAATACTGCTGAGGAAAAGGATGAGCTGAAATTCCAGTTCAGGTTATGGTTTTAACAAGCTTCAGTTTTCTGGTATCTTGATATCCCGGATGTTGAGCTGTAGGTTCCGGTTGCCCCTGAACTCATTCATATCCACCGAATAACAGATATCAAACGGCTTGCCTTTCCTGATATTTTCAAAATGATTTGCCTGTCCGAATGCGATCGCAGGTATGATTTTCATCCCGGTCGACTCGTGGCACAGGTCAAGTTTAAGGTGTTCACCATTTGAACCAACCATACGGCCTGTTCCGGCGTCAAATACATTTCGTGAAACAAATATGGGAGTCATATTTTCAGGGCCGTAGGGCTGAAACTGGTTCATGATATTATAAAAATCCTCATTTATCTCACTGAATGACAGTTCAGTATCTATAAGGACTCGCGGCATCATCTGATCTTCTGTTATAGTGCTGTTCACGTACTGCTCAAATCGTTCAATGAAAGGCTTGATATTTTCCTTTTTAAGTGTAAGCCCTGCCGCAAACATATGACCTCCAAAGCTTTCGAGAAGGTCGCTGCATGCTTCAATTGCCTGGTACAGGTCATACCCCTGCACTGATCTGGCTGAGCCTGTGGCAAATCCGTTTGACTCAGTAAGGATTACTGTCGGCCTGTAATATGTTTCAATAAGTCTTGATGCCACGATCCCGATAACTCCTTTCTTCCAGGAAGGATTGAAGAGGACGGTTGTTTTGGCGTTGACAGCTCTCTGATCTTCTGAAATCATCCTCATGGCTTCGGAGGTGATCACCCTGTCAACGCTTCTTCTTTCAATATTGTAATTGTTGATCTCTTTGCTTATGCCGGTTGCCATTTTTGTGTCGTTCGAAATCAGCAATTCCACTGCCCTGCTGCCTGTTTCCATTCTGCCTGCGGCATTAATCCGGGGACCTATCCTGAAAACAACGTCTTCAATTGTCAGTGCCCTGCTGACATCGGCCTCCCTGATTATTTCTCTCAGTCCGGTTCGTGGCGAATCGTTAAGCTGTTTAAGACCGAAATAAGCAAATACTCTGTTTTCGCCGGTTATGGGAACAATATCCGAAGCAATGCTGACAGCAAGAAGATCAAGATAGTGAGCGATGGAACTGAAAGGGATCCCCTGTATTCTAGAATAGGCATGCACCAGCTTGAATCCCACGCCGCATCCTGAGAGTTCCTTGTAAGGATAGTCGCATCCTGGCTGCTTGGGATCAAGGACTGCAATTGCTGCCGGAATTTCGTCACCCGGGTAATGGTGGTCGCAAACAATAACATCAATCCCTTTGCTCTTCGCATATTTTATTTTCTCGACTGCTTTGATCCCGCAATCGAGTGTTATGATGAGCTTGCAGCCGTTCTGAACCGCAAAATCAATCCCCTGTAATGAAACTCCGTATCCTTCCTTGTACCTGTCAGGTATATAATACTCGACATTAGAATATTGTTCTTTAAGGAATGAATATACCAGCGCAACTGCAGTAGTCCCGTCGACGTCATAATCACCGTAAACCAGGATTTTCTCATTTCGCTTGACCGCTGTTGAAAGACGGTCGACAGCAATATTCATGTCTTTCATCAGGAAGGGATCATGAATGTAGTCAAGGCTGGGATTGAAGAATTTGTGCGCGTCATCGCGACTTTTTATATCTCTCTGGACCATCAGGTTGGCCAGTGATTCTGTTACACCGAGCGCCTCCCTGAGCTGCATGACAATAACATTGTCGCCTTTCTCCTTAATGATCCATCTCTTTTCCATCAGCTTTGTATGTTCGTCCATGTAAGGTCAAAGACGTCTCCCAGCTTCCTCCTGACAACATCTTTCACCCGGTCAATGTCCTGTTTTTCTCCAAGTTCTTTCTCAAGCGAAGTGACACCCTTGTCGGTAAACCCGCATGGATTAATATGATTGAAATAGGCAAGATCGGTATTGACATTAAAAGCGAACCCATGCATGGTCACGTACCTGCTTGCCTTCACTCCTATTGCACATATTTTCCTTGCTTTTCCCTTAACGCCGGGCTCAATCCAGACGCCTGTGCCACCTTCCAGCCTGGCTCCCTCGAGGTTGTACTCACTTAATGTACTTATGATAGAATCCTCAAGTCTTAAGATATATTCCTTCAAGCCTATACCCATCACCTCCAGGTCAAAAATCGGATACCCTACTAATTGTCCGGGACCGTGATAAGTAATATCACCCCCGCGATCGATCCTGAAGAAGGAAGCGTTTTTCGCCCTGAGCTGAATGGTGTCGATAAGCAGGTTGTTCTCTGATCCGTTCTTGCCAAGCGTGTAAACATGTGGATGTTCAACAAAAATAAGGGTACCCGGCCTGGCCTTCCCGGAGCTTGTTTCAGTCTCTTTCTTACTTATAATAAGCTCCTTGAAAAGAGAAGCCTGATAATCCCAGGTTTCCTTATAGTCCCTCAGCCCAATATCCTCATATCTAACGCTATAGCTCAAGTTATTTCTCCCTGTAAAGTTGTTGCAATATAATCAAATTTATCGAGCCTTCACATGGCTTTCGGCATGAAAGGAGGATCGTACCAGCGGACTGCTTTCGACAAACTCAAATCCTTTAGCCAATGCTGTCTGACGGTATTCTTCAAATTTCTGCGGAGGATAGTATCTGACTGCTTCCATGTGTTCCACGGATGGCCTGAGATATTGTCCTATGGTCAGAATCCTGCACCCCGTTTCATACAGGTCATTAATGGTTTCAATCACCTCCTCTTCGTTCTCGCCAAGACCGAGCATGAACCCCGATTTTGAAACTTTTCCTTTCCCTGATATGTATCCTATAACGTCAAGGCTCCTGTCATATTTTGCCTTCGTTCTTATAATCGGTGTAAGTCTTCTTACTGTTTCAATGTTGTGTGATATCACATCGGGAGAAGCATCGATGATCTTCTGTATGTGTTCGGTCCTGCCGTCAAAGTCAGGGATCAGTGATTCCATTGTAATTCCGGGATTTTCCGTCTTAATGGTTCTGATCACGCCGGCCCAGAATGATGCTCCTCTGTCGGGCAGGTCATCGCGATCGACGGATGTGATCACGCAGTGTTTTAATCCCAGTTTCTTTATGGACTCTGCAAGCCGCTGAGGCTCATCAGGGTCGGGAGGCAGAGGCTTTCCGGTTTTCGTGTTACAGAATTTACATGCCCGGGTGCATATATCGCCGAGTATCATAAAGGTTGCCGTTCCGGCATTCCAGCATTCTCCTATGTTTGGACAGTTACCACTGGTGCATATTGTATGGAGATGATTGTCCCTCACCAGATTCCGGACCTTTGAATAGTTCTCCCCGCTTGCACGCTGCATCTTAAGCCATTCCGGTAATCTTCTGCTTTTTTGCATGTCAGAAATTTCTGATCACAAAAGTAAGAAAACTCTGTAGTTGTGGTTATTTCATTCGCCAAATGATTTTATTGCTATCTGCAGAATGCGGCGGAGATTCTTCACTCCGATCCCGAGTATTCGGGAGCGGAGTGAAGAATCTCCCTCCCATTCCACCAACTATCTCATGTTCCTGTGGTTCTGGTCCCTGCCCGGGCATTACGAGAGTAGCAAGGTAAGTAGTTGGAGGTGGGGTTAAAAATAATAAAAGGGAATTGGAGTATTGAGCAGGTACACAAACCTTCCCACAGAGAAAAAACATTATATTTGTTAGTACCGAAAAGTAACCAAAACATAATTCCATGGTGAACGATGATTTTAAAGTAAACTGCAACTATCAGACTGTAATCGGAGATTTTCCAAAAGTGGGCATAAGGCCTGCAATTGATGGCCGCATGAACGGCGTAAGGGAATCTCTGGAAGATCAGACAATGGAAATGGCCAAAAGCGCCGCAAACCTCATCTCGAAAAATCTCAGGTATCCCGACGGCACTCCTGTGGAATGTGTGATCGCCGATACCTGTATCGGAGGTGTTGCAGAAGCAGCGTTGTGTGCCGAAAAATTCATAAAAAGAGGCGTGGGGGTAAGTCTTACTGTAACTCCCTGCTGGTGCTACGGCAGCGAAACGATTGATATGGATAAGCTGATACCAAAGGCTATCTGGGGATTTAATGGTACAGAGCGCCCGGGCGCTGTTTATCTTGCTGCTGCACTTGCCGGTCATACCATGAAGGGATTGCCGGCATTCGGAATTTACGGGCGTGATGTCCAGGATTCCGGCGACAAAACAATCCCTGATGATGTGAGTGAAAAGATCCTCAGGTTTGTTAAAGCAGGACTTGCTGTTGCTTATATGAGAGGTAAATCTTATCTGTCGATGGGATCTGTATCAATGGGTATTGCAGGTTCAATCGTCAGGGAGGATTTTTTCCAGGAATACCTGGAAATGAGGAACGAGTACATCGATATGAGCGAATTCAACAGGCGCCTCAATGAGGAGATCTATGATAAGGCTGAATTTAAGAAAGCACTCGAATGGACAAAGAAATATTGCAGGGAAGGTAAAGATGTGAATGCTAAACCTAAATCACGTTCGCGCAAGGATGAAGAATGGGAGATTGTTGTAAAAATGACGATGATAGCCCGCGATCTTATGGTTGGCAATCCGAAGCTTAAGAAGCTGGGTTTTGGTGAGGAGTCTCATGGTCATAATGCAATTCTTGCAGGATTCCAGGGACAGCGCCAGTGGACCGACCGCATGCCGAACGGCGATTTCCTTGAAGCCATGCTCTGCTCCTCATTCGACTGGAACGGGATAAGACCTCCTTACCTTGTTGCAACAGAAAACGATGCCATGAACGGTGTTCCGATGCTGTTCGGGTATCTTCTCACAAATACCGCCCAGATGTTCTCAGATATCCGTACTTACTGGAGTCCTGAAGCAATAAAGCGTGTTACAAAGGTCAAACCATCAGGTCTTGCTGCCAATGGGATAATTCATCTTATCAATTCCGGCGCTTCAGCATTGGACTTTTCAGGCAGAGAAACAATGAAGGGAGAACCATGTATAAAACCATTCTGGGAAATAACCGGAAAAGACGCTGGCGATTGCCTGAAGGCTACAAAATGGGAGCCGGCAGATATCGGTTATTTCAGGGGCGGCGGGTTCTCCTCTCAATTTGATACAAAAGGGACCATGCCTCTGACCATTTCGAGAGTAAATCTGGTTAAAGGGATTGGCCCGGTACTTCAGCTTGCAGAAGGATGGACAGTTGAGCTTCCGGAAAAAATGAACAAGATACTTACCGACAGGACAAACCCCACCTGGCCCACCACCTGGTTCACACCGCGTCTTACCGGGAAAGGGCCTTTTACTGATGTCTATTCGGTTATGGCCAACTGGGGAGCTAATCATTCAGCTTCAAGCTACGGACATATCGGCGCTGATCTTATAAGCCTGGCATCACTCCTGAGAATTCCGGTATGTATGCATAATGTACCTGAGGATCAGATATTCAGACCAAGCTCATGGAATGCCTTTGGTATGAATAAGGAAGGATCGGATTACAGGGCATGCAGCACATACGGTCCGTTGTTTAAATAATGTGATATTTATTACTTCCTTAAATTCCTCCACAATTTTGAAGGAACTTTAATGTTATTAGAACATTGAATAAGTTGGTTATTACTTAATAATCATAATTATGAGCGCAATTAAAATGACTGTTTCTTTCGCTTTTCTATCATTTGTCGTATTGTTTTCCTGCACAAAAGCAGACACAGGTACTACAGGTGAATATTCAGTATTTGCATGGAATGATCTTGGCATGTAGTGCCTGTGGATGATAATAATACCTGGAACCCTTATCAGGTTGCGGAAATCACAGTTAAGGACAACCACGGCAACCTGCTGGCACAGACACGTGCTACCGTACCAACCTCTGATGAAATAAACTGTGCAAAATGTCATGGCAGTCCGCATGCAATGTATCCATCAAGGGAAACGGCTGATAACTATCAGCCCGATCAGTACCAGGGATCAAAGATCAAAACTATTGGCAGCTGCGGCGTTTGCCACAGCAGCTCAAGAGGTGAAAGTCAAATTAATGAATTCAACGAGGTCCATGGCGGAACAAATCCGGAAAAGAGCATAGGGTGCAGGGCTTGTCATACCTCAATACCCTCTGCAACAAGCAACTGGCCTCATGCCTATACATGGAAGAACTCAAATTGATTATTATTCCAAAAGTGATTTACAAATGATCCGGCAGCACAGATCTTCCGGATTTTTTCATCTTAACATTACATATGTCTTTAAATATTTGCGAATATTTATAACTTCGGAACAACAAAACTTTAAAACAATTCACTACAGATCCGGCCACAAATGGATGACAACCCTGATAATAGCAGATTTGAGCTTGAATTAGAGACTCTGGCAGATCTTGACAGAACCCGCAAATGGACAATGTTTCTTGCCATTCTCGGTTTCATTGGCATAGGTGCTTTCCTGATAATCGGTCTCTTTACAGGCGCGTTTTTATCAGTTTTCAACAAGGGAGATTCAGCATCAAGTTATCCGGTTTGGCTGGTTTTCATAATTATAATCTCAACGTCGGTACTTTGCTTTTTCCCTGTGCTATTCATATTTCGTTTTTCAAAGTTTATCAGCAATGCATTAAAATCGGATAATAAAAGTGAAATTAAAAACGCCTTTAAAAATCTCAGGTCTTATTTCACATATACCGGTGTAGTAGTTATTGCACTGCTTGTAATATATGTTATTGCCTTTCTGTTAATGGGATCATGGATATCATTTCTTAAGTAATTTCGCAAAATGTCTAATGGAGATATTGTCATTGTAGCTGATTGTGGTGCCACAAACGTGAGGGTAATTGCCATTGACGGAAGAGGTGCGATACTTGCTTCAGAATCCCTTTCGAACAATACTAAACCTGACCCATTCTACCCAGCTTACCGTATATGGGATGTGGAAGAGATCTGGAAAAAGATGTGCAAAGCTTCCCGGAAAGTCCTGAGCAGTATCGATACCGGAAGAATCGCCGGAGTTACTGTTACGACTTTCGGAGTTGATGGAACAATCTTTGATATGGCAGGCAGGATGCTCTATCCCGTGATCTCGTGGCAGTGTGAAAGAACTGCCGGTATAATGGCAGATATCGGGAAATATATTCCTCTTGAAGATCTGTACAGTGAGTGTGGTGTGCTGCCATTCACATTTAATACTATCAACAAACTTATATGGTTTGCTGAAAACAAACCTGAGCTTCTTGAAAGAAGCTACCGGTTCCTTTTTATGCCATCAGTTTTTTCATATTTTCTAACAGGAGAAATGTCAAATGATGTTACAATGGCAGGTACATCGATGCTAACCAGCCTGTCTGACAGAAGATTTTCAGATAACATCCTTGACAGGATCGGATTTCCTGCGGAGAAGTTCGGCGTAATAGTTGAACCTGGCACCATAACCGGTATTGTTACTGAAAAAGCTTCACGAAAGACAGGTATTCCCCGTGGTGTTCCGGTAGTAGCAACCGGTCATGACACGCAGTTCGCGATCTTCGGATCAGGAGCTGAGGTAAATCAGCCGGTACTTAGCTCAGGCACCTGGGAGATTCTTATGGTACGTTCTGAAAAATACGGGTCAGGTAAAAATCAGCTCAGGATGGCTATCACAACCGAACTGGATTCCAGACCTGGGTTATATAACATTGGTAATCAATGGATTGCTTCCGGAGTCCTGGAATGGGCAAGAAGAAATCTGTACAGTGACATTAAAAAAGATGCGTATGAATCCATGATAACCGGAGCAGAGAAGGTACCTGCCGGCTGTAACGGAGTCAGAGTCGTCCCTAAATTCTATGAAGAGCTGAAGGGTAAACCCGGCGGAGAGATACTTGGACTTACAATGGAAACCACAAGGGATGAGATTTACCGGGCTATGCTTGAGGCTCTGTCGGGAAGACTCGTTGAAGGGAAGAGAGCGCTCGAGGAGGCCGGCGGCTTTAAAGCTGAAAGTATCCTTTGTGTCGGAGGAGGTTCAAAGAACAGGCTCTGGAACAGGTTAAGGGCAGCATATTCAGGAATACCGGTAAAAACCATTGACCAGAAAGAGACAACTGTTCTGGGAGCATCGTTCTTTGTCCAGGCTGCCTGTGGAAATGCATCCTCCCCGGAAGTAGCAAGATCGCGAATTGATTACAAGACGGAGGTAATTGAACCAACCCCCCAAGCCCCACTCAAGGGGGGTTAAGTTCAAAACAAATTAAGAATAAATAATGGATTTAGCCCCCCCTTCAGGGGGGATGGGGGGTCAGTATTTATTTTATGGAAACAGCATATTTCAACGGAAAATTTCTTCCGAGAGAAGAGATAAGGATTGATCCTGATGACAGGGGATTTTTATTCGCCGACGGGGTATACGAGGTTGTCAGATGGTATGAAGGGTTCTTCTTCGATATGGAAGGGCATATGGCGAGACTGAATAGAAGCATGAAGGGCATCAGGCTTGAATGGCCGGAATCGGATTCTTTTCCCGCAACAGCCAGGGAACTCGTTAACCGGAATAATCTGAACAATATTCCCACACTGTTATATCTGCAGGTTACAAGAGGGGCTGCAAAACGCAGCCATGCATTCCCGTCTCCTGCCATACAGCCCACAGTGTATGCTTTTGCCCGAGGCTTCAGACCCGATAAGGAACTCTCTTCCAAGGGTATTAAGGCTATTCTTCGCAGCGATAACAGGTGGACAAGATGCGATATTAAATCAGTATCGCTCCTTCCGAACATCCTCAGCTTCCAGGAAGCCAGGGAGTCAGGCTCAATGGAATGTATATTTAAAAAAGAGGGTTTTATTACGGAATGTGCACATTCCAACGTCTTCTTTGTTAGAGATAATACACTGGTAACACATCCTGAGTGCGAGAAAATTCTTTCAGGAATATCAAGAAAGAACATTCTTAAACTCGCCCATGAGAACAAAATCCCGGTAATTGAAGAGCCTTTGCCTGAACAAAAGCTCAATGAAGTAACAGAAGCCTTTGTAACAAATACTTCATTTGAGATAGCACCTGTAACTTCTATTGACAATAAGCCGGTGGGAAATGGAGTACCGGGACCGGTAACCATGCTGCTCCGTGAAAAGTTTGACTCCCTTATCCGGTCGCTGAGGCACTGATACCTAAGTCCGAATTTTTCTATATTTGCACAAATTTTTATACGTCATGGATATTCGGGAATTAAGTGAACAGGAACAGATAAGAAGAAAATCTCTTGAGGAGCTAAGAAAGCTGGGTATAAATCCATACCCGGCTGCAGAGTATAAAACCAATGCTTTTGCAAAGGATATCCTCGATAACTTCGTCCCCGAAAAGAACAATTTCCCGGATGTATGCCTGGCAGGCAGGGTAATGAGGAGGAGGATAATGGGGAATGCATCATTTGCAGAAATCATGGACTCCTCAGGAAGAATCCAGATATATGTGCGCCGTGATGATATTTGTCCGGATGAGGATAAAACCATGTACAATACCGTTTTCAAGCATCATATCGATATCGGAGATATAATAGGCGTCAGGGGTTTTGTCTTTAAAACCCAGATGGGAGAAACCACCGTCCATGTGAAAGAATTAATTATACTTTGCAAATCACTTCATCCGCTTCCTATAGTAAAGGAAAAAGACGGCGTATATTATGATGCTGTTACCGATCATGAAATGCGGTACCGTCAGCGATATATTGACCTGATCGTAAATCCGGAGGTACGGGAAGTATTCCGGTTGAGGACTCAGATCATACAGTCGATGCGTGAGTTATTCAACTCAAAAGGCTATCTTGAGGTAGAGACACCGATACTTCAGCCGATACCGGGAGGAGCAACAGCACGTCCTTTTATAACACATCACAACACACTTGATATTCCACTCTTTCTAAGGATTGCAAACGAGCTCTATCTGAAGCGTCTCATTGTGGGAGGATATGATGGAGTTTATGAATTCGCAAAGGATTTCCGGAATGAAGGGATGGACAGGACACACAACCCGGAATTCACCGTAATGGAGATATACATTGCCTATAAGGATTATAACTGGATGATGACCTTTACCGAGGAGATAATAAAAAAGGCAGTAATGGATCTTCACGGGAAAACTGAAATCACCTATGGCGATAAAATAATTGATCTGAAGCCTCCATATAAAAGGATCAGCATGCTGGATTCAATAAAGGAAAATACAGGTGTTGACATTTCAGGAATCGATGAAGCAACACTCAGAAAAGTATGTGACAGGTTCGGTATTGAACATGACACCACAATGGGAAAAGGAAAGCTTATTGACGCCATATTCAAGACGAAATGCGAGCACACTCTTGTCCAGCCTACATTCATAATTGACTATCCTACAGAGACTTCTCCCCTAACGAAGATGCACAGGAGCAAGAAGGGGTTCACTGAACGCTTCGAGCTTTTCATCAACTGCAAGGAGATAGCAAATGCCTATTCAGAGCTTAATGATCCTATCGATCAGATGGAACGTTTCCAGGACCAGCTCAGGCTATCCGAAAAAGGAGATGATGAGGCGATGTTCATCGACCTGGATTTTGTGAAAGCACTTGAGGTAGGCATGCCTCCTACATCGGGTATGGGCATGGGCATTGACAGGCTTACGATGCTCCTTACTAACCAGCCTTCAATTCAGGATGTCCTTCTGTTCCCCCAGATGAAACCTCTGAGCCAGAAACCCAAAGCAGATACTCCAGGGGAAGAATAGCATCAGGTTTCAGACCGCGGAAGACGGAAATTTCCAATCCATGCAATAAGATTTTTGAGAAGATTGAAATAGAGTGCTGCATAAAGGAACACTGAAACCAGCCATATTACCATGATATTGAACCAGTAAGTGTATATTTCAATATTTCCTGTTCTTTTGTAAGGAGCATAGAAATGTGCCCTTCCAAAAATTGAGGCGGCTTTCATGTAACCGGGATCAGATTTCTGAATATATTTTGCAGGTGTCCTGACTATCTTGTCAGGATTATCAATATCAAGCACAAGGAATTTAAGACGTTTATTTTCATTACTCTCCTGAAGTGATAAAAGGTTCTCCTGCCCGATCTTGATCTTTACGGAATCTCTCATTATTTCTGCGGTTCTGTATACTGACATGAAATATCTCCTTAGCGAATTAAGGTATGTTGAAGCTTCGTTGAAGCATTCCTGGTTGAAGCTCTCCCTGTTAAGCGATTCCTTCCATTGTCCCGGTGTAATATTTACAAGACCTGAGAGTTCATCAATATGGTAGCCCAATAATCTAAAATTCTCATCAACCTGATCTCTGTATTCAGGTTTGATGTAATTGGCCTTGCAGAACTGCAGGTCACGGTTCAGCCTGTCGTTAATCAGGAATGCGCCATAGTAATAATTCTGGCTTGCCTCCATGTTATACCTGAAAAACTGCTTTTCGTAGCCGTTGTTGCTGAACTGTTCCACGGCAAGAGCTTCAAATGACCACCGGGCGGTCATCATATCACCTATTACCGGAACATATTCTTTCGATGATTTGCTTCCGAGGTGAAGCTGGTCAAACTTGACCAGCACACCGCTGAAAAGAAGCTGCGGTATAATAATAAAAGGTATAAGGATATAAATGGTCACCACCGAATTAAATGCTGATGAAATATTCAATCCAAGTATATTTGCCGAACAGGAAGTGGTAAACAGCACCAGCCAGTAGGCGGCTGTCATTCCATTAATACCCAGTATCAGATTGCCGATAAACACAAATGCTATTGTCTGGAATGCCGAGACCAGGAACAGGATCATTATTTTGGAATTGAGATAGCTGAACCAGCTAAGGTGAAGGAATGACTCCCTTTTAAGTATTTTCCTGTCTTTCACGATTTCCTCGGAACTTATCATAAGTCCGAAAAACAGTGATGTGATAACACACATGAACAGGTATGCAGGGATATTGGAGTTCTCGCTGAATTTATATATCCCGCTGGTATATCTTGTGAAGAAAGCCAGGAGGAATGCCAGCAGGGGCGGGCCAAGGAGACTTATCATGAGATACTGTTTATCTGCAGCTTTTGAAATAAAATCTCTGGTGAAGAATATAACAGACTGTTTCAGCAGACCAGGAATGCTGAAATTATTTCCCGGGATCTTTTGCTTCTCAGTTACAGCGCGACTAACCTTTGAATTCATTCTTTCACGAAATCTCTCAGACCACTCTTTAGGTGACACTTTCCTGATTCGTGTGGCCCTGCCAAATTCATCCACCACCCTGGCCTCAATGATCTGCAATATCTGGTCAGTCTCAACATTTCCGCATTTCACGCACTTATCCTCTTCGGGGTTGGCGTGTCTTGAAACCGTTTTGAAATAAATGATAGCTTCCGTAGGATTTCCGAAGAATGCCTGGTAACCGCCTTTATCAATAATCATTACCTTGTTGAACATCTTATATATCTCAGATGCAGGCTGATGAATATTGATGATCACCAGCTTCCCTTTGTGAGTCTGCTCCTTAAGCAGGTTCATCACAGCTTCCGAATCGACAGATGAAAGACCGGAAGTCGGCTCATCAACAAAAAGTATTGTTGGCTCTCGAAGCAGTTCCAGGGCAATATTGACTCTTTTTCTCTGTCCGCCGCTGATTATTTTTTTCAGGGGGTTACCCACCTTCAGGTTCCTGATCTCTTCCAGGTCAAAATCGGACAGTATCTTATTAACGGCTCCGACCAGCTCCGGTTCCTGAAGGTTGTTGAGGCACATCTTTGCATTATAATATATGTTCTGATAGACAGTAAGCTCCTCGATGAGCAGATCATCCTGTGGTACAAAACCTATTACTCCCTTGAGGTATTCCCTTTCGTACTTATCATAAAGGTCGTATCCGTTAATGAGGACTCTTCCTTCCTGCGGCTTCAAAGTGCCGTTGAGGATACTGAGTGTTGTGGATTTTCCTACACCGCTGCCTCCCAGTATTCC
>Ga0172365_10000363_pt1 | contig 29667 bp, 26 predicted proteins | sample LakKivSesite48cm_FD_114535 | JGI IMG/M metagenome (GOLD analysis project Ga0172365, IMG submission 114535) | Sediment microbial communities from Lake Kivu, Rwanda - Sediment site 48cm | ecosystem: Environmental > Aquatic > Freshwater > Lake > Sediment | place: Rwanda: Western Province, Lake...
AAATACAGTACACTTGTTGTAAAGAACGGTGGTCCATAGGATAGATGCTCAATTAGGAAACCACCAATACTCGCACTTAATCCCCTACCCGCGGTCCAGGCAATGATCAGAAGGGCATTGGTGATAGGCTGTTCATCTTTGTGGACTTTTTCCATTGCATAATTTGTAAATAATGGCTGTGCCATATTCATCAGTGCTGCACGAATCAAAAAAGAAATTACGGCGAGGGAAAGATTTTTAGTAATACCCATAACAATTAAAAATGGTATAGAAAAAATCTGGGAAAAAAAGACAGTCCTTATCTTGCCAATCTTTTCTGAAATCAGCGGTGCAATGAGTAAGCCTGTAATCATCAAAAACTGAGAGATGCTAAAATATATTCCGATGAGATTTGTCGGTACCATTAGCCAGTCTTTAAAATATAGGTTTATAAAAGGAATGCTCAAACCCGCACCAAGTCCAGTGACGAGATTGGGCAGGAATAATTTCGCAATTATTGAACCTTTTGTCTTGAATTCAAAAAACTTTTCAGCCTGCTCTTGTCGTTTTTCAATCTTTTCGTTTATCATTAAATAGGGGACAAAGGCAACCATTACCAGACCACCAAATATATACAGGGTGTATCGATATGTCAGATTTGCAGAAAGCCCGAATCGTTCTATAACACCGGGTAGGAGTCCGCCAAGAATGCTACCAATTATCCCCGCCACAAGCGCCGCAGCAAAATTCAGACTGAATAGATAAGGTCTTTCCTTAGGTGTCGAATTGCGCATAAAGAAAGGCGCTGCAGTAACCTGAAAAAATACTGATGCAATCCCTGAAATCAGACTTGCCCAGATAATTGTTATATAATGGGTTGTGGAGACCTGTAAAAAATAACAGACCAAGGCAACAGGTGTAGAAAGCAATAGAATCTTTTTAATGGAAATTCGTTTGATAACGACAGATGCGGGGATTGCCATAATGAGTGTTCCTATGGTACTGGCTGTAATGATATTGCCGATTCTGCCTTCACCTAAATTTATGCTCTTTAAATATAGATTGAACAAAAGCATAAATCCGGAAAAACCCATGCCCATAAAGAATGTCCCGGTTAAAAAAAGCCAGCCATTACGGGAGATAAGTTTAAGATTTGTGCGATAGATTTTTATCGCCTTGAGGATTTTACGAAAGAGATTGTATATTATGCTAAAAATAATGGGGTTGTCTTCTATGCCAGTTTCTTTATTAATATATCTGCCACTTTCTTCCCTGATAATAACATACCACCAAAGATTGGACCCATTCTTGGCCCACCAAAAACAGCGTTCGCCGCCATACCGCACACATACAGACCAGGATAAATTTCCCGGGTATTTTTTATCGTCGTATTCTCTGCAACCTCCGCCCACATAGATTTTTCACCCTCAATTTTACCCGAGGCAGTCAAAATCCTTCCCCCACTTTTCTTTTCTACAATCCTGGCAATCTCACAGGGATGGCCTGTAGCATCAATCACTGCGTTTGATTTGAATGTTATCGGGTCTATGTGTAATTTTGCTATATCCACACTTGTCCAGTTCACGACCACACCGCAGATTTCATCTTCTTTTATAACCACATCCTCAATCTTTATCAGATTAAATATCTTGAGTCCCTGTTTCAGTGCCCGATCAGTAAGGCAGGCGGTTGCCTCAAGAGAATCTGCAACATAATAACCACGCTCATATTCCTTATATCTTATACCCAACTCTCCAAGGATTTCCAGCCCCTGTTTCTGGACCACTATCTTATTGAACATAATACCGCCGCCCGGCATGCCACCACCGAGTTTGAGTGCACTTTCAAAAAGAACGGTTTTAATGCCTTTTTTTGCCAGATAATATCCAGCGCATAATCCAGAAGGTCCTGCCCCACCAATAATCACATCAGATTCTATATAATTTAATAAATCCTTAAGGTATGACTCAATTATTGCCTTTGATATTACGGCCTCGTCAAGCATTGTTATAAAATCTCAAATCTTGCGCCGAATGAAAGTCTGAAAATTGATTCGGTATTACCTGCATCATAGATAATAATTCCTGGTTCAACAAAAACCTTGGTTGTAGGATTTACCGGATAGTTTAGTCCCATTCCAAATCTGAAAGAGAAATATGTGTTGGTATCTTCGGGTCCAGGTGTATCCACAATTCCCACACCTAAGCCACCATGCACATAGGGCTCAATACCTGACATAGGAATATAGAATAGACCATCAAGGGAAAGACCGCCAAATCCCCAGCCACCGTAATTTAAATAGAATTGTGTGCCATTGCCAAAAATGACTTCAGTAATATTCAACCTTATACCGACCTGTTTTATTGGATTGACAACACATTCAGCACCAATGCCAAAATATGCATCTTCACCAATATATAGACTCGCCTTGGGTGCTATCTCCAGTGTTGAACGGCTATATCTCTTGATGCCCTTTGCCTGGACAAGTATTGCAAGACAAAGTAATAACGGTATTATCTTTTTCATTTTTATCTCCTTTTAAAGATTATACACAAATAAAAAAATTTTTCAATAGGTGAAAGCCTTGGGGAAGTAAAGCTACTCATTATTTATCCTGAACGTTTTAATTTACCCTTCTTCTTTGCATAGTATTCAGCCTCCCGGAAGATGATGATACCAAGTGGAATCAAAATAAAACCGATACTCAAAAGTAATATTATCATTGTGTATAATTCCTTTAATCCTGCACCATAAATCAGAATAGCCCTCATTGCTTTAAGCGTATAGGTTGCCGGAGAAATTACGCTCAGTGGTCTTATCCAGATTGGTAACACATCAATTTCATAATAGACACCAGAAATGAGTAATAGCACTGCTTCAAATATGTGTGTTGCGTAGGCACCTTTTTCTGTAGATAAAAGTGGTAGAACTGCAGCAACAAGACCGAGTCCAACGAATGAAAGTCCTGAAACTACAAGAACAATGATAAGCGCAAAAAAATTGGCACCTTTTATTGAAATATGAAAGAAGAGAACAACAATAACAAGAATCAACCCGCTTCTTATTACACCATAAATAATCGCATAGAGGCAATTACCAACAAGGTGGGTAAACCGGCTTATCGGAGCCATAAAGGTATATTCGATTGTCCCTTCCCATCTTTCCCAGGCGATGGATTCAGAGATTTCATGGAATAAGATTGAAAGGAAACCCCAGACCATTGCTCCGATTATAAGATACAAGACCATCTCTTTACCCATCTTTATTCCAATCAAGCCGATTGCCAGTGCATTTACAACATTATAAACAAGAAACACTGCTTCCCAGCCGAGGTACCTTTTTATCAAGGCAAAGTTTCTTTCTAAGAATGCAATTGAACCATAAAGTTGCCTTTTAATCTTCATCCTCTTCCTCCTTCCATAGTTCTCCAGTTATTGCCATAAAGACTTCCTCAAGATTTGATTTATCATACTTTTTAATCAATTCATCCGGCCTTCCAACAGCGGCATACCGACCCTGATTGATAATCGCTACACGATTACATAATGATTCTGCCTCGCGCATATCATGAGTGGTCAGAAGTATTGTCAGGTTGTGATCTTTCATTGCACTACGAATGAAATTCTGGACATCTAATTTTGAACGCGGATCTAAACCGGTTGTTGGTTCGTCAAGAAGCAAAAGCATTGGTGATGTGAAGAATGCACGAGCAATGGCAACCTTTTGTTGCATACCACGAGAAAGGTCCTCAAGTGGTTCATTGAACCTTTTCTGGTCAAAACCAAGGCTATCCAGAATCTGCAAAGACTTCTGTTTTGCCTCGGTTCTACTCAGGCCATACAATCTACCCGCATAACGAAGATTTTCCCAGGCTGAGATGCCTTTAAAAAATGCGGCATCAACGCTCACCCGATTAATTAGCGGCCTGATTTTACCATACTCGCGCACAACATCGTAGCCATAGACATATGCCTTTCCTTGGTCAGGAATAAGAAGGGTAGATAATATTCTAACGAGCGTACTTTTCCCTGAACCATTGGGTCCCACAATTCCAAAGATTTCACCTTCAGAAATAGAAAATGAAACATGGTCTAGCGCAACTACTTGTTTCTTTTTTTTGAAAACCTTGCATATCTCCACACATTTTACTGCTTCCATAAACACCCCTTTCATTAATACTCAATACCACAAAAACAAAAACGCCGTGGGATGAAGCCCACGGCGTTGATTGGTAAAAATGTTAAAATTCAGGCAGGCTTCACCCCCTGATAATACAGGAAATCACGAGTTAATGAGATGCCCATCGCTCTCCTAAACTCCTTTCCTCTGAATATTCATAATTGGTTTCATAGTGTATGATTATATCCAAAATAAAAAGAATGTCAATCCCCCAGAGCTATTCTTAAAATCATTCATTAAAATATATCAAGCTTTTATCAATCTGCCAGTTTTTGTTAAAAAAGCCTGCGGCAACAACTCCTGCCCAACCATATCTTGCTGCAGAATCATCCCAGATAATGAAATCAGGTAGGCCCGAACCTGAATAGATTACAGGAAATAGGCCAATATATTTTTGCGCTTTTTTTGTTGTTGCTGAATATAACAAAACAAATTTGTCTGGATTCAAAGGATTAGGATAGATTTCCATCAGACAGAGGTCTTTTTGTTTTAAAACCTTATCTTTAAATGAAATACATGCTTCATAAGGACCAATATCTTTTATTGCATCTTTAACTGACTCATAATCGCTTTTAAAATTTATTGGCATTTTTTTGTTTATCTTTTTTATAATAGCATTTGTCATAGAATTGCCAAATAATATGAGATTATAATCTCTTATATGTTCTTCGGTGATTTCAGTATCCGCAACTATCTGAACATATCCATTTGCCCTGATCCACCACGTGTATGATTGCAACCTTGCCTGGTGTAGATTATTTTCCGTATCAATTGAATCACCGATGGTGCCATAGATCAGAATGAATGGACTGAAATATGCCTGCTTTATTGGACCGCACAAGTTCGCGGTTTTCTTCAAACCTCTTTTGTCATATATTATGACTTTGAATCCGTTTTTGGATTTTGCAAATGCGATTTCATCGTGGTTATTGTATCTGCATTCAATCCTTGCTCCGTTTATATTGAAGGAAATATAATAAACATAGTCAGGAACAAACTTAAATCTTTTTAGTAGGATAGTGAAAACCCTTATATTTTCTGTTCGGATATTGTATTGAATGAACTTACACCACCCGCCTATAAACATTTCACTCCATCCAGTTGAATCAAAAGTAGCACTAACCTTTCCATCATGATAAATGTCTTCCAGTTCATCTATCCTTATCCAGTATGCCTTATTTGAATGTCCAATATCTGAAGTCTTAAAAACAATGCTTTCTGGGTAGGGATTTCTTCTTTTGTCTTTCAAAAAATCCACCATCTCTTTTAAATCAACACAATCAACACCAGGTGTTGAATCAATATCCCACCAGTGTCCTTTTCCTTCAATTTCATTATACACGAAATCATAACCAAGTTCTTTCAAATACTGAGCCATCATCCTGCCTTGAATTGGTGGGACATTATCGTCAGCACTGCCGTGTAGAATATATATTGGAAGGTTCAGAGCATTTTCCAAATATAATGGAGTAACATCTTCTCTTAAAACCATATCCCTGAATTTTAACTGGTCAGGTTCTGCAAAAAGTTCACTCTTTTGCAAGAACCAGGGAATATACAGCTGAAAACTTGTCCAGCCTGCACTTGGTGCAATTGCTGCGAACAAATCAGGATGGAATAATCCAATATGCCAGACCCCATGCCCACCCATTGAATGTCCAGTTAGATAAATACGATTTGTATCAATTTTAAAATTCTTTTTCACATCCTCAAGGACTTCAAAAAAATCAAGCCTTCCCCAATCCTGCCAGTCAAAGCCAAATCTTCTTCGATTTGTTGGTGCAACAACAAAAGCCCAGTCTTTTTGTGAATAGGCACCAACCTGCCCTCTTGCCTCAACCCCTGCGCCATGGCAAGTCATAATTAGCGCATAAGTAGATTTGGGATTATAATTTTTGGGCGGCAAAACTGCATAATACTGGCAGGAATTGTCCATTTTTGAAATGAATGTCTTAACAAATGGTTCATCTGGATTTTTTACCTTTATCCAGCAGGAATCTTTTACTGCAAAATCTCTATGATTTACTGAAATTTTTATCAAAATGCTATCCCTTTGTAAAACTACATCTTTCGATCTTAAAGGTATCGGCATCTTCATCACTGAAAATGGCATATGTTCAGGAATTATAACTTCCCTTTTTTCAATACTTTCACCATTTATCTCAATTCTTATATTTGCCATCACTTCTTCTGTAGCATTCAAGATTGGCACTGCCAGATAGCCATCATAGACCTCACCACTAACAAAATCAGGCAGTAGTATATCCCTTGAAACAATCATAATCGGTTCTTCAGTTGGTAGAATTTTAAATGAAAATTCGTGCTCGCCATAACCGGTCAATTTCAAAACAACCCTATTTTTCCCATTGCTCAAAACCACAGGTATTTGAACATATCCATCGCCATAAACATCACCAGGATATGATTTGCCATTAAGCACAAAAGAACCAACATCCTGCGCATCAATCAATACCCGCATTTTTTTATTACACACAAATTCACCATAGGCAATAGTAGCACACAAAATTCCAGCTACACCATAATAGTCCTGAATAGTATCCCAGAGTACATCATCGTATCTTATTGCAACTTTGTCATTTTCTGAAGATACCTTATTCCATTTTACAAAACCACCTTTTGTCAAAATACTTGGATAAGGCATTGTTGTATCGGGTTCAAAAAATTCATTCTCTAAATTTAAATCAACACCGATAATTCCTTCACGTACACCAATAGTGAATGGTCCAAGATAATACCAGGGGCTAATGGTGATTGTATCATTTGCTGGCTTTTGGTCAATGACGAATCCAATTAAAAAAATAAGATTAATAAAGATCATGGCGGACACTTGGCACATATTGATCTGAATAGTGTTGTGCTCAGATAACGCTCGCCACGATCAGGAAGTATCACGATTATGGTACCTGATTCCATTGTCTTTGCTACGCGCAAAGCTCCAGCTACTGCCGCACCGCTTGACATGCCAACGAACAGACCTTCTTTTGTAGCAAGCAACCTGGTTGTCTCAAATGCTTCGCCATCGCCCACGATAATCTTTTCATCTAATGCCACAGGGTTATAAATTTTAGGAACCATAGATTCATTCATATTCTTTAATCCCTGTATTGAGTGTCTTTCTTCTGGTTCAACGCCCACGATTTTAATATGGGGTTTCTTTTCCTTAAGGTATCTGCTGACTCCCATCAATGTCCCAGTTGTACCCATGCCAGCGACAAAGACATCAATCTCTCCTTTTGTTTGAGAAAAGATTTCAGGCCCGGTTGTTTCGTAATGAGCAAGAACATTGTTTTTATTCTCAAACTGATTAGGCATATAATATCTATCAGGTTCTTCAGTGATTAGCTGCTGTGCTCTTATGATCGCACCATCAGTGCCTTCTTTCGCAGGGGTGAGTATTACCTCGGCACCAAATACCTCAAGGATATGTTGTCTTTCAATACTTGCACACTCAGGCATAAAAAGTCTGACTTTATATCCCTTCACAGCTCCTATCATTGCTAATGCAATACCTGTATTTCCAGATGTTGGTTCGACTATTATTCTGTCTCTGGTAAGTTCGCCAGATTCTTCGGCTTTTTTTATCATATAATAAGCAGCACGGTCTTTTACTGAACCACCCGGATTGTTTCCCTCAATTTTACCAAAAATTCTCACTTTAGGTTTTTTTGTATTCAAATTGACAAGTTCTATAATTGGGGTGTTACCTATAGCAGATAAAATACTCATTTTTACTGTTATTTAAATTGAATTTTCCCAGGCATTTTCCCTTTACTCATCTTCTTAAGCAGATCCCGTGCATAAAAGAATTGCTTTAAAAGTTGATTCACATCAGTAACATTTGTGCCACTGCCCATTGCAATCCTGCGCCTTCTTGAACCATCAATGATCTCCGGATGTTGCCGTTCTTTTTTTGTCATTGAATTAATTATCGCCTCAATCTTTTTGAATTCATCTTCATCAACATCTGCCTCTTTTACACCCGGAAGCATCCCAGCAAGTTTAGAAAGCGGACCAAGTTTCTTTACTGTCCGCATCTGCTCCATAAAATCTTCTAAGTTCAAATCGCCCTTAACAATCTTTTTCTGTAATTTTGCCTGGTCAACTTCTTTTTCAATAGTTTTAACCTTTTCTACAAGACTTATCACATCACCCATTCCTAAGATCCGCTGGGCAATACGGTCAGGATAAAATTCTTCAAGACCATCAATATTTTCACTTGTGCCAATGTAGTATAAAGGAACGCCAGAAACCTGGGCAATAGAAAGTGCGGCGCCACCTTTGGCGTCGCCATCTAATTTTGTAAGTATTACACCATCAAGCCCAATTTTTTCCTTAAATGTCTTTGCCTGATTCACAGCATCCTGTCCAGTCATTCCATCCGCAACAAGAATTCTATAATCCGGATTTACCACATTGTTTATCTCTGCCAATTCATTAACCAACTCTTCATCAATATGCAATCTACCTGCAGTATCAATTATAACAAGACCGTAATTTTGTTTTTCCGCAGTTTCCTTTGCAAGTTTAGCAGTCAAAACCGGGTCATTATCTTTCAGTGGAAATACCGGTATATTATTCCTTTTTCCAAGCCGGGTAAGTTGTTCAACTGCTGCGGGCCGCTTAGCATCAGCGGGTACGAGTATTGGTTTTCGGTTATTAAAACGATAAGCAATCTTTGCCGCCGTTGTCGTCTTTCCCACACCCTGCAAACCGAGCAGACTTACTATCGTAGGACCGGAATTTTTGAATGAAAGGTGATGGGGACTTTTTCCTAACAATTCTACGAGTTCCTCAAAGACAAATTTCATTACGAGGTCACCAGGATTTAATCTTTTATCAAGATTTTGATTTACTACCTTTTTGTTGATATTCTCGATGAATTCTTTTACTACTTGGTAATGGACATCTGCTTCAAGTAAGGTTATGCGCAGTTCCCTCAAGATTGCATCAATCTCAGTTCGGGTAATTCTACCATAACCCAGAACTTTACGCCTTAAAAGCTGGAACCGGTCAGCTAAATTCTGGAACATCTCAATTCTTTTATTGCCTTTTTGTAATCAGAAGTTTTGAAAATTCCAGCGCCTGCAACGAGTATATCTGCACCTGCACGGCAAACAACTTTGGCATTCTCTCTATTTATTCCACCATCAACCTGAATTAAACATCTCAGCTTGTTTTTATCAATAAATTTTCTTGCCTGTTCAATTTTTCTTAAAATTTCAGGGATAAATTTTTGACCATAAAAACCTGGATGCACGGTCATTATCAATAAAAAGTCTAAATCTTTAATATATGGCAAAATTTCTTTTAATGGTGTTTTCGGATTGACTGCAACGCCAGCACGGCATTTGTTTTTTTTAATAAATTTAATGCTTTCTTTTACATTTGCTACAGTTTCAATATGGAAAGAAACCCAGTTTGCGCCGGTTTCAATAAACCGGGCAAAATATTTTTCTGGTTTGATAATCATAAGGTGGGCATCAAGTTCAAGATGGGTCATTCTGTTAATTACCTGAACTATCATTGGTCCAAATGTAATATTTGGTACGAAGACACCATCCATAATATCAAGATGTATCATATCAGCACCCACTTTTTCAATTACCTTTATCTCTCTGGAAAGTTTTGTAAAATCAGCAGCAATGATAGAAGGTGCAATCTTCACTTGACAATCATCAGATTTATTGTATCACCAGCATCGACTACCTGGTCAGGCTGGGGATTTTGCACAATCACAGTACCTTTTTCCCCACTTCCTTCTATTTCTGTGACTGCTCCTAAAACAAGATTTAGTTTTTTTAATAAATTTTTTGCCTCATTAAGTTTCATACCAATGAAATTGGGTAATTTTAATACAATCCCCTTGCTGATTATAAGCTTTATATCATCGCCCTTTTTCACTTCAGTTTCGGATTTAGGTATGGTCCAGATTATTTTACCTTCACTTATTGAATCGGAATAGACGGAATCAATATCACTGATAACCAATCCGAGGCGATCAATAATCTGTTTTGCCTTTGAATACTCTAAACCAGATAAAACCGGTATCACGATCTTTTCAATACCCAGACTAACTGAAAGGTTTATTATTCTACTCTTTTTTACTTTTGTGTCTGGTAAAGGTTCTTGAATGATTATCCTGCCCTGTTCAATTATGCGGTCATAACGCCGTTCAGTAACAACGGATTGCAAACCGGCTTTTTTAAGTATCACTGCGGCCGAATCAAGGGGCATATTGCAAACATTAGGGACAACAACTTCTTCGCCCCGCCGAACAAAAAGCGGCATTAATAAAAAATTGGCAAGTAAAAGTCCAATGATAAAAAATATAAGAATGGTGATTACATAAATTAGAAGTCTTTTCATTGGTTAAGAACCGTGGCAACGGTCAAATCAACCTTTGAACCTTTCTTTGCCTTTGTCCCCGAACGGGGACTCTGAACCATCACAATGCCCACATCAATTTCTGTGCTTACTTCATAAGAGATACTACCCACACTAAATCCCCTCTCTTCAATAATTCTTTTTGCAGTAGAAAGTGCACGACCTATAACCCTTGGTACTTCAATCATTTCTAAACCACCACTTAGAACAATTGTAATCGCATCACCTTTTTTGGCACGCGAACCAGAAGGAGGCATTGTAGATATAATTTTGTCTTTCTCAATTGTAGCATGTTCTTCAGTCTTAATATCACTAATGTGTAAACCAAGTTCATTGAGCCTCATGGTGGCTTCACTTAAACCCATTCCTTTGAGTTCAGGAATAATAACATTGCTTGACCCTTTTGAGATAAATACGGTGATACTCGATTTACTCCTGACAATGGAACCAGGTAGCGGAGCCTGCCTGCAAATTTGATTATCCGCAAATTTTTCGCTCTCTTCCTCACCACCCACAACCAGCAATAATCCCCTATTTTCGGCAATCACCCTTGCCTGTTCTGGTGTAGAACCGGTCAAATCTGGGATGACAACATCGCCACCGGATTTACCTACTGGTATAAGAAAAAGAAATACAATACAAACAATTATTGAAGTTATAAGTGAAACAAGAAAAGAAACTAAAAATATTTTTGCTCCATTATAATACATAATTCTCCTTTCGTTTCACGCTGAGACCGCAGAAATCTGCGCACCCTGCATTTTTCTCTGCATAATTTACGATTTTACTACGGAGAGGGCGGGATTTGAACCCGCGTTCCGTCTTTCGGCGGAAACACGATTTCCAGTCGTGCTCCTTTGGCCACTCGGACACCTCTCCTAACATATTGTAAATCGTTTATTAGTTAGGACGCCCGTTATTATTTTCACTCTTTCTTCTCTTCCTTTTTTTCTTCTTCAGAACTATCTATTTCATGCAAACCTTTCTTAAATTCTCTAACTCCTTTACCAAGACCTTTTGCCAGTTCTGGAATCTTCTTCGCACCAAAGAGAATCAAAACAACCAATAAAATCAACAAAATTTCCTGCCAGCCCAGATTCATTTAAAGCCTCCTTGACACAATTATATAGAATTTTACTAGATTGTCAAGTTTTATGCTGGTACGAATTAATTAGGTTAGCACATTTTTTAAACAGAGATTTATTGATTTATTATTAAACAATTCTATAATTCAATTTGAGTTTATGATTTTTAATCTGTTTGAAATTTGAGAATTGGAATTTAGAACTGTAAAAAATGGGGTGGTCTGTAAGCCGGGTTCTGTTTTAGTCCACCACATTGAGTGGTAGACTTAGATAGCCATTTATCTGGATCCGATGTCACCATCAGACTCAAGCGACCTACCTGTCCCTCAGCGGGCAACTTCAACGGGACTGTTTGGTTTTGCTTCGGATGGGGTTTGCCGTATCCCTGATGTCACCATCAGGGTGGTGGGCTCTTACCCCGCCTTTTCACCCTTACCCCGCACCTATTTTTTCCGGTCTTTAGTTAATCGTTTTACGGCATGGCTGCCTGTATCGTTAATTGTTGATTGTTCGTGGATTTTTGTCTTAAAACGATGCCCTAATACCATACAGGCCGCTATATCCTAAAACATCCAACCACTTACGTCAACAAAATAGGTGCGGGGTGGTATTTTTTCTGTGGCACTTTCCGTAGTTTTCTGATTGCTCAGACAACCCCTTCCAGTTAGGAAGCATCCTGCCCTGCGAAGCCCGGACTTTCCTCCCCGCACCTATCGGTGCAGAGCGGCTATCCGACCACCCCACTAATACATTATAAAGTTTTTTAGGTGAATGTCAATGGTTCGATTTGATTTATATCGCGATATTATCTATTAATCTTGTCTTACCAAAGAAAACAGCAAGCAAAATGCGGTCGTCCTTTTTGATAAATTTCACCGGGCTGAAATCATTTTTATCCACAATAGCAATATAATCCACCATCCCGCCTTTTGCTTCAATCATCTGCCGCATCTGGTTCAGCATATATTCTGGGCTTTTGATATTTTCTTTATAAAATGAATTACGTGCCCATTTTAGCGATTGATAAAGAATTGTTGCACTTACCCTTTCTTCAGGACTCAAATATATATTGCGTGAACTTATTGCCAGACCATCTTTTTCACGGACAATTGGTCCTATAATAATTTTTATATCAAGATTTAAATCCTTTACCATCTTCTGAATGATTACTGCCTGCTGATAATCCTTCTCACCAAATACCGCAATATCTGGCTTGATAATATTGAATAGTTTAAGTACCACTGTGGTTACACCGCGAAAATGTCCGGGCCTTGATTTACCACAAAGTATTGAACTCAATTCAGTAACCTCAACATAGGTTTTATAGTCTTCAGAATAAATTTCTTTTACTGATGGATAAAATAATAAATCTACCTTCTCTTTTTTTAGCAATCCTTCATCTCTTTTAAAATCCCTGGGATAGCGCTTAAAATCTTCATTCGCTCCGAACTGCATAGGATTGACAAAGATTGAACATATCACATAATCGCTATATTTGCGGGCAATCCTGATTAAGGAACGGTGCCCCTCATGCAGATAGCCCATTGTGGGAACAAAACCAATAACCTTGCCCTTCTTTCTTTGCTGGACGATGGTTTTCTTTGCTAATTCGATTCTTTTGATAACTCTAATTTTTTACCTCCTGATTATCTTTCTTTGCCTTTAATAAGCCTTATAGCCTTCTGAATCTCTTCTGCCTGCGATTCTATAATCGCAATCAATTCTTTGCGCAAAAAAAGCATCCAGGTCAATTCTGACACATATAGCAAAGCACCAGCCTGTCCTGACCGCCGCATAACAATGCATATACCCTTAATATAGGCATTCAAGGATTGTGGGGTTGTAATTTTTCGGGTATTATTCTTCATAATTTACCTGTCATATTCTATCCATTTTTAGCACTAATGCAACCATCTAAATATTTTTTTATTCTATCACGATTTTCGTTTTCCTTATCGCCTTTATAATAGATTTCAATTAACTCGATTTTGTCAACATCCTCAAAATATGCATAAATTAATCTGATGCCCGATTGGACTCCTTTACCTTTCAAAGAACGGCAGGCAAATTTCTTTGCCTTATAGATCTTCACTTCCTCCAACCCTAACCCTTCAATTCGAAATAAACCCTTGTTATCTATTTTCAATTTATGATAGGCATATAAACCCTTTTCAATAAATATTTTCAAGTCCTCTTCAAGAGTTTTAAATCTTTTAAGTAATTGCTTTAAATCTTTTTCAAACTCGGGAAGCCTTGCTACCTTATTAAATCTCTTCACGATATTCTCTTACTGAATAAGGCGGTGTCCTATAGAAGACAGATTCATATTCAATGGCTTTATTTTCTTCTGTAGTTAACCAGGGCACATCATTATGTGAATACTCACTTATCTGATTTGCGTTCATATCCGAAAGCTTATTCAAGACTTCGTCAACAAGTTCAATTTCAGTTGCTTTCAACTTTGATAAATTGGGTTTACGTAGTGGCAAGTATTTTGTCTGAGGATATTCAAAATATCTGCTTTCAACTTTTTCAAGTTCTTTTTCTTTTATCATCTTTTCCACTATCTTCTTGAATTCCAAAGGAGTAGGACCGTAGCGATTCTTGATATAAGTCGCACCAATTAGTTGTTCTTCGTATTTTTCATAATAATCAAAGTCAATGAAATAGAGAAGTTTGTAGATTACTGTTTCGCCAATATTCGGTTTTGAACCTACCTTATTGAGAATATATAGAACAATCTCTTTGAATTTTTCAAGGTTTTTTTGTGGCACATTGATTCTTATCTGCGATTTTGTATTATAAGATGCTTTAACATCCTGCACAATAACTACTGGTTCCTTCTCTAAGTTCAAGAAACTATCTATCGACATATTAAAAATTTCTGCCAATTTCTGCAATTCCTCAGCACAGATTTTTCTCTCGCCATTTTCAATCTGCGAAATTGCCGGTCTGGAAATACCCAGCTTTTCAGCCAGCCGCTCTTGGCTTATACCTGATTTTTTTCTTAGTTCCTTTATTCTCGTACCAAGGTTAATCATTTCATCTCCTTTTATCCCACTCTGTTAAATTAGAAAGGGATTAATTATCAATTATATCTATGTAAGATAATTTGTCAATAGGATGTTTTATTTTCTTACAACCATGGATAGTCATTGCGACCCCCGCACCTGTTTTACAGAAAGTCTTTAGCACTCCGTATACCATTTTCTATTGATGGCAGGAGTAATGTTAAATGCACATTACACTATTAAGAATAGGTGCGGGGGAAGCAATCCCATCCTCAACCTTGCAATGTTATTACATTTTTCTCATATAATAAAATCATCATCTAAAGAAAAATTATAAAAATTATCCTGAAAAATCATCACTTTTTTGATATTATTTAACGCTTGTTAAATAACCAAAAATACCTATCCCTTCAGCGCACTTAGCCAGAAATACTCACCCAAATGTTAATAGTTTTAATTATAACCCCCTTTCTTCCCCCTTTAAAAAAGGGGGATATAGAGGGATTTGTATTTCAGGTGAATTATGCGGATAAGTATTTAACCAGATTTTAATTAAACTTAAAGGGTTGGGTCAATAAGTTTTGCTTTAGTATCAGCTTCGCTTAAAACCAATCTAATTACCCACAGCCAATGTCAATCATTACCTGTTTGTTAGTACTTCTTAAAAACGCACTATTTTATCAACAGGAATTTACCGGTGATTATATCACCAGCTATAATCATACGATAAAAATAGGCGCCGTTGGCGAGACGATTTTTGTTTTCTTCCAGAATGTTCAAAGTAATGGTATGCCTTCCTTTTTCGTATCTATTCTCAGAAATCATAATCTTCTGACCAATTGCATTGTATATCGCAAGTTTCACATTGGCTGAATTTGGTAGAATTACTGAAAAATTAATTATTCCCTTTGTTGGATTAGGGAATATACCAAAGCCATTGATAGATTGAGTGATCTGTTCAAGAACTGCCACAGGTAAAATTCTAAACGAATATAATTGTGGTGGAACATATGCGGGTGATGTTTTTCTGATTCCATCAGTGTTTTTTGCAAGAAGATAATAATAAACTGTGTCGCCAGAGGATTGTGGTGGAATATAACCAGCATAAATACCAAGTGTATCAACAACCGCACTCAATGGTGTGGCGGTAAAACTGGATGCACTATTTATCTTGTAGAAAACCAAAGTTGATTCTGGTGTAAGATTGCTTGAAGTAATAATACGTGCACGCACCCGATAAGGGGTCGTTGTATTGTATGTATCAGGGAGGCGGTTATGGACAATATCAATATAACGAGATTTTGGAACCTGCATTGTAATACAGTGGATTGCACCACCAGAGCTGCTCATTGAAGAACAATTTATTCCCACAACAGTGTATCCAGGGAGATCTTGTTGGTAGGTATTCAATGCCTGCTGGTCTTCAGGCAATCCCCAGGTTGGCACAAGGATTCTATTATTCACAAAAAGGGAATTAAGATAGGTAGGAGGTGCACTCGAAGTTGACCATGGCATCACAATCCTCACAACCCGATAGGGAAAACCTTCTTTATTATTACAACGACTGATTGAATCCGCACGATTGTCAAGAACTGTATCATTTGGATGTCCAGATGCATATTCACCCACCATTACCAGTGTATCATTTAAAATCTTTGTCCAGAGGTCAATATGTCCAGTATATTCAGTAAGAATTCGTATTAAGGGAATAGTCTGTTCAAGTCCATTATAATCAAGCATCATCTGGTTTATCTGTGTCGGTGTATATCCAGAATTTTCTTCATAGATAAGACTACTGAAGAATCCTGTACCCAGACCATCAACCATAAAATTTCCACCAGGATGTTCAAGGGGTGAACCATAAACCGGGATACCCCATGCCTGACCAATACGCCAAGGTATTGTATCATCACTGGGTCTAGGCCGATTATACTGGAAATCAACAATTCCTTCGGTATTATCCTGTTTTTGGATAAACCAGGGACCATAATCCCTGATCCACACCGAATTATAAGGAAAGATATGAAATCTAACACTGTCCAGTGGAACTCCACCACCGGTCAGATAACTTTTTATACTGGTTGTATCACCTGCTGAGGCGATAATATATGCCTTGCAAGTTGGCACTACATTGCGGACAATTTCTCGCATCACTGTCTGATAACTACCTGTCCAGGTTAAAAATACACCACGAACTGAATCGTATTCTGCGGGAGTCACAACAAAACCGCCTGGCGGTGCGGTAATGACATGCCCCTTTCCAATCTCATTAATCCTTAAACTCTCCTCAGGAGTCATCCATTTTGGAAGAAACTCTGAAGGATTCTGAAAAGAGAATATTATAGATAAAATTGCTAACACATTTCCTCCTTTTTTCTTTTATTTTAGACCTATTTTTTCCAGCCGCTCAAAAAAGAGATTCTTGATTTCTTCAAGTCGGTTCTGAGTCTTTGCCTCAAATCTTAAGACCAGAACCGGTTGCGTGTTTGAGGCACGCAAAAGCCCCCAGCCATCACCAAAATCTACCCTTATACCGTCAATGTCAATCACCTTAAAATCTTTTTTGAATTCCTTTTTTAAAACCTCAACAATAAAAAATTTTTTATTATCATCAGTATCAATTCTGATCTCAGGGGTTGTATAATATTGAGGTACTTCTGCGGAAAGTTCAGAGAGTCTGCGGCCTTCGCTTAAAATTTCCAAGAGTCTTAAAGATGCATATATCGCATCATCATAACCATAATAGCGGTCGGCAAAAAAGATATGGCCCGACATCTCACCAGCGAGTGGTGCATTTTCCTGCTTCATCTTCGCCTTTATCAAAGAATGTCCTGTGCGGTACATTATCGGAATACCGCCCAGTGCTTCAATTTGTTCAATCAAACCTTTCGAACATTTTACTTCAAAGATTATCTTTGCCTTTGGTTGTTTTTTTATTACCCTTTCCGCAAAAATCGCAAGAAGCACATCACCCCAGATTATTCTACCTTTTTCATCAATAACTCCAATTCTATCTCCATCTCCATCCAAACCAATTCCAACCTCGAAATGCTGTGATTTTACTTTTTTAATTAAATCTTTTATATATTTTTCAATAGTTGGGTCAGGTAGGTGATTGGGGAAATTACCATCTGGTTCTTTAAATAAAATCTCAAATCGGGCATCAATCTTTTGTAGTATCTGTTCTATTATTGGACCACACGTGCCATTTCCTGTATCAACCATTACTTTTAATCCTTTCTTTATCTTTACTCCGGAAAGAATAGTATTAATATAGTCTTGAATACTATCCTTTTTTTGATAATCACCGCCGTCTTTTGAAAAATTGCCCTTTTCAATTATTTCTCTGACTTTCTGAATTTCATTGCCATAGATTGCGGTATTATTAGCACACACCTTGAAGCCATTGAACTCTTTGGGATTGTGGCTCGCAGTAAGCATTATACCATTGGGGATATTATAGTGGAAAAGGGAAAAATAAAGAACCGGGGTGGGGACCACACCAATATCAATGACATTGCAACCAGTTTTCTGCAGATTTTTTATCAGGGTTGCCATTATCCTTCGTGTGGAAAGCCGCACATCCCCACCAACAACAACCTGATTTTCTCTATTTAAACGGTAATATGTACCCAGGCCCAAACCGAGAAGTTCTACATTTTCATCATTTAAATCAGTCTCAGCGACACCCCTGATGTCATATTCTCTAAAGATTGTGGAATTTATCATAATTGTGATTCAACAAAATCAATTGCTTCTTCAATAACTTTCAAAGCAATATCTGCCTCATCCTTGGTGATTATCAATGGTGGCGAAATCCGGATTGAATTGAAACCAGCGCCATAGATTATCAATCCTTTTTTATAACACTCACCTGTAATGACCTCTTTAATATTTTTCCCATTCTTTGTTACAACCTTAGGAAAATGTTCTTTTGTTTCTTTATGCTGAACAATCTCCATTCCAATCATTAAACCAAGACCCCGCACCTCACCGATAATTTTGTGTCGATTCATTATCTCAATCAACCCCTGTTTTAAATATTCACCAACGACCTGGGCATTTTCAATCAATCCATTTTCCAATAATTCCAATGATACAATTCCCGCGGCAGCAATTACTGGATTTCCACCAAAGGTTGAACCATGAGTACCCATTTTCCAGGCACGAGAATCAATCTCGGGGTCCATCAATTCTTCCGTTCCCACGGTTGCACTCATTGGTAGACCTGAGGCAATTGCCTTGGCAATCAAGATAATATCCGGTGACACATTCACATGGTTGCAAGCAAACCATTTTCCAGTCCTACCCAGACCACTTTGAATTTCATCAAAGATTAAGATAATACCATACTTATCTGTAATTGCCCGCAAAGCAGGTAGAAATTCCTGTGGTGGTACAATATAACCACCCTCACCCTGTATCGGCTCCACCATTATCAATGCCACATCTTCAGGGTCAATGAGCCTTTCGAATATAACATCAGTTAGATAGGAAAGGCAATAGATTAGAGGAACACCCTCAAAATCTTTTTTTATACACTCTGGATAGGTTTGATTGAAGATACAATGATAACAATATGGATATGGCACATGATAGACCTCTGGAATAAGTCCAGCAAAACCACTGCGCTGCACTTTCTTGCTTCCGGACATTGTCATACCAGCAAATGTCCTGCCGTGAAATCCACCTAAGAATGAAATCATCCTTGACCGCCTTGTGTAATAGCGGGCAATCTTCAAGGAAGCTTCTATTGCTTCAGCACCCGAACTACCAAAATAGACACGCTTGTTAAAATTCCCGGGAGTAATCTTAACTAATTTCTCAGCCAAGGCAATCTGTGGTTCATAGTAAAAATCACTGCCTGAAATATGGATTAATTCCCTCGTTTGAGTATTAATCGCTTTTATTATCTCAGGATGGCAATGCCCAGTTCCAACCACGGCAAAACCTGCGCCAAAATCAAGATATTTCTTCCCGTCCACGTCAGTAACCCAGGCTCCCTTTGCCCGATTAACTACCAGAGGAATTTCTCTTGTGCGGGTATGGGCACCAAACATTACCTTTTTGTCACGTTCAATGAGTCTTTTCCCTTTTTTACCGATTTTTGGTGATTGATATATTATGTATTCCATAAAACCCCTTACATATTTAATTACATAATCGCGCTGATTAAATTAATGATTCATTCGGTAGGATTTTTTTTCTGTTTTTCAATTGCCTGGATTGCCTCTTCGCGAGTGCCGTAGATATTTGGTGAAAATTTTGCCTTTAGAGATGTTGTACGGACGGTCATTCGCGCCCAATCCTTTGTTCCATATCGGGCAAAACCAAGAAGATATATAGCAACCGTACTCTTTGCCACATCGCCATAATAATCAGCAACCTCGGCATGAACCATTAGGTCATCAATATTAGAGATCATATAAACTTTTTTCGCCAATTTTTGGAAAAATTTCTGATATTCTGCAAAAAATTCGTCTACATCCTGTTTTGTTTTTATCTCCCAGTGGTCCTCAGTAAAAACAATATTTAATTTTTCGTCATATTCAAATAATACTCTGCCAAGCATAATGCACCTCTTTTGAAGTATCGTATCTCATAATAAAGAATTATATTGATTTATAGTGCTTTGTCAACAACCCAAGCTATAATTTTTTTCTTGTCATTTCTGGAATAGAATTTATGATAAAAATCGCAAGTATCGTTAACAAACCAATAAATAAACCGGTAATTCTTAGAATGATTAATGGTCTTAAGATATGTGAAACCACGCCAATCATAATTGCGCAGATGAGAAATGTCAGATTTATGACAAATTCTTTGGTTGCAAAGATTCTACCCCTTATTGATTTCAAAACATCTTCCTGTAAAATCGTATCTTGGGCAATACCAACGAATGAAAAGACTGTTCCCGAAACAAATGCGATAATATAAAGGAATACTGGATTTATAAAAAATGGACCGACAATAAAAAATATTGTCAGAACCGCCATACTACAGATAATTACTCTTGTCCGGTTAAGTCGTTTGCCAAATATTCCCATTAAAACACCACCTAAAAACATACCCGCGCCAATTATACCACCAAGCCAACCCACACCGGCTGTGCCCATGTTAAATGTCTGCTGGATTAAATAGATGAGCACAGTATATGCAATGGCTGCAGAAAAAGGCAAGATAAATACTGAAATTATAACAAATAATACAATACGGTCGTGTATTAAAAGATTTATTAATTCCTTTAAATCCAGGAGAAAAATTTTCATCGATTTTTTTAATTCTTTTTTTAATGAAATTTCAATTTTTACCGATGGCTCAAAGAGCATCCGGGCACCCATTCCCAAGGCAAGAAGACCTGCAATAAAATGTGTGCTCGCATCCAGATAAAATCCCAATCTCCAACCTACCCACTTTATTAAATAACCACCACCCACCATTCCTAAGAAAGTTGCAATCCGTGCTATTGTTATGATAAAAGAATTTGCCGAGACAAGCACATCATATTCAACCAGGTCAGGGATGACTGCACTCTTTGATGTATTATTAAAAACATCAAGGGCAAAAAAGACAAAAACCAAAATCCAGATTGGCATCAAACTGTTACTTAAAATTATAAAACTGGGTGTTAAAAATATTAAAATTGATTGAATTAAATGGCAACGAAACATTATGGTTTGCTTGTTCCAGTGGTCAACAATCACGCCAACAAATGGTGCAAGAATGATTATTGGTAGGGAAAAGGTAACCGCAAACTCACTGAAGGCGGATACTTTGCCTGGATACCTTGCGCCAATCAGGGTAATGATAACCATATGGGTTAATCGGTCGCCAAGCTGAGATACACCATTAGAAAGGGCTAAAAAAAGAATTCCCCGCTTTTTTAGAAGATGGAGCATATTAGAGTTTACAGATTATAAGACAAAAGTCAATTATCGCAACAAGTTGAGTCTCTCCACAAGATTTGCCGACATTAATACTTTCAGCAAAACCAATATATTTCTAAATAAAGTGGAAAGGACTCAGTTCGTAAAAAGGCATTGGCTAAAATTATTTTTTGGATATAATAGCTATGATGATGGATGCGTTCATACCTGAAGGGATTCCAGTAACTGCGCGCCTTGAAGTAGGTATTAACACATATTGCTGTTAATTTTTTCTTCAACCTCTTCAAAATCAATAATTGTTAACTTCGAATAAAAGGTTGAACAAAAAACTGAACAGAATGCTATCGGTATTGACCTGATTTAATATTTTTGTATAATTACTATATGGCATTGACTGTTATGAAGTTTGGCGGTACATCAGTCGCCAGTGCTGATTTGTTATTAAAAGCAGCAATGCGGGTTGCTGGGATAAAGAAAAAAAACGATGTTGTGGTTGTCGTATCTGCAATGGGACACACCACAGATGAATTGATTAAATTTTCCTGCCAGATTACTGAAAATCCCAGGGCACGGGAAATGGATATGCTTTTAACTGCTGGTGAAAGAATTTCTGTAGCATTATTTACAATGGCGCTACAGCAGTTAGATTTAAAAGCAATATCTTTTACCGGCTCTCAGGTTGGTATTATTACAGACAATCGCCATACCGATGCAAGGATTATTGAGATCCGGGGCGAACGCATCAAAAATGCACTTACCCAGGGATTCATTCCTGTTGTCTGTGGATTTCAAGGTGTAAGCTTTGAAAAGGAAATAACAACTCTGGGTCGAGGTGGTTCTGATACAACTGCCGTCGCACTAGCTGCTGCCCTTGGTGCGCAGGAGTGTATTATCTTTAGTGACGTTGATGGCGTTTTTACGGAAGATCCAAATAGATTCCCCGGTGTGAAAAAGATAAATAAAATCTCTTATGAAGAAATGCTTGAACTTGCAAGCAGAGGTGCAAAAGTCATGCATCCCAGAGCAACCAGTATTGGTGCCCGTTTTAATATTCCTATTGAGGTAAAGAATAGTTTTAATAATAAGCCAGGCACGCTCATCACACATATCAATGGCATTGAATACTCAAAACCCAAAGCAATTACCCACAGTGATGAACTCTATTTGATCACCCTTATCCAGGTACCCAAAAACCCTAAATATCTTTCCCATATAATCAAGGAATTAACCAATGCCGGTGTCCATTTAAAATTCTTCTTCCATGGTATATCTGACGCCCCCAGGTTTGACCTTTCATTTATTATACCACTAACTGAAAGAAAGTTAGTGAGAGAAGTGATTGCAAAACTTACCAGAAGATTGAAAATAAAAGAGATAAAAGAATCACTGGATATATGTTCAATAAGTATAATCGGCGCAGGTATTGGTTCAGAGAATAAAATCCTTGCTGATATTTTTAAAGAACTCTCAAAGATAAAAGCCCATATTGAGGCAGTTACTACATCAGAACTATCAATTAATCTATTTTTAAAGAAGAAATTCCTCGATAAGGCAGTTAATACGCTCCTTAAAAAATTCCAATTGAAAAATTAAATTTTTTTAAACTAGCATCTATACTCAACAACCACAGATTATCTGTCACGGTCTTGAAACAATGGGCAGTTTTGTTGTCTCACCTTTTTTCTGTATTAAATCCATTTCTTCAATCAGCACTGCTGGCGCAACTACTGAAACCGGATATTCATTACCATTGTCATCACGGTAGATAAAATTATATACATACTCAGTATCACCCGTAATAACAATATCTTTCAGGACCCTGGGCGTAACCTGAGAAAAATCCAATCTTTTTACCAATTCTAATGAACCTGTATTCAGGTTTAATTTATATAAATTCATAGGTGAAGAAAGTATCGGAGAAGCCTTTCCCTGCATTTGATAAAATCTTCTATAACGTTCCATTTCATTCATCGGTTTTGTTGGTTCAAGTTTTGTTATCACTATCGCAAAATCATTTCCATAGTCCTGTGTCAGTTCTTTAAGTTTTGCAAAAAGTGTCTCGTGGGAGATTTTCAGTTCAGATCTGATTATCAGGTTGTTGACAAATCCAATGTACCTTGGTCCAAAAATTTCTTCGCAGTATCTGGCATGTCCATTAGTTTCTTTTATCTTGCTTACTGGTGCACGACTCATTAATAGACTGGTAAGTTTACCATTATTTACTAATTCTGCATTCTCAGCCCTTACCCCCTGGTCATCTATTGAAAAACCACCAATGAGCGAAATATTGTTCCACTCTTTTAAACTCGGATTATCAAATGCTGAGATAAAATTGGGCACCACTCGTCTGCCTAACCGATTAGAAAGCATACCCAGATTCTGCTTGGGTACATTTCTTTCAAGCATTTCACTCTCATAAACAGGAGCACGAACATCACTCACACCTTTACCAAGAATTTGAAAAAACAATTCGCACGCAGCCTGGTCAAGAAACAGTACTGGTCCTGAATAACTTTCTTCTGTGTTTTTTATGTTAACCTTCATATTCAAAGTCTCTGCCCAGGTATTAATTGATTTCTCAATACGGGCAAAATTAATATCCTCATATTTCCTTCCATAAAATCCCGCCAAATCTTCAATTATTTCACCATCCTGTGTTTGTGCCTTCGCTCTAACCTCAAAACTTAAAAGCCCATCCTGTCGTATATTCTTTGCACCTTCACTATCTATGAAATATTGATTTCCCGCCACGAGTTTGAATATTACAGATGATTCTAATATTTGGGGATAATTTTTAAGAATTTTCGAAATTTCAACGACCTTTGTATTTAGTTTATTCCGATCAATATCAAGTTTCGTAATCGGTTCAATTATTGAACAAGGTTTGACCTGGATAAAGTCAGGAATTGTATCACTGGATTGTTTATTCTGAAAATAAGCCCTTTTACGGGCCAGTTTCTCCAGTGCCTTTTTATATGTTCCATCACTGACAAGCCAGATTGCCTGACGCAGAGAGAAATATTCATCTTCAAGGGGTAACTGGATTTTATCTGCCTCAATTATTCTTGAACCTGGGGTCTGACAGATAAAATTATTGTTATCCATCTGATAGATTCCCACCCTCAAGTCAACATAAAGGTTTCTTGAATGAAATTCATCACTGGATAATAATCCGCCGAAAGAAGCCTTTATCTCTATTTCTTTTAAATCCAACACCCGATAGGCGATATAATATGGCTTTGCCTGATTTTCAAGTTGCAATCTGGTAATATTCCGATTCAATTCATCAGTCAATGCCCGAAAGAGGATGTTGTTATTTAATTCCTCAGATGCAAAAGTGAATGAAGGTGAAAAATAAAGGAAACCCAATAATACTAGTATCCCAACCCCAGCCCATAAACTATTTATCTTGATTTGTTTCACATTTTGGATTTCGAATTTCGGATTTATTTTTTTCATATCTCCTCCTATCTTGATGGTTCACCAGGTGCAGGCAAAATTGGGGGTCGGTCCTGCCCCTTTGCCTTTTTCTCAACCTCAATTTCAGAAACTAAGATTGAAGGGGCAATTGCCGATACCGGAACCCAGCCTGATTCTGCACCACAAGTACCATTAAAGATTTCATAATCATTTCCCGTTAGGACAATTTTTGAAAGTGAAAGGAGTGGAGTACCCACAATATCCACACCGCGTACAACCTCGTCCGGTCTGCCATCAACATAAACCCTTTTTACAAGCAGTGGTATCACCTTAAAGGTCTGTGGACCATATCTTCCAGTTGACGTAAAACCACCAGAGATATCATAAAAGATAAGTCCGTAAGGCTTCTTTTGTTTTTTACATTCTTCAATAAGTGCGTTACGCAACTGAGCAAAAGGAACTTCATTTGTTGACTTTACATAAAGCACACCCTGGCGTGCTACAACCTTTCTGCCATATTGTCTTCTGCCATGGCCATTTGAATTAGGGAAATTGGCAATCGGTGAACGACTCATTAAAAAACCCTTTAGTATCCCATTCTCCACAATCGTTGTCTTCTGTGCCTTAACGCCCTCATCATCAAAAAGATAATGTCCATTCAAGTCCATACCGTTAAATTTCCCCATTGTCGGGTCATCATAGATTGAAATAAATTCTGGCATAATTCTTTCGTTTAGTTTTTTGGTAAATGTCTGGCCTTCAAATTCACTCTTTTGCCTATGCCCTTCAATTCTATGGCCAAATATTTCATGGAAAAATACACCACAGGCGCGATTCATCAAAATTGCGGGTCCTGAATATGGTTCGACCATTGGTGCGTTTTTTAAGGCTGAAAGATTACTAATCAATAAATCAATCTGATTTTTTAATTCATCTTCATCGGGTAGACTTCCGACATCGGTTACGACAACTGGATAAGATAGATACAATTCCATACCGTCATCAGCCATTGTTTCCGCAGAGATGCGAACCGTGTAACGCATTGTATTGTGGATTATTTTTGTGCCATCAGTATTAACCAGATATTTGGTTAAAGAATTTGCGCGGAATAAAATTTCGGAACTGTATATCCAGAGATAACCTTTGAAAACATCAGAAAGTTTACGCAGGCGACCCTTCCATAATTCTTTATCAAAATTGACTGTACCAATCTCACCAGTAAATTTATTGGCTGGGGTTTTACTAAAATCGGGTGATGTATCAGATTCCAGAACCTTTACCTGTCTTTCATTTAAAACCTTGATAAACCTCTCCTGGGCAGATTTAACACTTTTATCTGTCTCTGACCAGAGAATCAATTTCAATGCCTGTGGATTTTCATCAACCGGGACCTCAATCATTGATGGCCACCAATCAAAATCTTCGGCACCACGTATCTCGTGGGTATTGTCGAGTTTATATGAACCGATTCTGACATCCACATCAAGATAACGATGGTGTTCTTCATTCTCGTTTTCTATTGCACCGAGTGTTGCAGAGATATTCAACTGCTTTTCATCCATAATCTCGTATTGTAAGAAATACGCAGGGTATGGCTTTTGCCTGCTCAAAACCTTATAGGAGCGATTGAGCTCCTCAGCCATTGTTTTAAGAACAAAATCCTCCCTGGCGACAGCCAGATTGATCAGAATTAAAAATGATAGCAAAAAAGACTTTTTCATATAACCTCCATAGTTATTTAAAATCAATGAAGAAAATTATCTCTTCATCTAATTTTTCTAAATCTAACAAAACTTTTTCTCTCCTTGGTATCCCGTCAGCATTTCTAAAACCCCGTTGAAATGAACCACATTTTATAAGAACATCATCATCTATTTTGATGAAAGAGATTTGTTCAAGTCTGAATTCAACCTTTCTTAACCGCGACCAGGCACCTCTTTTTATTCTCTCCAATTCATATTGTGATTTACCACCTTTAAGTCTCTCATGCCATTTTTGGAATGTCCTTTTGTCATCGTTATATTTAACTTTACCCATAGTCAATATTAACCCCACACACCCAAATTCTTTTATTGCCAAGGCAGTGGCCTCGCTGTCATTTACGATAATTTGATGACTGCTTGTGTTAATCGCGTGAGTTTTGAAATCCCATGGAATAACTCTAAAACCGTCAAACTCAGCATGCCCATATCTTGGTCCCGGTATCTGCATAAAATCTTTTAAAAGCTTACCACACAAAAATTGAAAATAGAAACCAATCCATTCCATCTGTCTCCAGTGGGGGAAATTTGCTTCTTTCATTTCTAAAATGGATTTTCTGCCATCCCAATATATCGGAATATTTTTAATAGCGAAAGATAATTCCTTTGATATTGCCAAAAAATCAATCTGCTTCATTTTTTCCACCAGGTCAGTAATTTTTGGTCTTGAATCAACCCATTTTTATTCAGATAATAATCCAGGAGATGTTTGAAAACTAATTTTCCATTTTTATTCAAATCGCCAATTATGAAATTCCTTCCCAAGAAATAAGCAACTATACCCACCATACCACTGCCACATAATGGATCAAAAATCATGTCATTTTTGTTGGAGAAATGTTCTAACAGACATTGAAGCAGTTTGAAAGGAAGTCTTGTTGGGTATTTGGGCATATTTACTTTATAGTCCCGTTTGAAAATAAGAGATGTTAAATTAGGTTCGCCTTTATAGCAATGATGTGTTGTACAGCGATTATGAAATATCCATTTATCACCTTTGGTCACCCAATAAATTTCGTACACATTGTGAGACGCCCTTTTCCTACAAGTCGGAGCAAAATTGTAAACCCAATACATTTTACCTCGCAGAATTAAACCTTTGCATCGTAAAATTCTATCGTGGATTATATTGCTATTATTCCAACCAGAAAAAATTAAAGCCTGGCCGTTTGTTTTTAAATTGTTTTTTATACCCTCCAATAATTGTTGTATTTTATAGCCATATTCATTAACACGCCATTCAACATAACCATCAACAACATTATTAACATTCCTATGATAGTTAGTATTTTTCCCGCTGAATTCGATGCCAAACGGCGGGTCAGTTATAATTAAATCAGCATTCACATTCTCCCAGTCTGACATATCTTTAATTTTATATTTATCTAATAGTTCATCAATTATTATATTTCTTTTTGTCGCGGTTTCGACCTCAAGCGGAAATAAATTCGGAATAAGTTCGGCCATTTCTACATATTATACCTCAAAACAGCTCAAAGTCAAGAAATGGATAATTTGCCAAAATCGTAACCACGACTACCATTATTGTTCAGTCTCCTCACTCTTGGCAGCTAAAAAATTGCCACTATAATTGTAGCATAGAATGTGGACCGTGGAGTCAAAAATATCTTTTGTGGAGAGGTATTATTGGAACCGTTTTCTAATCTGCGGTACCCGAACAATCAAGTAAATGTAGATTGTATATAATTAACCCTACTCCTATGAAGAATCCAGGAGGCGAAGCGAGTTTAAGTTAAATTTATGCATCTAGCTACGGATAATATCTATTTTGCGTAATTCTTCAAGAAGACTTTCTCGAAAATACGGGTATTGTTTACCATATTCAGAATTTGTGCAATAAGAAACAAAATTTTCAACTATTACTTCATACACCTCATTTGTCATTATAACTTCCGTTGGTTCAATCAAACTCATGTGTGTCATCTGAACTCTATCAAATCGCCCAAATGAGTCCTCTTCGGGGCAAACGCTATAAGAAACAAATGGGAAGAACGGTGGCAAATAAAGATGCTCTACCAGAATTTTAAAGTCAGACTGTCCCTTATATGTATATAGGGGTAAAACCAACCAAATCTTACTCAACTTCAAATGTGCATCAAGTAATCTGCTGGGCTTAATTAATTTCCATAAATCGCCTTCCTCTGCGGTTTGCAGAAGGACTGCTGGTCTTTTTTTGGCTTTAACATATAAGATTTCTTCATTTGTTTCCAATCTAAATTCGTTTATAATTGGACCGTGTGATTTCTCAGTAAATGCCGTATTATCAACTTTGCCATGCCCGGCAGTTTTTCCTTCGTCATTAAAAAGTATGCGTTTTAACTCATCTTTGGCTGGTGTATAAAAAATAATCGCCCAAACTACTCTGCCTTTAGTAAAATCTTTTTTCTTATCTATTTTATAATAGTCTTTCTGTTGGAATATTTCGGTAAACATTCAAACAAAAATCTTATGTTGTCGGCTCTTTATATAATTATAGGTGCTTGGGAAGAATAACTGTATCTTCAATTTCCAATGCTTCAAATGCCTTTCTTAACTTTTTCTTCCATTCTTCTGATAATTCAGGTAGAGGGTATAATGGTTTTCTTAATTCTTGTGATTTACCGTATTTAAAATGTTTGCGCAATTCTCTCACTTTTTCTTCCGATATCTTTGTATGTAATAATAACTGGGGTTCAGCAATCACCGAAAAATCCAACACTTCTCCTCTATTAGCAACCATCATCGGTTCCGTATGGTGATATACAAAGTTAAGCAATTCGTTTTTGTTACTGTCCTTCCATTGGTGAGTAAGCCGTTTAGTTATAGCAACAACTTCGATATTTTCAACAAATCTTTCCTGCACAAAGTTCATGTCCCAAGAAACTCCTAGTAATTTTATTACTCTGCCTGAATCTAAAACTTTTTCTTCTTCCTCTAATTG
>Ga0172365_10000366_pt1 | contig 29621 bp, 38 predicted proteins | sample LakKivSesite48cm_FD_114535 | JGI IMG/M metagenome (GOLD analysis project Ga0172365, IMG submission 114535) | Sediment microbial communities from Lake Kivu, Rwanda - Sediment site 48cm | ecosystem: Environmental > Aquatic > Freshwater > Lake > Sediment | place: Rwanda: Western Province, Lake...
ACTACTTTGCTCCACACCTTATTACAAATTAAGGCGACGTAGGAGCCTTGATTTGACTATTGTTTTTAATTTAACTACTTTGCTCCACACCTTATTACAAATTAAGGCGACGTAGGAGCCTTGCTCCAAACTATCGTTAATCTTTTATCTTTAAAAATCTTTAGAGTTCCAGAATCCATTCAAAGAACCAATCTTCTGATTGCTTCAATACTGTCAGCAACTTCCTGCCCCTTTTTTGTGAGTTTTATAAGTTTTAATCTGCCTTTTTTTTCAAATACAACCAACCCGAGAGTTTCCAGAGTCTGGAGAATCTTTACAGCATGACTGTAAGTGCAGTCAACTTCTTTTGCAAGCACAGAGCCATATTTTGCCTTTGAAACTTTCTTAAGCGCGATTAGTATCAGTGCGGGCTTTCTTCTGAAAAATAAATCAAAATTATCTGCCATTGTGCGTTTTAATATATATTTTCTAATCTATATATTAGAGTGGCATACCCTTTTATAAAGTTTTCCTAAGAATTTCGTCCACATTGAGTAGATACATAAAACAAAAATTTTAGGCTTTTGTCTTTAAAGAGTTGTAAAAGCTAAGGTAGCCCTTTAAGAATAAATTCACTTTAGAGGCAAAAATATCCAAGGATATTCTGCCCGCACTTAACGAATCCTTAAAGGCATTCATGCTATTTGAGGAGGAGAGTACTGCGACAAGCTCCTGTTTTGTTGTCTTTATTGCAATATCAGGTTCATTATGAACCCCTTCCAGGACATTTATCTCCCCGTCAATCTCTGCATAGAATTTTTCTTCAGATATTTCAATATTGATGATTGCATTTTTCCTTGTAAAAAGGTTTTTATGAAGCTTTTCAGCGTTAATGCTTTCAAGTAAAGAAACAAGAATTTTAGGTGTTATTTCAGTATTTTCATTAATCTTAAGATTTTTTGAAGACAACGGTTCAAGCACAGCATTTCCCGATATTTCATTTCCTATGCTGAATCTTAATTTTTCAGGAGCTGTTACAGAAGCATATACAAAAAACCCGGCTGCAAAAATAATTAGGATTCCCAGTGTAAGAAAAAGCTCTTTATTATTCTTCCTTAAAACCCCCCCTCTTTTCATAAATTATTTACAATAGGCATGTTTAAAAATCTTTTGTATGCCCCCGCCCCGGGCTTCGCAAAACTTTAAATATATAAAAAAAGTAAGATGATTATGATTGATATTAGATTAATCAGGGAAAACCCGGGATTAGTAAAAGAGAACTGCAAAAAAAGAGGTTATGAGTCAAAGCCTGTCAATGATATTCTTGAGATGGACTCAAAATGGAGGCAATTAAAAAAACAGGATGATGACCTGAGGCATGAAAGAAATAAAATTTCTGAAGAGGTTAACAAATCTAAAAAAGCAGGAGATAGCAGGAAAGCGCGGGAATTAATCACCAAGGCAAAAAAAATTTCAGACAATTTAAAGGAAAATGAGGAGAAAGAAAACAAGTTAAAAAATAAAATTGACTGTCTTGTCTCTTTTCTTCCTAATATTTCTGCAGAGGATGTTCCTGTCGGTTCTGAAGACAAGAACAGGTTGATTCACAAAAAAGGAAAGATTTTGAAAATAAAAAATCCAAAATCTCATCTAGAATTAGGAGAAGTTCTGGATGTTCTTGATATTAAGAGGGCTGTAAAAATTTCCGGCGCAGGATTTTATCTTCTAAAAGGAAATCTTGCTAAATTGCAGAGGGCATTGGTTCAGTTCATGCTTGACTTTCATGTTAAAAACAGGTTTATTGAGATAAATCCTCCTCAGCTTGTAAATAGAAAGACTGCATTCGGCACTGGCAATCTCCCGAAGTTTGAAGAGCAGTTATACAGGACAAATGACAATTTAATGCTTATCCCGACTGCTGAAGTGCCTGTTACAAACATTTATGCTGATGAAATATTAAACGAAAAAGATCTGCCAAAAAAATTCTGCGCATTCACAGAATGTTACAGGACAGAAGCAGGGAGGCATACAGGAGAGGAAGGATTATTCAGGCTGCACCAGTTTGAGAAAGTTGAGATGGTTTATATCTGCAGACAGGAGGATTCATGGGAACTTCTCGAAGAAATGACAAGAAATGCTGAAAAAATTTTAGAGGCATTAAAACTTCCCTATAGAAGAGTCCTGCTATCAACACAAGATTCTGGTTTTGCTTCTGCAAAAACATATGACTTGGAAGTCTGGAGCCCTGCAATGAATCGCTATTTAGAATGCTCGTCATGCTCAAACTGCACTGATTTTCAGGCAAAGAGAATGAATGCAAGATACAGGGCCAGAGATGGATTAAAATTTGTCCACACTTTAAATGGAAGTGGCTTGGCTTTGCCGAGATTAATAATTGCATTAATGGAAAATAATCAGTTAAAAGACGGCTCAATAAAGATTCCAAAAGTTTTATGGAAATATACTGGATTTAAGAAGATTGAAAGTAAGAAAGAGGGCAAAAGGAAAAAATAAAATGGCATCAAATAAATGCAAATGTGGCAAGAAAAAAACCAGTGCTAAGAGAAAATCTGGTGCTAAGAAAAAGAGCGTGAAAAAACCGAAACGAGGTTTGGGACGCTCTTATGGATATTAACAATATAATTCAATTAATAAATTCAAAAACTGATTCTGGGGAAAAAGAAGAACAAGGCCGGCAGGTAAAAATAGGCAGGAAACATGAATCATATAGATATTTTTGAATTAAGAAGAGAAATTGTTCATATTATCGCAGGAATTGCATTTGTCATAATGGTATTGTTTATTCCTTATGCGCAGTTTATTCTTTTTTCAGTTCTAATTCTCGGCGGTTTTCTCAGTTTTTTATCAACTCAATATCATATCCCGGTGATTACAAGATGTTTATGCTTGTTTGAAAGAGAATGCAATAAAACTTTTCCTGGAAAAGGCGTATTGTTCTTTTTTGTCAGTTCTTTAATCTCTCTCCAATTATTTGATAGGCAAGTTGCAATAGCATCTGTTTTAATTTTAACTTTTTCAGACCCTCTATCTCATTTTATGGGAAGCAATTTCGGTAAAACATGTTTGTTTACAAAAAGAAAATACATAGAAGGCACAATAGTCGGAATTTTAGCAGGGACTTTTTTCGCAGGTTTTTTTGTCAATCCTTTTGTTGCTTTTGCCGGGGCTTTTGCTGCAATGTTTTTAGAAGCAGTTGAAATTGCAATGGCAGGAATAACAATTGATGACAATCTTTTAATTCCGTTAGTCGCAGGAACAGTCATGCATTTTTTAATATTAAGATTTGGGATTTGAAGATAAAAATCTCCTTTTTTTATCTTTTTCAATAGAAAATTTTCACTGGAAAATATAAAGTAATGACAAAACTCCTGCTGGTGATAATAGATTAAGTTGCTCAAGCCCAATAAATCCCGCAGAACAAATGCGTCTTTATCTTTACAATATCCCTAAAAATAGTAGGCATTAAGTAATCACAAATCTGATGAGAGAAGCATCAAAAACAGCGACGATAAAGAGTTAAGCAGAACAAGCCCGTTAAATTCCCAGGACAGTTTATGTTTTTACATTACCAATATCTCTGCGCCGCAGCATTTAGTAACCGCAAATCCTTATAATGTAGTTGGAATAATCAAACCAATGATAAATGATGAGAGAGTATTGTGACGGACAATTTATGCATTATATTTGCAGTTTATTATTGCCCTTCTTTTGCTTAGGATTTTGCCTCGTTAAACCCTTTCGGTTTCCTTAAAAAAGAAATAACTAAAAAAACAATAACAGCAATTACAACAATAATCAGAACAAGGTAAAGAACAAAACTTTTCTTATTGATTATTTGGGATTCGTCCTTTTTTCCAGCCAATTTATCCAAAGCACCTGTAAGAAGATTATTAAACTCTTCCTTGTCTTTTGCAGGAGCAATCGGAGTTGATAAAACATCTACAGCGCCTTTAGTGTATTTAGAAGTGCCGCCGCCACCGCCTCCGCCAGGACTGCCTCCAGAAGGTTGGCTTGGAACTGAAGTTGAGCCTGTATCATCACCGCTTTCTCCGCCAAACCCAGAACTTGAAAGATTCTCTCCTGACAAATAATAAACTTTTCCTGCATTTTTATCTACATTACATTCAGGATTAATTGAATAAAACAAATTAACAATTAAATTTTCAGAATCATTCCCCAAAATCCACATCCCTGCATTTTCATTAAATTCAAATATATCAATTTCACTGTCAGTATAATAATTTAAAACACTGCAATTTTCCCCTATCAGCTTTTCTTCAATTGCAAGAACATTTTCAGAAGAAACAATTCCAAGCTGGATATCTTTCATATTTGAAGTTTCATTTACAGTTATAATTCTTGTGACATTTACAATGGCCCCTTCTCCACCTGAAACTGCATAGCCTGTAAGCTTGAATGCAAGAAAAAACAGGGCAAGCAATGCCAGTATTAGTATGATAATCAGAATCTTTCTGTTTTTTCTTTTTTTCATGTTATTGTATGTTTTTTGTGTTTTTATATTTATGCTGTTGGCTCTAATCATATTCAGGCTCTTCTTCAGGGAGGCACGGGTCTTCTTGAATTAATAAATTAAATGCGCCTTCCTGCCCTGGAGATAAAAATACTCCTTCTGAACTTAGCCCAAGCAAGTCATATGCCCCCTGCTTTAAATAGCAATCACTATAAAACCTAAAATAACTTCTCTTTCTGCCAAGAAGTTCTCCATGAATTATGGCGTCGACTTCTGTAGAATATTTATTATCAGTTTTTGTATAAATAATTTGCACCTCTAATGCCCCCTCTTTTGCCCAGAAACTTCCAATTCCTTCAAAAACAACCAATCCAGGAGTGTTTGATTCTTTTTTGGTAAGAGAGAAAATCGTGTCAAAATCTTCATTATCCCTGTTTTTTCCAACAACCCTTATTTTCAGATTGTCTTTAAAACCCCCGCAGATTTCGCCTGCTGAACACCCCTCACAAGCATCCCCAATCCCATTATGATTAGAATCAAACTGGCTTCCATCCTCATTTTGAAGATTCCCGCAACTGTATCCCTCAGGGCATTCATTGCTTCCTCCTTCCAAAATCCCCCTGCAAAGATTGCCTCTTAAATATTCAATCTTCCCTGTTTCTGTGTTTAATTTTTTGCATACGCCAAGATTCCATGAGTTGGGAGTGAACTGGCAGTTGTCGCATGCATCTCCAATCCCATCTTTATCTAAATCCTGCTGTCCGGGATTAGACGTCGCAGGGCAATTGTCGCATGCATCACCCACGCCATCATTATCAGTGTCATTTAAAAAAAGATAATTTCCTTCAGCCCCGCCGACAGGGCAGTAAATATTCCAGATTTCATTTCCATTTTCATCAGTTTCAAGAGCAGCTTGTGAAAAAATAGGCGTTACAGGCCCTCCTAATAAATCCATATAACTAATAGGATATCTCATGTCATGCCCTGATTTAAAGCATATTCCTCTTAAGCCATCTGGAACTGAAGGGCACATTTCATCAGGCTTGATTAATTTTCCATTTTCATCTTTTCCAAGCCAGTCAGGAAGCTCATCATTGTCCATGTCAGGGTCATAGTCATTTCCAACACCATCTCCATCATAATCACTCTCATTATATCCCTGCATGAATCTTAATGGATGGTAAAGAACAATTCTGCTTTCAGGCTTTTCTATTTTTAATTTTTCCAGACTGGCTGCAGTATCTTTTAATATTTGCTTTATATTTTCAGAAGATTTTTCATTCAGGTTCTGGACACTTGACTCAAGCTGGTGAATGATAACCAGCCTTGCAACAGCCCTTGCCTTTTCTTCAGGAGACTGCGCATTTTTGTATTCTTCCATAAAATCATTAATTGAGCTTTCACATTCTTCTTTGCTGACTATTCCATCTTTGTCTAAATCCAGGGCAGGAGCATCTTCAAGGCAGTCAATATAAGTTTGAAAAATGCCCCTTACAAGTTCAGTGCTTACTCCAAAATGCCCTATATCCATAAAATTGTTTCCATACTTTGATTTATCATGCAGGTTAATTGCAATTTCCCTTGAATCGCCTGTTTCAATGCCAGCGGTCAAACTATTATAGCTTGCAAAAACAGACACAAAATACGGGAGAAAGTCAGGAGGAATTGTGTCTACTTTATACTTAGTTAATTCATTTGGGCCAGAAGCAGTTGGGTCAAATCTTAAAACTCCTATTTTGAGGGGTTTATTTACTGTAATTGCCTGATTGTAAAGTTCTGTTGCCCAATCAAAAGACCTCTTTCCTCCGGAACTCCATCCAAAATTAAGCCCTATGTCATTTATTGCAAAAACTCTATCAGCATAATCTCCCCCAAAACCGCCCCACCGCCTGTCACTTATTTCTCCTGAATAGTATTTTTGAATAAAACTTTTCACATAATTCATCAGCCCTAAACTTGCCCCTCTGTCAACAAGGAACAAGCCAGGAAACCAGTTTCCGTGAATTGCTTTTTTTTCATAAGTATTTTTGCAAGGGTCTTCAGAGAATTTTATATTCATAGAATCATATTCCAAAACACCATCTCCTTCAATTACATAATCATGGTTTGGCTCTCTTATATGCCCTGAAAATGTTTTTTCACCTTCCCACATCCCGGTTTTATCCCCTGTTGTTATAGCCGCCTCTGTTTTTGTTTTATATCCATATTTATCCTCAGGCTGGTTAAAATAATATTTAATTGACACTTGCTCTACCTGCCCCCCGCCCCATGTATTGCTTCCGCGATATTCAATATAGTTATCATACACTGTTCTCTTTAAAATCATATCAGCGGTTAATGTGTTTATTGCAAGTGTTTCAGGAAATTCTCCTTTATCACACTCCTGGCAATAGTCAGGAAGCGCATTATATTTTTCAGTATATGAGATATTTCCATCGCATGTGTTTCTGTAGCCTGAATTTAATTGCCTGAAATAGCTGATTGTATTGTCATTTAAATTGCACTGCTTTGTTATTTCTTTAAATGCTGCATCTTTTCCATAAACATCTACTCCTGAAAAACATCCAAGAGAGCATGAATTAATAATGCCTGTAGAAAAAAGCCAGTAAGAAGTGTCTGTGCATGAAAAAGGAGGATAATTCCCTGCAGTATTGCTGCAGTCTCCATAATTAATTGCAGGCTCTTCATTTCCATAATATGAATACCTTTTGTAATAGCCGCCGTTCGGACCATTTGGAATTTCAGAGGGCAATGCAGGCGCTTGATTGTAAGTTTTCCAAAAATCTTCTGGGTTAGGAGTGTTTGTCCATTGGCTGCTGCTAATTGAAGTGTAATCAAACCAGCCATCCATTAGCTTGTAATTTCCTGACCCTGAAAGCTCGCATGTTCCGTAAACTCTTGCAGGCGGGGTTGCAGAAACAAGGTTAAGGGCAAATAAAATTAAAATAAAACTAAAAACAAAAACACCTTTTTTCATTATTAACCTATAAAATCAAAGTATATAAAATCATCTATAAGTTTATAAAGCTGGAAAGCATTAGTAAAACATGACAATAAAAAGAATATTGACAAGCCTTGCAATACTTATTGCAACCACTTCAGTTGGCGGATTAGCAGGCGGTGCTTTTGGAAGAGCTCTTGGGATAGAACAAGGCAGGAAGGAAAAACAAAGAGCTGCCCAAATTATTGATGCAAATAAAGGCGATTTTGTAGAAAGAACTGGAAAAAGAATTGCAATCAAATATGCAGGATTAGGAACAGCAATTGACTACACTAAGGATGGGGCAATTTACGGAGCTTGCGTGGGAGCTGGTTTAGGCATTGCAGGATTAGGCATAGGTGCTGGATTAAGAAAAATATACTGCTAACTTAATTTCCATAATTCAATTTTAAATAAAGTGTCTAAATAATCTTCTTCATTATTAATAACTGCTTTTAGAGAAGAAAGTATGTCAAAAAGGATCATATCCTCATATGAGGTCTCTTCTTGTTCAATAACATTAAATTCACTTAAATTATAATTCCAGCAATGATTAATATTTATTTTTTTAATATTAATATTAGCGTTAATATTTTCATTAAGACTTAATTCAAATTGTGAGTCGCATGAATAATAAGTCCCTGCATTAAGAACCTCTTCTGATTCACAAAGAATAGAGTAATTGCAATAATTTAACTGAGAATCATCTAGTTTGAACAAAGCCATATTAGAGGGACCTGTAATGCTTTTGCTGACCTCGGCTGTAACTTCCTTATTCGCGCTAACTAAATATGCTTCCCCAGGGATCTCAAAATTATCTGGGTCTCTTAAAAAATAAACTGAAAGTCCCGGACCACTAACTGCGCCTGTATCCGATACCTTGCCACTAAAACAGCATTTATTTGATTTTCTTGCTGAAAGATACCATGCTAAATCATCCAAATCAAATTGAGAATCAGGAACAACATGGATTATTTGTCCTGATTTAGGTATGTCGTAAGGTGCTGTGAATTTTGGATTATTCCTAAAATTATAAACTGAAGAAGCAAGAGAATTAACCATGCCGGAAAAGAAAATTGATGTTCCTGGTTCTTGTTCAGAGATAATAACACTTTTCTGGAGGGGTTTGATTCCAAAAGGATATGATGGGCTTAAAACATCTGTAACACTATGTCTCTCTGGCAGGGGGCGGGAAACAATAAGGTCTGATAATGTTAGATTTAATCTTCCACCATCCATTTTTTCTAATGTAAGGTAAATAAATTCAGAAACCTGCTGGGAATCATCCGTTATTATATTACCCCATAAAGGATCCACAACATCTCCCAAGTCAATTAAATCCAAAACCTTAGATTGCTCATATATTGGAATTTTTTCACCTTGTGATTCAAAAAAATACTTTATTTCAGAAGGGGGAAAATTCTCTAAAAAACTCTCTCTTAGTCCGCCATAAAAATTAATATTTTCTTCTCCCACAAGATTCGGCAGGAAATCATCATAATAATTTCCTTTTATAAATGCCTTGAAAACAGCTTTTTTAGGCGTCCCGCACTGGAATAAGGAATAAAAAAGGTTTTTACTAGAAGGATCATAATCCATATTATCCAAAGATAACTGAAAATAAAAACTTCCATCTTCCTTGGAATCTAAAAAATCCATTCCTGCTTTAATTAAACCGGCATCAATTTTTACATTTGCTGTTCCTTTTATCTGACTGATTTTGCTTGGGCAGTTTTCTATTTTGACTTCAGGAATCTCAAGATAAGAGTTTCTCATACAGCATCCAGATGATGTTAATTCAAAATCTCTTAAATTATCAAGATTATCTTCAATCATGGATGGATATGTGTGAAGATACCCCATGGATTTATTATTAATTATAATTGGTTTCGCGACAACAGGCTCATTAAATTCCTTTTGATTTTTTATTTCAACCACAGACTTAGCAATCTTTCTTAACAATCCTTCATAAATAAATATACTTGATGCTCCTTTAGAAATAGTAAATGAGCCGCTTTTTACTTGTTTTTGTTTTAAATTTCCTAATTTATAATCACCTGCATATACTGATAGACTTCTTGGAGTTGCTGATGCATAATCTGTAATCTCAATATTAATTTGGTCATTAGTTATAAAATCAATATTAATGGTAATGGTTTCTTCAATAAAAACACTATCATCTGCACTGATAAAGGGAAGAAGAGATATGTGATGCCCTATCATTTCTTTGTAAATTTCATCATCACTTAAAAAATAATCATTTATATTCAGCCCATTTTCCTGAATAAAATAATTTAATTTAGATGAGATGCCATTAATTTTTTTTCTTTCCTCCTTTAAAATGTCATTAATATCTATTACAAAATAGTCATAATACATCCCCCCAAGAGTGATTTTAATTGTAAATGATTCTGGCAGAGAACAATTATATTTTTCATTAACTGGTTCGCTTCCAGTTAGTTCTTTTATGTTATATATTGAACTTTCAGTTTCAATACTGAATGATATATCTTTTTTCTCTTTTAAATAAACTTCCTTTGGATTTGGATTGTCTTGGGCTGGAGGAGATAGAAGATTGATATCATCAACTGCATTTATATCCACTGAAAACTTTGAATTTAAGGCAGAATCTCTGTTGCAAAAGCATTTTCTTGGCTCTGCGCTATCCTCCGGCCATTCTTCTGTGTATTTTAATCTGCCTGAACAAAAAATATCTGCAGGAACCCTAAAAGAGCTTTGTTTTGTATAGGTTATAGTATGCAGTCCTTCGCATTCTTCAAGTGGTTTGATTGCTTCCCATGTTTCAAGCCAGGGGTTGCAGGCTTGGTCCATGCACCCATATCTTAAAAATCCCCACCCATCGCCCCCCAGATTTGCATTTCCTGTATATATCCCGTTTGAGTCAGTTTCACTACATCCTTCTGAACAGTCATTAACAAAATAGGGGTCTTCTGGCTTGTTGTTAGGGTTGTAACTAGAACCAAAATAGTCAATAAAATATCCTCCAGAAGGAATGTTGTTTATTTTTCCTGAAAAAGGAATGAATGGGTTTTGCCAATAGCTGAAATCAAAATCAAGCGGAAAATCTTTTGAATTATACCATAATCCCTGTTCTTTGTCATAAGCATAATCCCACCACCCACTCCTATAAGCATTTATAGACTCTCCTGCATTGGTGCCTCTGCCTTCCATCTCGCAGCTTCCGTAAACTCTCAAAACAGATGCAGAAACAGGTGCAAAATTAAGCATAAATAAAATCAAGGCAAAACCAATAATCAATATCACCAGTTTTTTCATGATAAACACAGAAGAAATAAGTATATAAAATATTGCATAAAATTATCCTGGGCGCATTTTTCTTTCCTGCTCTTCTTTTCTCTTTTTTTCCTCTGCCTTTATTCTTTCAGAAACTTCCATTGGCTTCATCCCCCATGTTCTTAATTTTTCATAAAATCTTACAGCTCTTTGAGGGTCCTGCTTTACTGTTTTATATATGTCAAGTATAGTTGTAACAAATTCTTCCAAGTCCCTGTCAATGCCGTATTTTGAATGATATTCATCGCATAAGCCTTCAGCTATACTTATTTCTAATCTTAGCCATGTTCTTATCCTGTCTGTCATAAATTTCCTATCATCTTCATCTTTATATTCCACTCTGATTTCATGCGCCTTTTCCATTGTTCTTTGATATGCAGGGGCTGTTATGTTAGTTGGTTTCTCCTGATTAATGCAGCCGCAGAACCCTATTAAAGCCAATAGTGTTTTTCCAGAAGCTGACTTTAGAATTTTCCTCATTTTTATTCAAAGCTAAAGAAATATTTAAATTTAATGGAAAAAATATTGAGAATATTTACAAAATTTCAAAAATAGTTTAATCAGTAAAACTTATTGAGGATTTGGCTGTCTTTCCATAACATATTTCTGCCATTTTTTAAAAGACATCCCCTTCCATGACTTTGCTCCTTTTGGATGAAACTCATCTGGAAAAACTGTAAGCTGGTCCGTCATTTTTTCCAATGCCTCATTGCTATTTTCTTTATTATTAAATGGGCACTCATTCCAATTAGGAACTTCGCTTCTTACTTCCATTTGACACGGACCATAAGAATCAGTTATCAAAGCACATTGATTTCCTGGCTGGTCCATAAGCATTCCCATAGCCATATGAAAACCATAAAAAGGACATTGATACCTCTCTTTTGGGTTTACTGGTTTTAATTCAGCCCTTTCTTTTCTTTTAAATAAAGATAGCATGAATTTTATAGGCAATCCCTTTTATAAGTTTTTGTATATTTCAAAAGATATACAAGAAAAGCATTTTTATTTCAAAACCTTAAATATTACCTTTAAATTTAGCACAGTTATTTAAATTTAACGGAAAAAATATTGAGAATATTTTGGAATTTAACTTACTCCAATGCTAAACTAATTTTAATCGCTCTATCAACTTTATTCATTGTAAAATTATCAAGAAGTCCTATCTTTTTAATTATTCTTGATTTATCAATTGTCTTTATTTGATTTAACATGATTGTTGAATCCTTATCTAGATTTGAATCTTGTCCGGGCATAAAAACATTGGTTGGATATTCCTTAGTAAAATCTTTAGAAGTAATTGAAGCTATTATTGTAGTAGGCGAGAATTTATTTCCTTCATCATTTTGTATAATCAAGACCGGTCTAATACCTCCTTGTTCGCTTCCCTTAATAGGGTCCAAATTTGCAAGAACTATTTCCCCTCTTTTTATATTACCATCTTTCATTTTTGTCAAGTCCATCCATTAATGTTCCTTCCCATTCTTTGGCAATTTTCAAGCTTTCTTCAGCCATTTCCTTATATCCTTCAATCAAAAGTTGTTCCTGTTCTCTTTTGCATTTTTCAGCAATTTTCATTAAACTTAAAATAACCTCTTCATAAGTTTCCTTATTAGACTTTAACCTATCTAAAGCACTCTTCACGTTTTCGTTTAACTGAATTGTTGTTACCATGATACTATAGAATTACTATAGTTTATATATTTTTCGGGTTTCCCCGATATATACTACAAAAATCGTTGTAAAAAATTTAATGGAAAAAATATTGAGAATATTTTTGAAAAAACAATAGTTAAAATTAATCAAAATTATTTACTCTTTTTTAATGCTTGGTAAGTTCTAGGAAGTTCCGCTCTTAAAACATCTTCCTCAAGATAACCCATTAAAGTTCTTGATACTGGAGGTTCATCAATATTAATATAAGAACTTCCATCTATACTTCTTACTGGACGACTTACTACACCATAGATGCTATAAAAAAAACCTTTGGGATGTTGTGGACCATTTTCATTTCTAGCAAGAGTTAATCTTCCAAGGCATTTTTTAAAAGTAGTTACATTGACATATACCAGATTATAAGGTTCTATTCCAATTCCAATTTCTATATGAGGGGTTATGAGAGTTTCTCCTGTTTCCCAATCATCTTTTGACATAAACAAATGTTTTTTTCTAAGTTTATAAGGATTATTATACTGAACGTAACATTATTCCCAAAATATTACCTTAACTTTACAATAGTTATTTAAATATTATTGTTGCAAAAATAATATCGTTTGCATAAAATTATAAACATAAAGAATTTATAGTTGATTTATTAAATATTCCATAAAAATAATCTTATCTAATCATGCTAAAAAGAGATTAACTGAAAGAGGGATTAAGATGCAGACATTTTAGACTGTATTGAAATGCCTGAATATACCGTGTCAAAGGAAAATAAAAAAGAGTCTTATAGAAAAATAAAAGGGAGAACATTAAAAGTTGTTTACACTGGAGGAGAAGTTGCTCTTGGGGATATTCTTGCCGAATACAAAAAGAGGTGGAGAATTGAAACTTCTTTTAGAGTTCATGATGAAGCAAGAATTAAGTGCAAAAGCAAGGATATGAAAATCAGATATTTTTTATTTTTGTTTGAGCAGATGCTTCAAACAATTTGGATTTGCTTCTTCAAAGAAGAGGCAACTTTTAAAGAGTTTATAATTGGGATGAGCGATATGTCATTAAAATGGACTAAAGGTAAGGAACTGTCTTCTTAAGAAAATCGCGGTTCTTAGGATGATGCAATGCCTGTTTCTTTCTTTAGTTAAGAAGATAGCGCATGCTATCTTATTTTAAGTATTCCTGCGGGAATACTGCATGATGCATAAACCTTATAAATCCCTATAATCTCCTTTTATTATGGCAGACGTAAGCATGCCCGGCGGTTTTGGCGGACTGATGAGGTACAAGGAAGAATATGACTCCAGACTCAAATTCAGCCCTGCTGTTGTTATCGGGATGATTGTTGCCGTAATCCTCTTCGTTGTCGGATTAAATATTTTTTTGGGTTGATAAAATTAAAAAAGTTTTGAAGGCAGAGGGTCACTGGCGTGATTATTTTACAATACCTCCTAAAAATGGCAAGCATAAAGTGATTACAAATCCTAATGATGACATCGATGAAAAAATCTTAAGTCGTACAAGTTCATCATCAGCAGGACAAGTTATGTCCAATTTTCAGAATCTCCTGCAGAATAGCAGAATAAATCTGTCATTGTATCCACAAATTCTATGTTGCAGTATAATCAGTAATGGCAATCCGCGAAGTGAGAGCAGCATCAACAACACTGGCGGGAAAAAGTTAATGCCCCTTTTGGGCACCATACCATCATAAAAGTTTATAAACTAAAACTGCTTTTAATGAAAATGTTCGGAAAAATCAATGCAAAGCAGGTTGAAAAAGTCATGAAGCAGATGGGAATCTCCCATGTTCCAATGGATGCAAAAAGAGTTATAATTGAAATGGAAGATGAAAATATTGTCATTGATGAGCCCTCTGTTACAAAAGTCAAAATGCAGGGAAATGAAACATTTCAGATTTCAGGAGAATCAAGAACAGAAAGCAGACAAAAATTTACAGATGGGGATGTTGAGATTGTCATGCAGAAAACTAATAAACCAGAAGATGAAGCGAAAAGAGCCCTTGAAAATGCAAACGGCGATATTGCCGAAGCAATAATGGGGTTAAGTTAATCACAATAATCTCTATATACTTCTTTCCCCCTGCTAAGATATGCAAAAAACAGAAAAATTCGCCGGATGCATGGAAGAAGCAAGAAGGCATTTCAAGACAGCAGACCACATGGCATATATAACTTTTACTCTTTTAAAAGAAAACAGGCTTATAATTAAAATTTTAAATGAATTGTCAGAGTCTGTTTCAAATTTAATAAAGGCATTTTTGTATTATGAGTCTGATTTTAAGCGGGTATCTTTATACAGAGACCCCGCGAGAAACATGAAAACCTTTGTTGAGAAGATAGCTCCAAGATATATGGAAAGGGAGGACTTGAAAAACCTCCTGAAGATTCTTGATATAATAAAAAAACATAAGTCAGCTTCAGTGGAATTCGTAAAAAAAGACAAGTTCGTTATGCTTTTAGGAGAGGAGTATGAAACTGTTGATATTGAAAAGGTAAAAATATTTCTTTCTTCTGTAAGAAAAGTCCTTGCGGGGCTTGATAATACTATTAAAACAACTGCATAACTGTTTAGTGATGCCATTCACGCACCATATAAAAATATAAAAAGGCATTTTGCCTTTAATTTCAGCTTGTAAACCAAAGAGGTTTTAGATAAATGATTTCAGAGATATTAAAAGAAAAAACTAGTGCAGATCATCTGCTTTATGTAAGCCTTAAGTATACAAAAACATGCGATGTGATTTTGAATCTTATAAGCAGATGGAGGAGCATGATTGAAATGAGCTTTGATGCTATTATTGAAAAAGGCGTCAGGCAAAAGAAAATCCCCTCAAAACCAAACAGCCCGAAACAGAGAATAGAATTTATCCAGAAATATTTTAAAAAAGAAAAAGCAGTCCAGGAATCTGTTTCTCTTTACATATTTTTCAGGAGAATACCTGAATTAAACAAGACAAGAGAAGGCGAGTTCAGGAAAAATGTTGCTCTTAAAATCATTGAGCCGGGGAAAATAACAGAAATTAACATGGGCAGGCTCAAAGAATATTCTGAAGTACTCGAAAGATTTATAAGCGAAGTTAAGCACCTTCTTTCTAAGTGACATTAATAAATAAGTCATCTTAAGGTAAATGGCAAAAAAAAGAAATGGGAAAATCTATTTCAATAGTCTCAGGGAAAGGCGGTGTTGGAAAAACAACAACTGCAATTAATCTTGGTGCAGCATTAAATAAAATGGATAATGAGGTTATAATTGTAGATGCCAATCTTAATACCCCCAACATAGGGGTTCATCTTGGAGCACCGATTGTCCCTGTAACTTTAAACCATGTATTAAAGGGAAAGGCAAATATTGAGGACGCAATTTACGAGCACTCTTCTGGAACAAAAATTATCCCTTCTTCTTTAAGTGTTAAAGAGCTGACAAAATTCAACACAAAAAAACTCCCTTACATTGCAGAGGAGCTTAAAAAAATCTCTGATTTTGTCATTTTTGATTCTGCTGCAGGCTTTGGGGAAGAGGCAATTGCTACATTAGAAGCAGGAGATGAGGTGATTATTGTTACAAATCCCGAAATGCCTGCTGTCACAGATGCATTAAAAGCCGTGAAAGTTGCAAGGCAGAAGGGTAAGGAAGTAAAGGGGGTTATAGTAACCAGGCATAAGAATGCAAAATATGAAATGCCTTTATCAAGCATAAAATCAATGCTCGAAACCTCGATTATAGGTGTTGTGCCTGAGGATGACTCAGTTAAGGAATCCCTGACAAAAAGAGATGCTGTTGTTCACACACACCCAAGAAGCAGGGCTGCAAAAAAATACAAAATTATTGCTGCAAAAATTCTCGGAAGAAAAGTCGAGGAAAAAAGAGGATTTCTCTCAAGATTATTCAGAAGGTAAACTTGAAGTAATATAATGCCATTTTATACATCAGCTTATCCTGCTTCCATTCTCAATATCAGAATCCAAAGTTAACAAGACGCATTTTCCCCTGTCATGCCCTGCAGCGAGCAGCATTCCCTTGCTTTCAATTCCTTTCATTTTTCTCGACTCTAAGTTCGCTATAATAATAATTTTCTTGCCCTTTAATTGCTCTTTTTTGTAAAACTTCTTTATTCCAGCGCATATAACTCTTTCCCCTAACTCTCCGACATCAATTGTTAATTTATACAGCTTGTCAGCGCCATCAATATCTTCTATTTTCTTAACTTCAGCAACTCTTAAATCAAGTTTCTCCCAATCTGAAAAATTAATTGAATTTTCCATTTCCTATTAACAAAAACATGATTTTTAAAATTATCCCCAAAAATTTCCATTATTATTTACAATAAACTAATTTAAATAAAGGTATTTCCTGCTATTAACTGATGAAAGAATCATTTTTTTGCACTATCTTGGAAACAATCCTAAGATAAGAGTGTGAGACTTTTTAATGGACAATTTCGCCTTAGATTTTTCTCTGCCCCAAATAGCACAAGGAAGCAGGGTTGCTTATACAACTCTTATTGACTTATTGCCAAAACTAATAAAGCAAGAAATAATAATAGAAACGCGAAAAATAGGGGAAAGCAATCTTTTCAAGATAAACATGGACAGCCCAGTAGTCAGGGCATTATTCGCAATTGACTTAAAATTATCTGAAGTTGCAATTCAGAAGAAAGTTGTTGCGCGATTTTATATCTTCTTAAACAAAATCTCTCCCTTCTTAATCTTAGTAATTTTTAATAGCCTGGGGATTTCATTAAAGCTGATTTTAAAATTAAAGATTTTCGCAATTTTCTCGCTTGTTTCAGGAATAAATGGAAAAAGCAAAATTCCTATTGCCTTAATTGAGTCAGCTAATTCGTATAACTGCTTTTTATTGCATGTTTCCCATATTTTATTTTCCTGGACATATAAATTGCACTTATCAATAAACTCAAAAATCAGGCTTAATGCCTTATTCAGTTCAAAATTTTCAAAACTTTTTTCAATTTCATTTAACTTGAGATTTTTCAGCAGTTTATTTGAGGTTTTTTCAATTCCGTATCTTTCAGCTAAAGCTGAAACTCTTGAGATTAAATTTCCAAGCTTGTTTGCCAATTCATTGTTGTTCCTTGAGATTAGTTCACTTTCAGAAAAATCAAAATCTTCAAATGTGCTCCCTCTGAGCAGGTTGTATCTTATTGAGTCTGCTCCATATTTTTCCGCTAATTCAACAGGGTCAATTGCATTTCCGAGAGACTTGGAGATTTTCTGCCCATTAACAGTAAGATAGCCATGAACAAGAAGTTTTTTTGGGGGCTTATAGCCTGCTGAAAGCAAAATTGCAGGCCAGATTACAGAATGAAACCAGTTTATTCCTTTTCCAATAACATGAACATCAGCAGGCCAGTAACTCTTTTTCCCTTTTTTTGCGCCTGAAATATAGTTTATCAAAGCATCAAACCAGACATAAATCTTGAAATTTTTATTAATAGGGGTTTCAATCCCCCAGTCAAGCCTGCTTCTTGCAACGCACAAGTCTTTTAGCTCTTCACTTTTAAGCCTCTCTAAAATTTCATTTTTCTTTGATTCTGGGACAATATAATTTTTAACAAACCCCTCAATTTTTTCTTTATACTCGCTTAACTTAAAAAAATAAGAATCTTCAGAAACCCATTCAGGCTCTTTGTTATGCTCGGGGCATTTTCCGTTAACCAAATCTTTTTCAGTGATAAATGCCTCGCAACCAGTACAGTAATATCCCTCATATTTTCCCTTGTAAATATCTTTTTTGTTAAAAACTTTTCTGAAGATTCTCTGCGCTGTTTTTTTGTGCTCTGTTTCTGTTGTCCTTATGAATCTGTCATAACTTATATTCAGTCTTTTGCATAATTCCACAAAAAACTGCGAGTTTCTGTCAACAAACTTCTGGACAGGAATTCCCTCCTCGCCAGCAGCAAGTGCGTTTTTCTGCGCATTTTCATCAGTTCCAGTAAGAAAGAAAACATCATCTCCTTTCAGGCGGTGCCATCTTGCCAGAGCATCAGCTATAACTTTCTCAAATGCATGCCCAATATGCGGTTTTGCATTCACATAATCAATTGCAGTTGTAATATAAAATTTCTTCTTCATGTTTTAATGAGATAAAAAAGGTATAAAAAACTATCCTTGCAGTTGCAAACTGCGGATTGCACCCCCTTACTGTGGGGTGTTATTACTTAATAGTAATATTTATAAATATATAAATGATTAATATCTCATGGCAAATGAACAACAAAAAGGAAAAACAGAACCAAATTTTCCTGATTTTTCAAATGGTAAATATCCATTAGGCAACAGGGTATATAGAAGAGAGCGCATAACTGATTGCCCTGGAAATGAAACACTTGATGTCAGCCAGCCACCCGGCAGATTATTTGAAAATGTCCCAGGAGAACGAAAAAAAGCATTTTTAGAGGAAATTTTAAAAGTTCAGGATGGGGACGAATAATAAGAATGAAAATAAAGTATGCTTCACTAATCTTAACTGGATTGCTATATTTTGCAGGATGCTGTGAGCCATGCGTAAGTTTATTGACCAGGGAACCAGTTTGTGGAAAGCAATGCCTGGAAAATGTATCAGAAATGAGAGAAGTTTTTGGAAATTTAAGCATGGAAGATGTTCATAAGGCAGTTGTTAAGGCAAACAACATTGGAAAGAGAGCTGCGATTTCACGTGGAAAAATTTCTTATGAATAATTAACTTGCCAGATAAAAATATCAAATGTTCACAGGCTTATGAAGCATTTCTTCAACTGATTTGCAGGTGTCTAAACGTCTTGCCATTTCTTGATATTCTTTAGTTTGCGTTTCTTCTTTTGTTGGCGGTCTTTCATAACGTGTATGGCAATTTGGGCAGTATCCTGCAACTTTTATCCCAACTCTGCATCCATGAACAGGAATGCTTGCTTGGATTATTCCAATAACATAAAATAAACTTCCTTTAGAAACATCATGCATCCCTGCTTCTCGGCATATTTTTGATTTTTGTGCTGATTTTTTTTTAATTCATTCATAATCTGCCTGCTTTTTTCTAAGAGACTCATAATATCTGATAAGTGCAGTTGTTTATAAATATTTATATATTTAAATGAGGCAATTACTTTCTCGCAATTTTCCACATCAGCTCAAAATAAGTTTTGTAGGCATCACTTATTTCTTTATTTTTTATGACAATTGCCAAAGGAGATTGAGCCCAGAGTATTATCGCAACCTTGTCATTGTAAATATTCACTGCAACAGGATTTGAATATTTTTCAGGGAGATAGCGGATTTCCGCAAGAGGAATTCTTTTTATTTTCCTGTCTGTTGCAATTATCCTTGCCCTGATTTTTTTCTCTTTTCTTGCCCGGTCATACCACTTAAAATAAAACTTCAGAATTTCATATGCTTTTGGGCTGGCCCCAATAATCAGTATTTCTTTGGAGTTAAGCTGGTCTTCGAATACTGTCTTCAATCCTTCCTTGCCTTTGTAGAAATTAGTCTCCTCTTTTTCTTTTGTTTTTGAAAATTTTTCTTTTAAATCTGAAATAACTGGAATGAGAATATTCTGCTTTTCTTTTATAATTCCCAGAATTCTTTCAGGATTGCTTGCCTGAAAAAGCCGCCTGTTGTTCTGCTTGATATAGCCAACAAGCCCTTTTTTAATCAGCATTTCTGCTGTATCATAAACTGTTCTTCTATGCATGCCTGTTTTTCTTGAGATTATTCCTGCCAGGCTCGGGCCTGTTTCTATCAATGCCAGATATACTTTTGACTCGTTCTCAGTCAACCCTGCCTGCTTTAGCTCTTCCATGCTCTTTTTAGCAGAATTAAATATATAAATATTGTGGTGACATTTATAGCCTCATAAATCTAAATAATTCCTTTTCATTATTTTATTAATTAAACCAAGATCAGGAGGTAAAATAAAATGGAAACAACAGAAACACTTGAAAGGCAGATAATTGGGCTTATAGCTGCTGACAGAATTGACATTCCAATTTCAAGCATGTCGGGAAAACTGAAGAGAATGAAGCCAAAGCTTGCAGGAGCAATTCAACTGCCTGGAACAGGATATTCAGGAGAAAGAGTTTATGCAAGGGTTGAAACAGATGATGTGACAGAGAAAGCAAGAACAATGAGAGAAGCAATTGATGAATTTGTAGGGCAGTATCCAAGGCATGGGAAAATACTTAATGGGTTAATTGAAGAGACAAGAGCTGCAAAAGAGACAAATCTTTATTTTGGGATTAACTCTGGATGCAGGCTGACAAGCGAAGACTACATGGGGGTTATGAGAACACTCGGCTTTTCAGAGCAGAGAGCAGAAGCAATGTATCAGGAGCTGATGGCTGTAAGCAGAAACATGAGCAGAAAAAGGCAGGAAGAGAGAAGCATTCTTGTCGCATAAATTTTTATTTATTCAAATCTAACAGCATCTTTAACCTGCTGGCTTGACATCCCCAATGAAAAGCCAAAAGCCTGAATAGAATATTTATCTGCTTTTCCATCTTTCCAGATGATAATTCTGCATTTGGCCCGCCTGCAGATTTTTATATTCTGGATTATCCTCGCAATTCTTTTTGCTTTCTCTTTTCTGTCCTGCATTTTTTGGATATCATCAAAATCAATTATAATTTTTATTCCCTTTTTGGCGCATTCTTTTGCCAAAAAATGGTTTAACCCAGAATCTCTCTGCTTCAATGTGTCTTTTCTTTCATTGACTTCTCTTTCAGGGGAGATTAAATAGTCAATCTTTAGTGTCTCCACTGCCCGGCGGTTGAATTTATTGTCCCTTCCGATAACTGCAATTTTCCCCGAAAAATTTTTCTGTTTTAAGGAATCAAATATGCTCCTGGTTGTTTTCTCATCTGCGTCAATTATATATAAGTCAATGCCATTGCCATCATTAATTCCTGCCTTGGAGTTTATTATTTTGCTCTTCATCTTATGATTTTTGGATATTCAAGCATTTATCCGCTCCATATTACCCCTGAATTAAACTCCCCCTGTAGCTTTTGCCAGAAATAATTTTATCGGCATCGTTTAGGCTTCCGGTGATATATGTCGGAATTTTCTTTTTTAAAATTGTTTCCGCCGCATCCTGGTCAAGGACAAAATGCTGTCCTGCCCTAAATTTTATTTTCTTTGCCATTTCATTGAATTTTTCCCAGGAAATTTTTTTAATAAATTTTGCTTTTTTATTTGTTTTCGGATTTTTTGTATAAAGCCCCCTTATATTTGTAATATTGATAAATGGGCATTTTAGCATTCCTGCAATATCTGCGGCAGTTCCGTCTGATGTTTTTCTGCTTTCCCACCTTAATGCCCCGCAGAAGACAACATGATTTTTTCTGAGCAGATTTTTTACCTCTTTTATGCTTTTCGGAATTTTGTCAGGCTCATTCGCGCTTGGCCCGAAAATTCTCGCTAAAAATCCTGCATGCATTCTTGTTACTGCAATCCCTTCCATTGACTGCTCTTTCGTTCCTTTCCTAAATCTTTTTATTGCTTTCATATATTTTCTCGCTGTAGCGCCACCGCCGGTTACGGCGACAAATTTATAAGAGGAATATTTCCTGATTAATTTTTCAAATTCATATATAAAGTTATAGTTAATTCCTTTATCAGGTGCAATCCTGCTTCCGCCAAGTGAAATCACCCATCTTTTATTTTTTTCCATATTTTTACTACTTTTTCCTGATATTTAAACTTATATTCTACAGTATAATAATTGTTTTTAACCTACTTCTGCTTTAAAATTTATGGTTTACACCCTCGCAACACCTGAATTGATAAAATACCTGCATGAAAGAGCGAGTCATGCTGACTACAGGAGAGTATTAAAATCAAGGATTTCTGAAGACGGCGAGTGTATGCTTTTGGAAGGTGGAAAAAATGCAATTTCAGTAAAACCTGCTGTAAAAACAAGAGAGGGCATTTCTATTATTGAATTTGAAATTCATCCTGAAACACCAGGGGTTAATAATTCTGATGTAAAAAGTTTTTTAGAGTCCTTAATTGAGGGAGACAGGATATTTCAGAGAGGGAATCCATTATATAGCCAAGAAAGAGAGGTGAACATCGCAAAATGGAGAGCAGTTCTTCGAAGAACCCCTGCAAGAAGAGCAAGAAATCCGAAAATGTCCTGTTTAGTGATTGACAGGCGAATTGGGGCAGAATTCTTGAGGAAAGCAATCTATGAATACATGTTCAGGCCATGCCTGTACTATCTTTTTAAGGCAGGGAGTTTTGGATAATCTTGTTTCATATTGTAAATAATTTGCTGTCATTTACATTGAATATTTTCAATCTTGCGCCAGAATCAATCCAGCCGTGTGCGTAATTTATTGATGCAAATGAGTTTACAAAATCATTTTTATCAAAAAAATGCTTTGAATCTGAAATGTAATTTTCAGCCATGCTTATAATTTCTTCCGCCTCAGCTTCTTTTCCTTTTATTACGTTTTTCTTTGCTTTCTGCAGGGCTGTTTCTGTCAGCGCGAGATATTTTTCTATTTTCTGTTTTGTTATTGTTTTTTGCATGATTAAATAAGAGCAGGAAGGTTATTTAAATATTTGGGAAAAAGAAGAGGATTAATTTGCTGTTTAGAGCATCATAACAATTTTTATAAACTCCATTATTTAATATTTATTATATGGTTGGTTTTATTAATGAACTGCGGGGGGAATTTGGAGCTTTTGGATTTTTTGAAGATTATTTGAAAAAATTATAATTAAAGCAGGTTATTGATGCTAAGTTTATGGATAAATCTATTAAAAATATAATCAGTTTTCTATAGTTAGAGGTTTTTTTATATGCCTTAAAATTCAAATAATTACCTCATTGGTTCAATCAAGGAATAAGGGGTTGTCTTTTTTATTATAAACCTGCTGCCGATTGCATCAGATACAACCGCATTAATAACAAAGTTATCAACAGCAACCTTGAATGCGCCTTCAATCAGGGGTATATGGGCTTCATTTGAAATTTTCTCCAGGATTTTTTTTATCTCATCTGATAAAAGAGATATTCTTGTCACCTGCTTCTGTCCCTGCCTTATCACGCTTATTGTTTTTCCAGGACCCGAACATTCAATAGTGCTGACAGAGTTATCATTAAGCAATGGCGAGATTTTTCCGTACTCTCCCTGATTTCGATTATTAAGATAATATGGTGTCTGGTAAACTAAAGGCACCTTTACAGAAGGCTGCGATGGCTTTACTGTAATCGGCTTTGTCAGGATATTCAGATCATTCTTTTCTCTTTTCAAAATTTCTGCAGGATGCTCTATTTTCTCTGTTCTAACAGGCTTTTGAAAAAAAACTTTTTTTGAAACTCTCGGGATAATGTCAACATTAATTACATTTTCTTTTCTGTATGCAGGAAAACGAATTGGGAAGTCTCTTATAACTGAAAGAGTAAATGTTTTTACAAGGGGTGATTGCGCAGCTAAAGAGGGATTCATATCACCGGAAGAGGTCTTGGTTTTCTTGGCTCAAAACTTTGCGGACCCGTTCTCTGCCTCAGCTTCTCCTCCATTAAAACCAGCCCCTTTGCAATTGTTTTATTTTGGTCAAGCAGAGAGTCGATTTTTTTGAGCATATCCTTGTCACTTTCATGGCTTCCTTCTGCAATAAGGCTTTTTGCGGACATTTCATAAACTTTTAATAATTCTGAAATCTGCCCTGCCAATGATTCAAATTTTATTGAAAGATTTGTCATTGCTTTCTGCAAGCCGACAAAATTCTCAATAAGTATCTCCTCACGGTCCCTTGCAGTCATCCTTTTCCCTGCAGGAGTTTTAGGAAAGTTGACAGCGCCTCTTTTTGCCATGATAAAGTTAGGAAAGAGAGATTTATAAAGATTTTGACAAAATGGGGACAGAGGGAATTTAACCCTCATCAAACGGTTTCCCTCAAATATACATTCTGGAGCCGTTTATTCTGACGTTGAACTATGCCCCCTGATTTTATTCAATTTTATCCATGTTGAGCAATATAAATATTTTGTTTTTTACATATTAAAAATCTATGTTTTTTGGGCTGGCAGCAGGCGGGCATAATTAATGCTAAAATTCACAAGAGCACCAGCAGGAAGTGAAAAGTGCAGTTGAGGTTATGTCTTTATTTTCAAAAAGCAATAGTTATAAAAAGCATTAGTCATCAACAAGTCCCGCGGGGCAGCCCCTTACCGGCATTAAATATAATGAATTAATTACCGGATATTATCCTGCCATCTCTTTCATCTCGGCAATTTCTTTTGAAGAAATTGAAGTTCCCGCGAACTTAACAGCATATAAAACTGCATCAAGGAGCACCTTGCTCTTTTTTAATAAAAGAAAATTATTTTTATAAGCAAAATAAAGAAGTTCAGATGAGCGGATGAACCTGAAATTTTTAAATTCATTTATCTTTTTCATGTCAGCATTAATTTTTGTATGAAGCTTTTTTTCCATAAGATGCCCCAGGTTTTCAGGAGATTCTGCCAACAGCCTTATAGTCCTTTCATCTGCGACAATTACATTTTCGCATTTGCATAATTCTGAAAAAGCAAGGCACGAAGCTTCTCCCTCCTGAATTATACCAATATTCTGCCTGTCTGCCTGAAAAATGCTGTTTGCTTTTTTCATGAACTCGTGAGTTTTTTTTGTTAAGACATTGTTCGAAACAAATTTTGAAGAGATAGTGAGGACATTTTTATCAATTAGATTCTGGACTTTTAATGCTTCCAGCTCATATTTTTTTATCATTAATGGTTTTTCCACGACTTCTTTTCTGACCTGGGGGGTTATTATAAATTCGCCGTGAAATCTCAGTCTTAATCTTTCAAGCACATCAAGCATTCCATTCATTGTAAGCGAGATAATCGGACCCGCGTCAAATATCAAAAATTTTCCAGGCTTCATGAAAAAATTTCCTCTGTAATTTTAATTCTTGTTTTAATAGGCATACTCTCAGAAACCTTTGCCTCGCTTATGCTTGATTGCCCGATATATGATGACAAGTCCCATAAACTCACGCCAAGGAGTTTCGCTGTCTGCTCTGAACTTAGACCATGCTCATAAATTTTAAATGCCTTGTTAATTTCTGCCTTGTAAAAAACATCTCTTATATAATCTTTTAAATTTCCTGAAATTCTGTCAAGAGAGTTCCTTATTCTCCCCATTGTCTCCCTGAAATCGCTTATTTTATCCTGCTCTAATTGTTTTACAGCCAAGCTGAGATTTTTCAGCAAAGCTAAATAAAAATCCCCCCAGCCAGGCATCTGCCGGTAGTTCTCCCTCTCAATTATCTTGCTTATAGAATAAACAAGAACAGCGACGATTATATTGTCAGGATCCTGCGAAATTGTTGCAGAATGAATTGTTTGGTTGGAAAGTTGCTTTATCTTATAAGAATCATTTTCGGAAATTGCCTGTTGCGCTTCCCTGAAAATTCTTAAAATATTATCTGCTTCTTTCATAAAAATTAGAGGAAAGTATGTTATTTAAAGTTTTAGAAGGTGCAACAATCAGGTTTTTATATCTATAAAACCCTTAAGTTATATGAATCAAAAAAAGAAAATTCCCTATGACGCTGTCGGAGATATTGCTATACTTAAATTTTCCCCCGATGCTAAAAAAAATTTTAAATTGGAATATTCTAAAAAATTTCTAAAACAGAACAGAGCTTTTAAAACAGTCTTGGAGAAAACAGGAAAATTTTCAGGAATATTAAGAAAAGCAAAAACCCGGTTCATCGCAGGAGAAAATAAAAAAGAAACAATCCATATTGAATCAGGATGCAGGTTTTTTTTAAACGTAGATGACACTTATTTTTCTCCAAGACTGTGCAATGAAAGGAAACTAATTGCGGAAGAAATTGCAAAAAAAGCAGGGGAAAATTCAAAAATTCTTGTGATGTTCGCAGGCGTCGCGCCCTTTCCTATTATAATCGCAAAAAAACTCAGGGAAAAAAATAAGGAAGCAGAAATAATTTCAAATGAGCTCAACAGAAGGGCAAATAAATATGCTGCAAAAAATATTCTGATAAATAAAGTTGCAGATTATGTTAAAATCCTTCCTGGAGACTGCAGGAAACTGCCTGAAAAATTAACCCGCAAATTTGATTTTATAGTCATGCCCCGTCCAAACCTGAAGGAAACTTTTTTGCAAACAGCAGAAAAACTTTCAAAAAAAGGCACCCGGATTTATTATTATGGCTTTGGAGAAAAAGAAAAAGTTCTTTATGAAGTTAAAAAAAACAAAAAACTAAAAAGCAAAAAAATTATGATAAGGAAGGCGGGGGAAATTGCCCCGTACAAATTCAGATGGCTCGCTGTTTTCAAAATTTAATTTTAAAATCTAATCGCTATAAATCCTTAATGGCAAGCATAAAGTAATTACAAATCCTAATGATGACATCGATGAAAAAATCTTAAGTCGTACAAGTTCATCATCAGCAGAACAAGTTATATTTTTACATTATATCATCTTTGAATCTTACCGATTAAAGATTCCCAATTAAACCCGCATAATAAGCAGATTTTTATACTTAAGATTGTTCTAAATATTATGAAAATCCTTGCGGATACAAATTTTTTAATAACCTGCATAAGGCAAAAAATTGACTTCAAAAATCTTGCTGATGAGCTTTTCAGCGAGAGAATTGAATGGATAATCCCCATTGAAGTTGAAGAAGAACTAAAAGTCATAAGTGAAAGAAAGGGCGAGAGAAACAATGACAAAGAAGCTGCTAAGCTTGCCCTTAAGTTAATTGAGGGTTTGGACAAAACTCCCCTTGGAGCTAAAAATGTTGATGAAGGAATTGTGAGATATGCAGAAAATAATGAGGTTGTTATTGCAACACTTGATAAGGATTTAAAGAAAAAAATTCATAATAAAATCCTTACAGTGCGCGGGAAAAAGAGTTTTGAGATTATATAATCTTCCTTACATTTAAAGTTCGCAGGCAAAAAATAAAAAGCCATTTCCCATAATAATCACATGGAAGATCTGGTCAAGAAACTTATGAACCTGAAAAATTCCAGACTATCAGAGTTAGTAAACCGGAAGCTTTTGGAATTTGAGGAAACCGGGAAAGAAAAGCAGGATAGGGTTTTCAGCGAGCTTTGCTTCTGCCTGCTGACTGCGAATTTTCAGGCAGAAAAATGCATTCAAATCCAGAAGGAAATGGGAAGGGATTTTCTTCTCCTGCCTGAGAAAGAGCTCGCTGAAAAATTAAAAAAAGCAGGGCACAGGTTCTGGCCCCAGAGGGCGAAGCACATAGTTTCAGCAAGAGAATGCAGCACAGAGTTATGCGCCTTAATGAAAAAAAACGGGAAAGAAATGAGAAAATGGCTTGTAAAAAATATTAATGGCTTGGGAATGAAAGAAGCATCTCATTTTTTGAGAAACATTGGTTACAAAGATGTTGCAATTATTGATTTTCACATTCTGGATTTGCTTGAAAGAGAAAAAATAATTGAAAAACCCAAAACTCTTACTGCAAAAAAATATGTTGAAACTGAAAAACTCCTTGAGAATATTGCCTGCAGAGCAGAAATGAATCTCGCAGAGCTTGATTTATACCTCTGGTATCTTGAAACAGGAAAGGTTCTGAAATAATCATAAAAACATAAAATTATAAAAGCATCCTTTCTCTATATTGATATGCCATATGATATTATAATCGGCAGAAATAAGGAAGATAAAAAACGCTTCAGAAAAAAAGGGGTTGTTTACATTGGAAAAAGCTATGTAAGCATGGGGGAATATACATCTTTAAGCAACCCTATTTTTCTTGATGTCGCAAGAAGCCATGTTGTTCTGATTTCAGGCAAGAGAGGTTCGGGAAAAAGCCATAGCATAGGTGTTATTGCAGAAGCGCTCTCTAACCTGCCCAGAGAGGGGGCAGGCAATATTTCTTCTTTAATTTTTGATACAATGGGAATTTTCTGGACAATGAAATTTAAAAATCAGAAAGACAAAGAACTTTTGAATGAATGGGGATTAGAGCCTCAGAATGTTCCTGTTAAAGTTTTTGCCCCATTCGGCTATTTTCAGGATTACAAAGACAAGGGAATTCCTGTTGATAATAAATTTGCATTGAAAATTTCAGAACTTGAAACAGACGATTGGATTTCATTATTTGAATTAAAATTTACAGAGCCTGCTGCTGTTGCAATAGAGTCTGCAATTGGAAAATTAAAGGGCAGAAGCTATGGTTTTGATGAAATAAAAAAAGAAATTTTAAATCTGGAAAATACAAAAGAAGAAATTAAAAATTCTGCTGCATCTCTTTTTGATGCTGCTGAAACATGGAAAATTTTTGATGAGAAACAGGGAACTGAGATAAAACAGCTCATCTCCCCCGGATTTACCACAATAATAGATTTGTCAATGTATGCATCTCTTGGCAGTTTTAATGTAAGAGGTTTGGTTATCGGCTTGGTTTCAAAAAAATTATTTAATGAGAGAATGCTTGCAAGAAAGCAGGAAGAAATACAGGCAGTTCAGCATGGATTAGATTATTTGTATTACACTCCTGAAAGAAAGATGCCGTTAGTGTGGATTTTTATAGATGAATGCCATGAATTTCTTGCAAAAGAAGGGAAAACTCCTGCAACAGATGCTTTAATCCAGTTATTAAGAGAAGGCAGGCAGCCAGGCATTTCACTTGTTCTTGCGACACAGCAACCAGGAAAAATTCATTCTGATGTTATGGCTCAGTCAGATGTTGTAATCTCCCACAGGGTTACATCAGAGCCAGATGTAAAATCATTAAATGAAATCATGCAGTCATATGTCTACGAAAACATCAAAACAAAGCTTGATGCTCTTCCGAGAGTAACAGGTTCTGCAATAGTTTTAGATGATAATTCTGAAAGAATCTACCCCTGCAGAATCCGCCCGAGATTTACATGGCACGGCGGAGAGGCTCCAACATCTGTGAAGGCAGTGAAAAAGGAGTAAAAATTTACTACAATAAACTTTTTAAACCAATACCCCAATATTTTTAAATGAGACTATGCGATGCACTGCTTAATTTTGCAATTCAGGAGGAGAGGCTTCCAAGAAAAATAATTATTTCACAGCACTACCATCATCATCCACAGACATTATATCCTGTTTTTCAGAATGTTATTCTCGCCCTCAGGCCTTATGCATGGATATCTGAGCCAGAAGTAAAAGGAGTTTTCAGAAAAAGA